>Ga0335070_10003475_pt1 | contig 18418 bp, 19 predicted proteins | sample Lox_Sample_13_FD_206722 | JGI IMG/M metagenome (GOLD analysis project Ga0335070, IMG submission 206722) | Soil microbial communities from Loxahatchee National Wildlife Refuge, Florida, United States - Lox_Sample_1.3 | ecosystem: Environmental > Terrestrial > Soil > Wetlands | place: USA...
GGCGAAAATGAGCAGGCCACCCACCGTCGCAAGGTTTGACGACACCACGGCCCCGGTAAGAAACAGAAGTGCATAATAAATTAACCGCTCCGGCACGCCGCTCGATGCGGCAAGCTTTCTGTTAAACAGCACGGAGCGAATCTCCTTGAAAAAGAAAAATGTAAAGAGCACAAGGACCGACGTGATCAGCGCCAACACCACAATGTCCGAACTGGACAAGGACAGCAGGCTTCCCCACATCAGGTTGAGGGCACTAGCCTTTGTCCTCGTAAGAATTCCCATCCCAAGAAACACAAGTCCCATAAGAAACGAAAACAGGATGCCAAGCAGGTTCTCGGGGACCATATCCGTTCGATCTGAAAGCGGGCCAAGGACTCCCGCCACCAGCAGGCAGAGGACCAATCCGCTTAGAAACGGGTCGAAGTTAAGGAGCAATCCCAGTACAGCGCCCGCAAGAGCAGCGTGGGACATGACGACCCCCATCAGCGGCATTTTCATCAGTACCACAAATACAGAAAGAAGCGAGCAGCTTGCGCCGCACAGCACGCACGCAATAGCGGCGCGCTGAATGGGTGGGTATGAGAGCGCGTCGATCAAATGCTCAACCATAGGAAACGAACCTCCTGCCGTTACGATCAAAAGTCTCCAGAGGGTATTGGAAAAGTCTGCTTAATGTATCACTCGACAAGGCGTTGTCGATATTTCCGTCAAAGACTTTTTTCCCATGATTCAGCAGCACGGCGCGCCGCATCACGGCCGGAAGCATATTGAAATCATGCGTGACGAAAAGAAATGTCAGTGTTTCCTGTTTATGAATTTCATCTATGAGGTTTAAGACTTCCTTCTGGATAGCGATGTCCAGACTTGCGGTGGGTTCATCCATAAGGAGGATGTCCGGTTCTTGGAGAATAGCGCGTGCCAGGGATACCTTCTGCCGCTCTCCGCCAGAAAGCTGGCCTAATGGCCTATCCGCAAGATGAGCCACGCGCATCATTTCCATGAGCCGCATCGCTTTTTCTCTCTCTCGCCTGGCGGGCGAGCGGAAGAGTCCGAGCCGGCCAATGGCCCCTGTCATCACGGCCTCCAATGCGAGAATCGGAAACCCCGGATCGATTTGGAATAATTGCGGGACGTAACCGACACGAAGGCGCGTTTCGCGAGACCGCGTCCACCCCTGTTGGTGACCGAAAAGACTGAGCGTTCCCTCAAATCTTTCAAATCCGGCGATGACATTCAGGAGAGTCGTTTTCCCGGCGCCGTTGGGGCCGATAATCCCAACAAACTCGTTCTGCGACACGCTGAGGTTGATTCCATCAAGCAGCAACTCCGACGTCTTTCGGACGGTTATATTTTTCAGTTCTAACATTTGCTAAACCCATCATGCGAAATGCCGCTTATGGTAGGACAATTATCGGTTTCCCCGTCATTTCTTTTTCGATGCCTCAAGGACAACGTTCACATTTTCTCTGAGAGTAGCAAGATAGCCTTTTTCCGATGGGAAATTGGTCAGGACAACGTGTGGCACCCCCAACGTTTCGGCGATTCCTTTTCCGGCGTCGGGCCCGGATTGAAGATTGTCCACAACCAATATTACATGGTGATTTTTCCCGATTTTCGAAAGGCGCACGACTTCTCTTGTGGACATTGCCTCCGGTCTGCCGTATTCTCCCACGACACGAAAACCCATCCACTCGAGCACCTCTTTCTGCATGGAAGAGGCTATAATCGCTTTTTCAGAGATTGCCGCCCCCTTGATTTTTGCAATGAGTGAATTTGCCTTCGCTTTCACCTCACGGACGGTGTTCTCCTTCCGGATCATGATTTCATCCTTATCCTCCGGGAAGCGTTTTGAAAGTTCAGTGGCGAGGATACCCAAACCATATATATATGAATCGGGAGCCATCCAATTGCGGTCTCCCGCATCAACAAGAAGTTCCCCTCCACCGCCTACACCGGCTTTGTCCATGAAAGGCATTCCCCTGAATGAAACAATCAGATCGGCCTTTTTCATCTTCTCGATGTCCGACAGTTTCACGTCATAGTGGCCGGGACATTGCCCCGGCGGAAGTATGGCTTTGATGGAATAGCGATTCGGAGGCAGAAGCGAGGCGATCATTCCGGACAGGAGAGTGTCTGATGTCACGATGCCGCGGAGGGTTTTCACGTTTCCGTGTTGGGATGTGTTTGAATTGGCCGAAGAAACCCCCAGCAGAGCCACTGACGCAATCGCCAGTAATACCTTACCTTTTGTCTCCATTTACCGAACCTCCTAAGAAAAGCGCCCCGCTTCTCTTGAACGCAGACCTCCGTCCAACCTGCGCCATGGGTATCGAAATCGTTGACGATGGCCCGTGCTCATCACTAACTTACATAAATTTTATGGTGAATCCTCCAAAAACGGTTGTTCCAGGCAAGGGGTAGCCCTTGGCGTATTCATAATGCCGATTAAAAATATTGTTTACCGCTATAAAAAGTTCTGTATCGCCCAGCCGCAGGGGTCTGTAGTCAAAGCGATAGCTCAACCGGGCGTTAACCAGTAAGATGTCACGGAGCTTGTCTATGCGGGTAAGCTCGGTGAAATTTAGAGTCCCGGGACGATTATTAGTGCCTTGATACAGGTTTGTGAGGTATTGCATATCCGTGTAAAACCGGAAATTATTCAGAAATTTATAAGTGAGTGCGGCCTGAAGCTGAAAGCGCGGTGTATAAGGCAGATGGTCAACTTCAACGCCGTTGTTTCCCGTGGCTTCTGCTTTCAACCAGGTGGCACCGCCGAAGAGCTCAAGGTTTTTCAAAGGGGTTGTCGTGCCTGTGAGCTCCAGACCTTTAATCTTGTAATGGCCAATAGGGTCATTAAAAAATGTTGGGATAGGTCCAAAAAGATACGCTTGAAAACGGTCTTTGCCTTTGTCATAAAAAGCTGTTGCACCTAGAGTGACTATTTTCGGGAAGGTTTGCGTCAACCCTATCTCATAGTGGTCGTCCACCTCCGGCTTTATCTTTTTAAAAATCGAAGTTGCATTGGCTACCGGCACACCGGTTTGTACCAGGTTCATGACCACTATCGGAGTTGGATAGATAACACCTCGGGAGTAATTGAAATGGAGGTCGGTATCTTTGTAGCCCGTCACCAGACCAGCTTGATAGGACGGTTTATCCTTAAACTGGTCGTGTACGAAATAACGGAATGCTGCCGAGGGGATGATGTGGAAACCTTCGGGGATAAAGTCGAACTCAGATCGACTGAACTTCTGACTCATGGCCAGATAAGGTGAAAAGAGCGTGGTATCGGGGAAATCCCAAACTCTTTTTGCCTGACCACCATTGATTCCCGGGACCGCCGCTCCGCTGTTTGTTTGCTCGGTATTTTCCGTTTTGGTCATATCCAGGTCCGCTCCAACCAAAATCTCTCCCCCCGGCCAGAGATGGATTTTTTCTTTGTCCCGGATTCCGTAAAGCCTAATTTCCTGCTGGGACGTTAGTCCTCCGGTGCCATTGCCGAAGGGCAGACCATTACCCTGCAATTCCTGCAACAGGGTAAAATCAGTACGATTGTAATAGGCCTTGAGATACCCGGTGACATGGTCGTACTGATGGTTAAGCGTCAATGTGGTGAAAAAGGTTTCGGTATTGTATTGTTCTGCTGCTCCGGGGCCGATGACCACTCCGTTCGTTGCAGTGGGCTTGGTGTCCGGGAAAGGAGCCTCCGTCTTGGAGTTTATATAGTTGGCCAAAAACCTGAGGTCCCATTCTTTGTTGAATTGATAACCGATATTGGTATAGTAATTTTGCTGCTGTGCATCGGATCTGGGGCGATGGCCATCTGTATCAAGCCAGCTCTGGACCACGTAGATGTCAAACGGTCCCTTCTTGATACCACCGGCAAGATTCTCGTTGAACGTGTAGTAACTTCCCCCGCTGAAATTAAGCACAATCTCCTGACCCTCTTTTGTAAGATACTTGGGCAGGACGTTGACCAGCGCATAACCGCTGCCAAATTGAGATGGCTGCGGGCTTTTGTAAACCTCTATCCCCCCCATGGTGAAGACGTTGATGCTGTCCCCCAGCACCTGGCCAAACAGTGCTCCGTAGCGGGGGGCCCCGTCAAACTCAATAGCAAAATCGGCGCTCGGGTGGCTGGAGCCCCGGCCTCGAATATAAAGGCTGTGGCTGGTCTGTTCCCCAATGAGATTCCTATTCTGAAACATAACCCCCGGCACATTGCGCAGGGCGGGTTCGAAATCATAATTATTTTGTTCCTTAATCTGTTCTTCGGTCACCACGTTATACTGGGTGCCGTAACGAGTATTAATCGGAGTCACTGGAGCATTGTAAGGGGTTTCTGTGACGGTGATCTCTTCCAATACCGTTTTCTCTTCTTTTTTTTCTCCCTTTTTTTCTTCCTCTTCTGCCGCTCCCGTTGATACGTTGAATAGAAGGAAGATACAAATCAAAAAGGATGTTAAAAGTTTCCTCTTTGCGCACATCCAAGGTTTCACCTTCTCTACATTTTTTATAAAGCTGGAAATCTTTTGAATCATCGTCTTTGTTACTCTTTTCATAAGACCCCTCCTCTTAAATGTTTTCTCACCCCCTTTTTTGTGATAAGATCCAAACGAGGGGGCATTGCTGTTGGAATGTTTCCCTGCGGGCGGGGTGTGAATACTGTCTGAGCGGACGGTCACACCCTGTCCCGAAATACAACGATGCGTTCCTTCATTCTTCCCAATTTCACCTCCTTTCCGTCACGATACTGAAGTTTTTAATATCTGAAAGTCTCACTTCATCGATCACGCTCACCAATGATCCCACATCCACCTCTTTATCTGCTTTGATTCGCAAAAAACCCTTCTCCTTCTCGGGAAGACTGTCCTGAATGGCCACCCGCAGATTCTTCAAGTCAACCCTCTTGTCCATAAAATAGAGCTCACCATTCTTCGTAATGGTTATCGTTCGTGAGATTTCTCTCATTGATTCTGCTGTTGTCGAATCGGGAAGTCTTATCTTTATTCCAGGCTCCTCTACCAAGTGTGATGTGAGCATGAAAAAGAGAAGCAAATTAAGCACAACGTCCACCAACGGAGCGATATCTAAATGGACATGGTATCTTTTCCTTTCAAATTCCATTTCTCCCTCTCATGATAAGTTCACTTGTAATTTCCTTTAGCAGAAAAGCGATTTCATCCGCTCTGTTTTCAAGATAGTGATGTGCTATATGGATAGGGATGGCCACTAATAATCCCGCTGCTGTAGTGATTAACGCTTCCCAGATGCCCCCTGCAAGCATTGATGGATTTACGCTTGTGCTCTTTTCTATCACCATAAATGCTTTGATCATGCCTGTCACCGTGCCTGTCAAACCCAATAGGGGTTCGATCGAAGCGATGAGAGCGAGCCAACTCAATCCCTTTTCGATTTGCCTAATCTGTTTGGTTCCAATGATAGAGATTTCCGCTTCATCGCAGTTATTCTTTAATCCTTCAAATATGGGAATTAAGATTGCAGGCTTTGTTTTATTTTTCAGAATGTTGTCAAAAGGATTGTCTAACTCCCCTAAAATCCTTCTGTACTGAATAAACTTGTCGATCAGTATCGCAACCCCCACTATAGATCCCAGGAGTATGGGATACATTAAAAAACCACCTTTTAGAAACAGCTCTATCATCAGTCCCTCTTTAACACAAACCTTATGGGAAGAAGTGCCCGTGAAGCGATCGGTTTTCCATCTTTTTTTGCAGGAAGAAAAGTTGATTTTTTAACCGCCTCCACAGCCGCTTCCGTAAATCCATATCCCGCCGTGTCTATGACTTCCACGTTTAGGAGATTTCCTTTCTCATCAATGGAAAGTTTGAGCACAACCTTTCCCTCTCTGCCAAGTTTCCTTGCCACCATTGGATAGACGGGCATCTCCCTGTGCAGGAAGGCAGGTGCGACAGATGCCCCTAATCTGGTTTCCACTAGGCTCTCCGTACCACCCCCGGTCGCATTTAGACTTCCGGATGGTTGTTTCCCAACGCCGGATGCCATTCCGATTGACCTTCCTTCTGTAGGTCCGTCGGTGTTCCCTTCAGTTCCACCTCGGAAGGTGGGAATAAAGAAGGCCTCCTTCTTTTCAGTATTCGGTAGGGCGTTCGATTCAGGCTCTACCGGTTCCACTTTGACTTCCTTTACCGGTTCAGCCCCAACTTCTTTCGTGGGTTCAATCGCCTCCGAGTTTTCTATTCTAACCCGTGAAGCTTCGATCAGTTTGTTGATTTGTTTCAATGGCTCAGGCTGAGGTCTATTCGTTTCCGTTCGCACCTTCACCGACTCGGGTGGCAGGCGTATATCTTCGATGGAAACAAATAGTTCCACATCGTGAATCTGTGGTCTTACCACCATCGATACCGGTATCGAAAAGATCAGCGCATGGATTGAGACCGCGAGCACAAATGTAAATGGCCGCGCCACTGATAGGGTACCCGATGGAGATTTGATGTTCATCGCAGTTTCACCGTAAAAACTACGAAAGGTCTCGCTTCAGCGAGACGTAAACCTTCGTGGTCTTGGTTTCGTATAGATAAAACGCCACAAAGAACTTCCCTTCTGGCTTCAAACCTTAATGGCTTTATGCTTAGAATCTCAGGAACGCATGCCCCTCAGAAGACTCCTTAATTGAAATTCATAGGTGTATTCTTTCCCACCAGCACATCATCACTCGTGATATATTCTTTATCCAGAGATGACCCTCTTGAACAACGATTCTATTCTTTAAGTCACTTATTTCATCAGGTTGAGGAGTTCGTCCTTTTATAAAAGTCCAGTGCTCAAGCATTTCATTCAGATGATGATAGGCGTATGGGTTATCCGTTTCATAAGATTTTGTAAAGAGCACCCTATAATCACCATAGAACCTATTTACCCATATGTTAGCGGAACTAGGCTCCAGGACCAGGAAGACATTTTTTGCCCTTGCTCGAAATACCTTTGCAAGGGCCTCCTCAAAACCGATCTGCGTTAGGTGAAGGGTATTACAGGCAACGATGAGATCGTAATCCAAAAACTCGTAACAGGGCACTTCCTCCCATATTCGTTCATCAACGGTTAACCCGTTAATTCTGCCCTTGAAGGTTTCTTCAAACAGCAGGTTTCTCATTTCGAAGGAGGGCTCGAGGGCTGTTACCTTACAGCCTCGGGTATAGAGGGGAATGGAGAGAATGCCGTTTCCGGCACCAATATCCAAAACTCTCCAACCCGGTTCGCTCATTGCCAGGAGAACCTCTATAATCCTTTGGTGATACTGGGTGTGCTCCACCCAGAGTTTGTACCACCTCGCATAGCTATCCCAGAACCTAACCGTCGCCACTTGCTTACGTACAGCCGCTTCCATAGATTCCTCTGACATTTGATTTCTTCCTTCGGGAAGATTTAGACTGACTTCTTGACACGGGGGTTGAGGGAGCTAAAAAGGTTTATCCTTCAGGAGTCCTTTAAATAAAAAAAACACGAAGGGTCTCGTTTCTACGGGACTTAAAACCTCCGTGGTTTTGGTTTCGTATAAATAAAAAAGCCACGAGAGCGGGTCTTCAGACCCAAGCCTTCGTGGCGTCACATTGGGATATTTCTATAAACAATTTACTTTTCTTTGTCAAGAAAAAACTTTGACAGAAAAAAACTTTGACAAATCCGAAAAAGAGAAGTTATATCGGAATCAGCCACGAAGGCACAAAGCTCCGGAAACTTTATCCTTCGTGGCTTTCTTTTTTGAACAGGCGAGGAAATAAGAAAGTAATTACGACCGGGACCCCACCAGGCCGAGAACAGGGAGTTTGAGGAGTATCTCAAATATTTCATACCTCCGCACATTGTCGTGATATCCAAGCGATGGAGGTTCAGTCATGAATATTCACCGCATCACCCACAATCCGAAGACCGGTTCTTGTTCACTCTCTGCGCGGGCTGGTGGTCTACCTTTACTTCTATCTCATCTCCGCACCGTTCATATGGCACAAGTTTTACGCGGCCTGGTTTGTGACAATTCAGACGAGCCAGGGGGTTGTGGGTTCGGCTCTGGGCGGTTTCCTCGGTTACCGGATCGGAAGGGCGGTTGAAAAGGCTTACAGTCACGCCTTTCTTTAAGCTCGGGTCCTACCCGGCGTTTTACACATTCTTCTCGTGGGCATAATGACGCATTTCCAAATTGTGCCCCTGATGATCGTGCTTACGGAAACGATATAGAAAGAGATTGTAGTGAAAAATCGGATAGACGATGTAATTGAACGGATGACGCAATCACAAGACCAAAGTGAACAGTTCTTGAGCGATTCGTCTTTCATTAATCATGGCTCTTTATTGAGAGCGGGAGTTATCTCATTGCTCCTTCATGTTCTGCTAATAACCTTCTTGGTTCCCAACCTGAAACCGTTACACATAAAAGGCGGACCAGTTATTTATCGAGTTACTCTTCAAACTTTGCCACCCGAGGGCGACTCCAGTCACAGTGCTACTCCACCGCCTATTCCTTTAAAAGCTCACAATAAAGAAGAATACCCACATGCAGAGATTCATCCTTCAGCCCAGACTGTGACACGTAAAATTCCTGTGGGAGAAAAAGACCAAATTTCCGGCTCCCATAAGGAAGAAGAAACACCTATTCCTCTGCCAATAGGTGACCTATCGCATTCGGATATGGATTCGAACATTAAGATAGAAGATAATCTCCCGGCGGTTCTATCTCTTGTCCGTCCCGGGGAACAAGACCAGAATATCATCCCCGGCTTAGCTGCTGGGGGAGGATCGGGACAAGGAGGTTTCGGTTATGCAGGTTCTGGAGAGGGCTCAGAAACTGGAGGGCGGCGTTCTGGTGACGTAGGCGAGGGAGATGGACCTGGACAAAGAGGTTTTGGTCGGAGGGGATCCGGGAAAGGGGGAGGAATTGGGCAGGAAGGTTCTGGCTGGGGAGGTTCGGGAAATGGGGGGCACGGGGATCCTCACCCCAAATATGCCCAAAATCCAAGACCTGCCTATCCACAGGAAGCCCGAGAAAAGGGATATCAAGGAGTAGTTCTTCTGAAGGCAGAGGTTCTTTCGAACGGCATTGTCGGACAGCTCAAGGTGATAAAATCCTCTGGCTACGAGGTGCTTGACCAGGTTGCACTTGCCGCAGTGCAAAGATGGAGATTTATTCCAGCCAGAAAAGAAAAGGTCGCGATCCCTTGCTGGGTAAATATCCCGATTAAATTTGAGCTCCAATCAAACCCTTCCCGACCACACTATCATACCGATTAAGTCCAGAGCTTATTGCCATTTCCTTATTGGATGTGGTCATGAAGCTCTCTGTCATGGTCAGGGTGCTCGTGATCATGCGGTCCGTGTTCGCCTTCATGGCTATGGGTATGATTTCCCGGGTCACCCTTGTGTGAATGGGGGTGAGCATGTGCATGAAGATGTTCATGATCGTGTAAGTGGCTGTGTTCGTGGGAATGAACCAGATCTCCATGCCTGTGCTCGTGGGTATGCATGTGAGAATGCGGATGCGAATGAAGATGCTCATGTTGATGAAGTCCTTCCATATGCCACCCCCTGAAAAACCATTATCATTCTTCTAATACTAATTTATCAATGGCCCGGCGAAAAATCAATAAGGGAGTCTTGGGGATCCTTTGGGACCCTTAAAAGCGTGGATATCTTGCCAATACAAACCAACTCGAAACATCATAGCAATGTTTCTATTCGATCTTCAAACCATAGCTTTTCTGCTTTTGAAAAAGGCAAGATGTATAGCAGATATCGACCCTCCCCAAAAAATGGAGTTGCGCTAAGTCTCCCTCGGGTATCTTCTCAACTTACTACTCTTCACTCTGATATAGCTCAAAAAGTTAACGATCTGTGAATGATGTCTACATAATTTAGAACGGTGACGTATCATATTTTTATCCAACGGCGCTGGAGACCATAATAGAGTAATAACCCAGCCAAATAAGCTACACCCATGTTCCACATCGCGGTGCCCGCAGTAATAAGGAGAACAAAAAGGTTCTGCTTTCTAAGCTTGACATCCCTAACGACCAGCGCCAGTTCGACTCCTGCGAAAAAGAGGATCACGCCTAGGATAGAACGCGGAAAAACCTGAAAAATGAGCGAGACTGAATCGCTTAAAAAGAGCCCTGTGAAGAGCACGATCACGCCGAGAATCACCAGTGCCCCACCTGTTCTGGCTCCAAACCGGATGTGACCCGCCATGCCTCCCGCTCCATGACACATGGGGACACCGCCAATGAATGTGCCGACTAGATTCATGATGCCATGATCAACGGAGATCGTTTTGGCTGTTACCTTGTGGTCAGGAAAGTATTCATTATTTTCAGCAACGGTCCCAATGATCGCATTGCCCAGTGTGAGAGGAGCCTGTGGAAGCCCCAAAACGACGAAGCCAGCGAGAAGGTCTTTCCATGACATTCGTCCAAACGTCAATTCAGGGAATCGAAACCGAATGGAAATGTGAGTAAGCTGTCCCAACAAATCCGGTTTTTGGATAAAGGTCAGAACGATTCCATATGCGAGAAGGATCAGCATGGCCGGAAGGCGCTTGCTGTTGAGAAGGAGCAGGGTCATGATAATACCTCCAATCGCAAACAGCAGCTCTCCTCTCATCATACGCAACCCTTCTACAATAAAACTGAGGCCCAACCCAAGCATAATGCCGCGGACCACTGGCTTCGTAGTGATCTTTTCAATCCAGGTGATGGCTCCGGTCAATCCCATCAAAAGCCAGAAGAGACCCGTAAAGATCCCTGCCCCCCAGATCATTCCATGAGTGATAGCCTCGGGATGCGCAATAGCCATCCCCCCAATCGCCTTCATGGGTTGGACGGGAACCGGTGTCCTGAAATAAAGTCCCACAAATATTTTAAATAGGCCAAACGTGACGAGAATACCCAGAGGATCCATTTTGTTAAGGGTAATATAGCCTACCACAAAAGGGATTAATGTCCCCAGGTCACCAAAAGCCCCGGCAAACTCCATTTTGTTATAGTCATTTCCCCATAACCGCATGATTATCCTTTCCACTTTCAGAAATAATTGCGCGTCTTCTGCCGGAATCTCTTTTCAACGATAGTCTGGAGATTCCTAAAAAAGCCATCCGTTGCCTCGACGAGGGCTTTCCCTCTGGGGGTCAGTTGGGTTCCTCCATGCCTCCCTCCCAACTTTATATCTAAGATTTTAAAACCTGCCCGTTTCTCGATCTTTTTAATCACTCCCCATGCATGACGATACGACATCCCGAATTCCTCAGCGGCACGTTGGATGGATCCCAACCGATCTACTGCAAGAAGCAGAGCTGCTTTGCCACCTCCAAGTATCACTTCGCCCTTGCTTTCAATCCAGAACTTCGCTTTGATCTCCATAAAGCCTCTTTACCAAGAAAAACTGCGCATAAGATATGCTAAGCGAAGCATATTGTCAAGACAAGCGGTTTTATGAAGAACATGAAGTATTCAAGTTCTCCTAGTGTTTAAGGGAGTTAAAAAAGGAAACCATAAATAATGGTTGAAAGTATTCCGCCCGTAAGTTGGCCGGACCGTCATGCGCGGTAAGCCTATCGATGGTGCCGTTAGCCGACACAGGTCTCTCCCTGAGCTTAAGCTCAATGGGCTTGCAATGGATGAAGCGATACAACAAGGGCCGGGTGTCTTTTCTTCTCTGCCTGAGCAGCGGGATAGCGACGCGGAAGGCATTGAATCGGAAGGACAGGGCTTTGTGAAATCGCCCTAGAATATCGTCTGTATTACTACCTTTTGTTACTAATTTATACTATTTCTTACAAATAGTTACAAATTCCTCTTGACAAGCTCTTTAGCGTTTGTTAAAAGTTGCACAAGGAATGAACGACCCGATACAAGAGGTGACGAAAAATGAGATATGCGGAAACAGGATATAATTTAGAAATTGATTTAGCGAGAGGAAACATTGAACGGGTAGAAACTGATCCGAAATTAATGGAAATTCATCTTGGGGGTCTGGGTACCAGCGTCAAGATCCACTGGGATAGGGTTCTCCCTGAGGTCAAACCATTTGATCCTGAGAATCTTCTGATATTCAGCAGCGGCGTTTTCAACGGCACACCTGCTTTTAGTGCTAACCGCACGGTAGTCACCTTCGTTTCTCCTCAGACACACTTATTGGCATATCCAATGATGGGAGGGTTTTGGTCGGCGGAATTGAAATATGCCGGTTATGACAAGGTGATCTTTCGCAACAAGTCTCCCAAATGGGTCTATATATGGATCAACAATGACAAAGTAGAAATACGGGATGCCTCTCATTTAAAGGGCAAAGGGGCACTTGAGACTCAAGACCTTATCCGAGAGGAGTTGAATGAGCCGAGAGCTCAGGTAGCCGCTATCGGCCTCGCCGGTGAAAACCGGTGCTTCACGGCCTCCATCGAGCAGGGCCGGTCGAGTGCCAGCAGGCTCGGCGGAGGCGCCGTTATGGGAGATAAAAAGATCAAGGCTGTAGCTGTTCGTGGAACAAAGAGCATCAACCTTGCCCGAGGCGAGGAGTTCATGGAGCATATGAAGGGTGTGACGGAATATATAAAATTCCGAAACGCCAATCCCATTCCGGACGTCATGACCATTCTGTCCGGGATCGGGTCGCCCCAGGAGATGGTGCATACGGACGAGAAGTGGCACACGGAAAATTTCGCGTGGGGGAATGCCCGTCTTCGCAGAAAAGACTTCTGGACCAAAGAAAACGAAGCGAATTGGGTGAAGACTCAGCTTGGTGCGGTGAAGCGGCTCATAAGCTGCATGAACTGCCCGCAGCATTGCGGGGCATTGGTCTCCCCAGGCGAAGGTCGCTATTACATGATGAAATGCTTCGGGAAACTTACCTACTGTATGGCGGCCTATGTGGATGACCTGAATTTCAACTTCAACATCCTTCATCGCGCTACAGAGTATGGAGTCGACTCATTCTCAACCCCGCAAATTCTGGCCTTCGCTGTTGAGCTCTACGAAGCAGGCATTCTGACCGACAAGGACTTTGAAGGATGCCCAACCGACAAAGAGGGTAGATTTTACTGGCTGCTTGACCGGTTGGCCCATCGGGAGGGAATTGGAGATATCTTGGCCGATGGCACCTATTGGGCAGCACAAAAGATTGGCAAGGGGGCGGAAGCATTTGCTCATAATACCATCAAGAAACATGAACAGCTCCCCCTCAAGCTGGGAATGCTGGATCCCCTCTATTTCCTCATGTATTCTACCAACGAGAAGATAAGCATTACCCAAATTGAAGGACAATGGCCCCAGTCGGCCTTTCCCACCATGGAGCAGAGAGTAGCGTTTGTAAAGGATTGGCCCCAACTTCCCGATGAACATTTTAAGCAATATTTGCTGGATTGGGAGCTACGGGGAGATCATGCGAATCCTTATTATCCCACTCCTCAAATGTGCAGTGAAATTGTGGATTGGATGGAAATGTTGCACAACATCGATGATGCGGTTTGTATCTGCGCCGGCATGTCTTCATTTTGCCTGAAGCCTCCCTACCACATTCACAACTACCCCAAATTGATCTCGGCGGCGACGGGGATGGATCTCGATGAGGCTGGACTGAAGAAGATTGTCAACAGGAGCCGGAATTTACACAGGGCATTCAATAATAGGAGAGGCATGACGAGGGGTGATGAGAAGCCGCCTGAAGACCATTGGAAAAAAAGATTTCCAGAACTCGAGCAGGAGCTCTTAGGCACTTACTACAGATTTAAGGGATGGAATCAAGACGGCGTCCCCACGAGAGAAAGATTACAGGAGTTGGATCTGGGTTATGTTGCCGACGACTTAGAAAAGAGAGGGATATTAAAAAATGGCCAAAATTAAGAAGAAGATCAAGAAAATCAAGATTGACGCGGACAAGTGCAACGGCTGCCGAGGGTGCGAGATCGTCTGCTCCTCTTTTCACGCGACACCAAAGTATAGCGAGATTAATCCGGCAAGGTCTCGTGTACAGGTGATTAGTCACCGACTAAAAAATATATGGCTCCCGGTATTCGCGGGTGAGTATACTCCAGCCGAATGCGCGGGCAGAGACGTGTACGTGATTGACGGGAAGGAATACGATGAGTGCGGCTTCTGCAGGGCTGCCTGCCCTTCCAGGGACATGTTCAAAGAACCCGATTCCAGTCTTCCGCTCAAGTGCGATATGTGTGAAGGCGAAGAAAAGCCGAAGTGTGTGGAGTGGTGCCTTAACGATGTCCTGACCTATGAGGAAAGGGAAGAGGAAGTTGAGGAAGCGGTGGAGATGGAGGCAGTGGAAGCAGGAGTGGGATCACTGATTGACAAGTATGGCTTCGACAAAATAGCAGATACTGTTGCCCGAATGTCAAAGAGGGGCTAAGGCGCCCGCCACCCATAATTGATAGTATCTCCGCAAAACGGTAAATATTTCTGATCATCACGAAAGCAGGTATCACCTCAAGAGAAGACTGCTCAGAGAGATTTGTCACAGGACCGAGGTACCGATGAATGCATATCAGCAGATACGTCTGCTTATCCCCGAGGAAGTCGAGCGTGTTATGGAGGGTCGGGGTATCTTGAGGGAGGACGTGCAAAAGACAATCCACCATGCCGAGACTACGGGGGAGAAGTTCATCAACCCTTCCACCGGACGGTCTCTCGCATCTTTAAGGCCTGACAGGGTCACCTATTGGGTGGAATACAGTCAGGTCGGTGAAGACTATCAGGTTCATAGCGCCTATTCCCACAGGATGGAGATGAAGAGGTAAGGTAAGCCATGACGGAAATGGCGAAGTCCGGCAGTGAGAGTGGATGGATCTGCAATCGGTGCAAGGTGCCCGTGGAAGTTCAAACTGTCAGGCTGCAGTATATCAAGACCATCTTTGCCGTCCATCTTCCTGCGTGCCCGAAGTGCGGCATGATACTGATAGACGAAGAGCTGGCGACAGGAAAGATGGCCGAGGCAGAGCAGACCCTTGAAGATAAGTAATCTCCCTCGTGAACTGACCATATGACAATTGATTGTTCTTCCAACTGGCAGGAGATCTATCATACAGCGGGGCCGTGCATAAGGCCGGGAGGACCTGTCCTCACTGAGAGGGCACTCGAGATCTGCAGCCTCCCCCCTGGCTCCCGCGTCGCGGATATCGGCTGTGGTGCAGGCGGAACCCTCGAGCACTTGGAACGTACCGGCGTGTACCGTTCGGTGGGGCTCGACTATTCGGAGGTACTTCTCGGGGAAGCAGTGTCCCCGCTTGTACCAGGGCGGCGGCTCACCCGAGGCCGTGCCGAAATCCTGCCTTTCAAGAAAGGCTCTTTCGACGCCGTCTTTTGTGAGTGCGTCCTCTCCATTATCACTGACAGGTTATCAGTGCTCCGCGAATTTGCACGGGTCTTGAAGGAAACGGGATTTCTAATACTAAGCGACGTTTTCGGTCAAAGCAATCCAAAGCGTGGAGAGCCGGAGACGAAATCCCAAGGACTCCTGAGAAAAAAACTTCTCACAAAGCAGGACCTCCTAAGTGTTTTGACAAGACTCGGTTTTTCGCCCCTCCTCTGGGAAGAACACGAAAGGCTTCTTAAAGAATTCGTGGCCCGCATGATTCTTGCCGGCGAACGCCTCCCAGATCCATGGGGATGCAGACCGGGACAAGAAAAGAGAAAGGCAAACCGCCCTCAAATGAGCTACTTCCTCCTGGTTGCCCGGAAGTCGGGAGCCGCTTTTAAGTCAGTCGCAAACAAAGGAGAGGGTGCATCGTGGACGATACAGTCTTCCAGATGATGAAACTGAAAGCCAAGGGGTACTGTTGCGCCCAGATCATCTTGATCCTTGCGCTGGAGACCCAGGGCAAGACGAACGCCGATCTGGTGAGGTCGGTGGGCGGCCTCTGCTTCGGCATCAACTGGAGCGGTGAGGTTTGCGGCGCTCTGTCGGGGGGAGCCTGCCTTATCTCACTTTATGCAGGAAAAGGGGCCGACGAAGAGGCGCCTTATGGCGGGTATATTAAGATGTTAGGCGAGCTTGTGGAGTGGTTCACGAGGGTGGCCGACGACCAATACGGCGGGACGCGGTGCCATGAGATCATAGAAAAGTTCCCTGATCGCAGCATATGCAGCCTGATTGTCGCCGATACTTACAAGAAGTGTATGGATATCCTCGTGAGCCATGGGTTCGATCGTGCTGTCGGCAAGAATGGATGACCTCATGGAAAAGGCAAATTTGAATGAAACTGAAAGTGTGTGCCCCGTCTGTCTAAAAAGAATCAAAGCAACACGGCAGCTTCAGGGCGACGAGGTCTTTCTGATCAAGGAGTGCGAGAACCACGGTTCCTTCAGGACGGTCCTATGGCGGGGCAAGCCATCCATGGCCGAATGGCAAAGACCGAAGCCTCCCGTTCATCCGGATCTCTGTTATGGGACTGTTGAAAAAGGCTGCCCTTTTGACTGTGGCCTCTGTGAAGCCCATAGACAGCTTCCCTGTTCGGTTTTGGTCGAGGTGACAAACCGGTGTAATCTCAATTGCCCTGTTTGTTTCGCCGATTCCGGCCGAGCGGAGGAAGAGGATCCTTCGCTGGAGAAGATCTCGTTGCTGCTGGAACGGGCCAGGGCGGCGGCAGGTCCATGCAATCTCCAACTGTCAGGGGGTGAGCCGACGCTGCGGGATGACATTTCCGAGATCGTCGAAGTTGCAAGAAAGATTGGCTATTCCTTCATCCAGCTCAATACGAACGGTCTCCGCCTTGCCTCGGACAAAGAGTGTGTAAGACGGCTCCAGACCGCAGGTCTTTCGTCGGTCTTTCTTCAGTTCGACGGAGTTGATGATGACATATACCGCTCTTTGAGAGGAGGGGCGCTTCTAAACCAGAAACTCAAGGCAGTCAAGAATTGCAGAGAAACAGCTCTCGGTGTTGTCCTCGTCCCTACCCTTGTAAGAGGGGTGAACACTGATTCCATCGGCGCTATGGTGCGGCAGGCCCTGCAACTGGCCCCAACCGTGCGGGGCATCCATTTTCAGCCGATCAGCTATTTTGGCCGCTTTCCGGAGAAGTGGGGTGACGAAGGTCGCTTTACCCTCCCAGAGCTGATGAGATGTCTCGAGGAACAGACGGGAGGTCTTGTTAAGGTGGGTGATTTTTCTCCTCCCGGCTGCGAGCACGCCCACTGTTCCACTCACGCTACATATACATACTCGGCCGGAGGCAGCCTCAAACCGTTAGGAGCGGCGAAGGAGGATAGCTGTTGTGCCGGAGACCTCGGTGAAGGGGGGGTCAGGAAGACCGTCGAGACAGTGTCACGCCGCTGGACACTGCCTTCCGCAGCTCCATTCTTCCGCAGCGCCCCACTCCCGAAGGAGAATCAGTGCTGCACCGGGAACAGCCCGGACATGACCCGAGTCGAAGAACCTTTTGACCTGGATATTTTTCTCCAGGAGGGGACCTTCCGGAGCTTCACTATATCGGCAATGGCCTTCCAGGATGCGGACAACCTCGACCTGGAGCGGCTCATGGGCTGCTGTATATCGGTTATATCTCCCGACGGCATGCTTGTCCCGTTTTGTGCCTACAACCTTACCAGCAGAGAAGGAAGGAGCCTCTACCGCCGTCGGAACGGATTGCGGTCGCAATGATCAGCATCACTCCCCTTGAGGCATGGATCAGAGAGAAGGCGCAAATCGGCCCCGACCTGACGGGCAGGTCCTTTACGGAGGCACTTAAAGGCTACCAACTTCAGAGGATGAATGAGGTCATCGATTACGCCCGTCGTAACAGCCACTTCTACCGTCGCCATTTGGCATCATTGCCGATGGCGCCCCTGTCCGTTCTTTCCGACATCGCCAAAATTCCGTTTACAACCCCATCGGATATTGGAAACGATCCTTTCAGTTTCCTGGCAGTCCGTCAGGACGATGTAGCCCGAATCGTTACCCTTCGCACTTCAGGAAGCACGGGTGAGGCAAAGCGGCTCTTTTTTACCGAAGGGGACATGGATCTGACCGTTGACTTCTACCATCATGGTATGTCCACCTTTGTACAACCAGGCCAAAGAGTAGCAATTTTCTTTCCAGGCGAGATACCGTACAGCGTAGGGGACTTGCTCCTTCGGGGCCTTCAAAGAATGGATGTCCAGGCCTTAGTGTACGGCCTTGTCACGAACCCCTTCGACGCCGCTGAAGCCGTCGCGTCTTTCGACGCCCATTGTATCGTCGGCATTCCCACGCAGGTCCTTGCCGTTGCTGGTTCACCGGCAGGGGCTGCAATCGGAAAAGGCAGCATCGAGAGCGTTCTGTTAAGCGCGGACTACGTCCCGCGGGCGCTCGTCCAGACCCTGGAGAAGGTCTGGGGTTGCCGGGTGTTCACCCATTACGCCATGACAGAGATGGGCCACGGCGGCGGGGTTGAGTGCGAGGCATTGGCTGG
>Ga0335070_10003476_pt1 | contig 18417 bp, 12 predicted proteins | sample Lox_Sample_13_FD_206722 | JGI IMG/M metagenome (GOLD analysis project Ga0335070, IMG submission 206722) | Soil microbial communities from Loxahatchee National Wildlife Refuge, Florida, United States - Lox_Sample_1.3 | ecosystem: Environmental > Terrestrial > Soil > Wetlands | place: USA...
AGCTGAGCCAGAGGCTGCCGGACTGCGCGCAGCTCGAGGCGCGCGCTCCGGACGGCGACGTGAAGGCGCTCTTCGCGGCGCTGCGCTGCGCGGATCCGCACGGCGAGCTCGCCGCCTTCCATACGCAGCGCGGAAGCCACGCGCTGCTCTTCGCCGGGCCCGGCGCGCCGGATGCGCCCGGCACTCGCGCCGTCGCGACGCTCGACGTCGACGGCTCGGGCGCGCGCATGGCGCTGCGCTGGCCGGTCGGCGGCGGCGCGCTCGCGAGCTGGCTGCCCGGCGACGCGCCCGCGGGCGAGGATCTCCTCGCCGCGTCGGAGCGCGTCGCGCACGCGCACCTGCGCAGCGCGGGGCCGCTGGATCTCGCGGCATTGGTGCCCGCCGACAGCCAGGGCGATCGGCTGTTCCGCCTGCGCAGCGAGCTCTTCAGCGCGGCCGTGCTCGACGGCAGCGTCGAGCTCGCGCTCTACGCGCCGCAGGACGGCGCGGTGATGCCGGGCGCCGTGGTCGCGCTCGGCGTGCGCCACGCGGGCGCCGCGAGCGCGGCCATGGAGCGCTTCCTGGACGAGGTCGAGGCGAGCTGGTCGCTGCGGCGGACGCCCCTCGCGCTGGGCGAGCTGCGCGGCGCGTGTCTGCGCGAGCTCCAGGTGCTCCCCGAGCTCGCGCCTTGCTATGTCGCGGGCGAATCGGCGCTCGTCCTCGGCTGGAACGAAGCGAGCCTGCGACACGCCCTGGCGTCGGATCGGGCGGCAACACGGCTCGCCGGCGCGGACGCGCGCGACGGCCTCGACGCGCGCGCCGCCGCACGCCTCGACGTCGACCTCGCGGGCCTCTCCGCCGCCGACGCGAAGCTGGCGGCCGTCCACGGCAGCCGCCGCCCCCCGCTCCAGTGGCCCTGGAGCCGCCTCCGCGCCAGCGCGGAGCGCCGGTCGGGCGCGCTGGAGGTGGAGGTCGCGCTCGATCCGGAGCGCGCGTCGTGAGGCCGGCACTGCGCGCGGCGGCGGCCGGCGCCGCGCTCTGCGCGGCGCTCGGCGCGGGGCTCGTTTCGTGGCGCAGCACGCGGGGCGAGCTCGCCGCGCTCGAGACCTGCAATGCGCTGGCCCGGGGCGACGTGAAGGGCGCGCTCGCGCGGAGCGAGGGCGAGATCCACAGCGACGCCACCGGTCGCGCCGTCGCGACCTGCCGCTGCCGCGCGCTGGCGGCGAGCGGGCGCGCCGACGAGTGCACGGCGCTGCTCGCGCGGCTCCTCGCGGACCCCGCCGGCTCGGACTGGATCCCGGAGCCCGACCTCGCGGCGCACTGGATCGCGGCGCGCCGCGCCGACGGTCACACGCGCGAGGCGGCCGACTTCGCGCGCCGCGCCGGAGCCGCGCACCCCGAGGACGCGACGCTCTTCGAGCTCGAGCTAGCTCTGCGCAGCAGCGTCGAGGACGAGGCAGACGTCGAGAGCGAGCTGGCGGCGCGCATTCCCGCGCGCGGCGAGGCGGCCGCGCGCATGCGCGTCGCGCTGGCGCAGCGCCATCTGCGCGCGGGCGACGGCCGCGGCGCGCTCGCGGTGCTCGGACCGGCGCCGCCCGAAGGCGCCGGCGCGGCGCTGGGTCCCTGGTTCGACTCGCGCGCCATCGCGTGCGCCTTCGCGGATGATCTCGAGGGCGTGCGGCGCGCCTTCGCCGACTGGAGCCGGGCGGGCGGCGACGAGATCGAGCTGCGCGCGCGCTATGCGCTGGCGCTCAGCATCTCGGGCCTCGCCGATCCGGCGCACGACCCGATCTCGCTGCTGCGCGCGTCGCTCGGCGAGACGAAGGGCCGCGCCAGCGACGGGCTGCGCCAGGCGCTGGCGGTGCGCCTCGTGCTGACGCTCGCGAACGCGAAGCGGCTGCCCGAGGCGCTCGCGCTCTTCGACGCCGAGCGGGCGCTGCTGGCGACGAGCCAGCTCTCGCGGGACGAGCTCGTGCGTGCCGCGCGCCTCGAGGCGCTGGGCGCCGCGAGCCCTGCACAGCGCCGCGGCACCCTCGCCTTCCGGGTCGCGGGCGCCGAGCCCGGCGATCGCCTGTGGCTCTCGCCCGATCCGGACGCGATGGCCGACGCGGACTACGAGGCGCTTCCCCTTGGCTGGGACGGCCTCGTCGTGGCAGCGCGCGACGAAGGCAACTCGCCGCAGCGCTACGTGCTGCGCGACGCGCAGGGACGCCTGCGCACCTCCGGCACGGTGAGCCCCGTGGCCGGCACGCGCGTCGAGACGCGGATCGAGGCGCGTCCGCCGCAGCCCCTGGCGAAGCCCCTGGCCCGCACGCGAGCCGCGGCGGACGGGCGGCGCCGCGTCGCGCTGGTCCTGCTCGACTGCGGCGACTGGCGCATCGCCGAGTACCTGCGCGCGCGCGGCGACCTGCCGCTCTTCGACGCGCTGCTGCGCGACGGGCACCGCGCGGTGCTCGACAGCGATCCGCCGATGACGGCGGCCGCGCTCGAGTCGCTGGTCTCGCCCGAGCGCGAGGGCGGCGTCTCGCTGGTGGGTCTCGTGCACCGGGTCGGCGTCGAGCTCGCCGGCCTCGAGTCCGTCGGCGTGAACCCCTTCGAGGCGCTGTCCTGGGTGCTGCCCGAGAGCCCGGATCTCTTCGGCACGCTCGCCGCCGGCGGACACAGCGCCGCCAACCTCTTGCTCGCGCACGGCGGGATCCGCGCGGGGCGCCACGGGGACGTGTACGGACCCGGCGGCGCGCGCAGCCGCCTCGAGGTCGGGCGCGCCGAGCGCGACCTCGACGACGCGGAGCGCAGCCGCTTCCCCGAGCTGGCCGCGCTCGCCAGCGAGCGCGACGCGCACCTCGTGCGCGCCATCGCCGCCGAGCTCGACGTGGCGCTGCGCCTCGTGACCGAGAAGGAGCTCGACTTCTTCGCCCTGCGCGTCGAGCCGCTCGACATCCTGACCCACGCCCACTTCGCCGAGGCGGTCGCGGACGGCCAGGACGACGGCCGCAGCCTGCTCTTCTCGGTGTATCGCTACATCGACGCGCGCCTCGCTCCGATCGACGCGGCGCTCGACGCCGACGACGTCCTGATCGTGATGTCCGACCACGGCATCCGCACGGCGATGGAGCACTCGCGCGACGCGCTCTTCGTGGCGGCGGGCGGAGGCGTACCTGCCGGCCGCGCGCCGGGGCGGCCCTCGCTGCGGGGCGTCGCGCGCGCCGCCGCCGATCTGCTCGGTGTCGCCACGCACTGGCCGGATACGGGCGTCGCGAGCTTCGCGTCGCGCCGGGCCCTTGCAGCAGCGGAGGCGACCTCCGAGACTTCCGCCCGGCCCTAGGAGTCGGAGCTCGAGAGCCTGTCGCCCGTCCTCTGGATCTTCCCTCCGACCATCGTGGCCATCGCGTTCGCCGCGATCTTCGTGCGGCTGGCGCTGCCGGCTCCGCCGGTCGTGATCGGCTTCTACCGCATGCTCTTCGCGGCGCTGCTGCTCGGCGCCTGGCTCGCGCTGAGGCGCCAGGGCGTGCGGCTGACGGGCCGCGCGGCCGCGGGCGCGGCGGCCGCCGGGGTCTGTTTCGGCTGCGACCTGACCTTCTGGCACACCTCGATCGTGCTGACGAGCGTGGCGCTCGCGACACTGCTCGTGAACCTGACGCCCGTGCACGTCGGCCTCTACGCGCTGCTCGTGCGCCGCGTGCGCCTCTCTCCGCGCTTCCTCGCGGGCGCGGCGCTGGCGCTGCTCGGCACCGCGGTCTTGCTGGGGCGGCCTGCCGGGGGGACGAGCATGCGCGGCGCGCTCTTCGCGATCGTCGCCTCGCTCTTCTACGCGGGCTACCTGCTGCTGATGAGCGAGGCGCGCCGCGAGCTCGACAGCGTCTCCGCATTCTTCCTGATGACCGTGTCGTCGGCCGCGGTGCAGGGCGTCGTGGCGCTCGCGCAGGGCAGCCCGTTCTCGGGATTCCCGGCGTCGTCCTGGGCCGCGATGCTAGGCGTGGCCGTGGTCTCGCAGCTCGGCGGCGTGCTCGGCGTCGTCTGGCTGCTGCGTCATCTGCCCGCGCACTTCGCGTCGGTCGTGCTGCTGGCACAGCCCGTCGTCGCGGCGGGGCTCGCCTGGCTGCTGCTCGGCGAGCCGCTCGGCGCGCTGCAAGCCGCCGGCGGCGCGCTGGTGCTCGCGGGCATCGGCCTCGCCGCATGGCGGCCCGAGGCTCAGTCCCCCGCGAGCGCGAGGTAGCGCAGGCCGTCGTCGGGGTAGTAGGGACGGAAGCGCAGCACGGCGCGCGCGTCGCCGCGCGCCACCTGGAAGACGGCCCAGCCGGTGTACTCGCCGCCGGGGAGCAGCGTCTTCGGCAGCCCCGGCTCGAGATCGAGCACGAGCGGCGTCTCGTAGGGCTTCTCGTCGCCGGACACGGCCTTGAACTGCGCCGCCGAGAAGAGACCCGGCTCGCCTTCCCGGCCGAAGTAGCGGGCGTGCAGCTTCACGGCCACGAACTCGTGTCCGTCCGCGGGCGGCGGGTTGGTGCGGCTGGCGCTCGCCACGAGCTTCGTCGCCCCGTCTCCGCGCAGGATCTCGAGCGCATTCACCGACCAGTCGCGGGTCACGACCTCGCGGCCGGGCGGCGCGGGATCGCGCGCCGAGATCCCGACCGGCTCGGCCGGGAGCCCCGGCGCCGGCGGCGGATCCGCGAGCGCGGCGCCCTCCTCGAGGGCGAGGTAGCGAAGCCCGGCCGGATCGCGGCTGTCGGGCTCGCTCAGCATCAGGATCAGGCCGCGCTCGTCCGTGGGAATCGAGTAGATGCACCAGCCCTCGGCGCTCTCTCCGGCGGCGAGGATGCGCGCCTCCAGCGCCTCGGGCAGCAACTGCGGCGCGTGGAAGTGCGCCACGCGGTCCGAGCCCGTCACGCGAAAGTCCTTGCAGCCGACCACGGAGCGACTCCCTGCACCGGTCAGCTTCAAGCGGACGAGCAGGTACTCCTCCCCCTCGGGCGCCGCGCTGGCCTCGCCCGCTGCGCGCAGGCGGCTCCACGCGGCGTCGCCGCGCAGGACGCCCTCGACCTCGGCGCGGAGGCTCTGGAGCTCGACGACACTGCCGGGCGGCAGGGGCGCGGATGCGCGCAGTCCGGGGCGCGGCTCCGGGCGAGAGGGCGCGGGCGCCGGGGCTGCCGCGGACGCAGCGGGATGCTCCGGCTGCGGTGCCTTCGAGGGCGCCGCCGGACCCGCCGTCTGGCAGGCGAGGGCTGCCGCCGCGGCGAGCGCGAGCGCGGCCGGAAGGAACCCGGACCGGGGGCGTCGGTCCAGCGGAGAGCGGCCGGTTGCGAGCACGAGAACGTCCTCGCTCCTTGGACGCCTCGTTCGCGGTCGAGGTTCTGAGGAGGGCGGCCGCGGGATGACGGCGAGGTTCGCGGCGGATCGGGTCCTCCTACCGGAAGCTACCCTGCATCCCCATGCGCATCGGTGTCGTGAGCGACACGCACAACCACCTCGCGAACGTCGCGCGCATCGCGGAGCTGTTCAACGCGGCGCGCGTCGAGTGCGTGATCCACACCGGCGACATCACGCAGGCGAAGACGCTGCACGCCTTCGCTGCGCTCGAGATGCCGCTGCTCGGCGTGTTCGGCAACAACGATCTCGAGCGCGCATCGCTGGAGCGCGCCTGTGCGGAGCTCTCGCAGCGTTTCATGGATCCGCCCCTGCGCCTCGAGTGGGCCGGCCGGCGCATCGTGGTGGTCCACGATCCGCTGGATCTGTGCGCCCACGCGCACGGCGCCGACGTGGCGCTCCACGGCCACGACCACCGCACCGTGCGCGATCGGCGCCACGGCACGCTGGTCTTCAATCCCGGCGAGTGCGCCGGCCACCTGCGCGGGCACAACCGCGTGGGCGTGCTCGACCTCGTGAGCCTCGAGACGGAGCTGCTCTACTTCTAGAGCGGCGAGGGGTGCGTCAGCTCTTCAGCTCCCACATCTCGGGCGGCGCGGCCGGCTTCTCGTCGTCTTCCTCGGGCGCCGCGCTCCGCGACGCCTCCCGCTGCGCTTCGGGCGTTCCCTGAGCCGGCGCCTGTGCAGCGGGCCCCTCGGCCATCAGCACGAGGCGCTGGTACAGAGCCAGCTCGGCGAAGGACGCGAAGGGCATGCCGCGCGCGGCGTCGGCGTCGGGCAGCGGCGTGCCCTTCGAGCGCGCGAGGACGATCGAGACCATCTGCCGCATCGCCTCGACCTGCGAGCCGACGCCGGGCACGACGCGCCGCGGGTCGAAGCGGTCGGCGCGCAGCCGGATCACGCGCAGCTTCGTGCCGGCCGCCGCCTTCCAGTCGAGGACCAGGTCCACGATCAGGACCGGCCGCTCCGAGAGCCCCTGCACGGCCGCCACGGAGACGGCCTCGATGCGGTCGTAGCGCATCAGCTTCTTCTGCCCCGCCGCCGTGCTGAAGTGTACGCCGGACTCGTCGAGCTCGACGGGCACGGCCTCGATGGCGTCGAGCACGCGCACGCGCGTCTCGATGTCGATCGGGACGGGCCGTGTGCCGCCCGTGGCGGCGACGGGCTCGCTCTCTCGCGTCTGCAGCTTCGGCACCACGACCGCGAGCAGCTCCTCTAGCGAATGGCGCTCTTCCAGCTCGATCTCCGTGGATTGGAGCGCGCGCCACGCCGCGTCGTGGGCGAGCTGCGGGTCGAGGTCGCGCGCGGCGCGCGCGACGCGGCCCGCCACCACCGCGCGGGTCGCGTCGCCGGCGTTGTCGAGCGCGGCGCGCAGCGCGCGGCGGGCGTTCAGCTTGTCGCCGGTCTCCGCGAACAGCGACGCCAGGCGGATCAGCATGGCGGGCTCGGCCTCGCGCGGGACCCCGGACGCCGCGAGCTCGAGCCAGTGATCCGCGGCCGCCGCCAGGAGGCCGGTATGCAGCTCGAGGCGCACCGCGCGCAACAGCGCCGCGCGCGCCGCAGCGGGGCGTCCGAGCTGCTGCGCCAGCTCGCGCAACGTGAGCGTCGCGTCGATCGACTCGGGCTCGCGCCGCGCCCAGGCGCCGGCCACCACGAAGGCGTCCTCGAGCTTGCCGCGCGCGCGCAGGCGCGCGATGCGCCCGGCGTCCGGCGCGTGGGAGGGGGTCGCCTCCTCGACGTCCGGCGAGAACGCCGGAAGGCCCGTGAGCCGCAGGATCTGGTAGATCGCGAAGGCGCCGAGCGCCGCGCCGGCGTAGGCGCCGAAGGTGAGGTGAGGCGACGGCGCTGCCGCGAGCAGCTCGGACCCTCCCGCATCCAGCGACCACTGCCAGCCGAGGAGCGGCGGCAGGACGAGCCAGACGGTTCCCAGCACGAGGCCCACCCAGTAGAAGCCGTCGCCGCGGGCCTTCACGTAGTAGAGCGCGAAGAGCGGGAGCAGCCCCGCCAGCATTCCAGACGTGCCTACGAAGGGGCGCGTGAGCTGTGGGGCCGTGAAGACGTAGCCGAGCCCGGCTCCGACCGCAGCGAAGGCGGCGATCGCGAGGAAGCGGGCGCGTCCCCAGGCCGACTCGAGATAGAGACCGAGGAAGAGCAGCAGCGCCACGTTGCCGATCAGATGCGCGAGGCCGGCATGGAACGGTGTATGTGTGAGCAGCGCCGCGGAAGGACCGGCAAGCGGATCCACACCGAACCTGCGGGCCGGGAGGGCGGCGAGCGTCCCCTCGAGCTCGCGGAGCTGGCCGTCGAGCTCGTCCTGCTCGTTCTGCAGCAGCCGCGGGGGGACCCCCGGCAAGCCGCGATCGGAGAGCTCCTTCTGGTACTCGATGCGCGCGTGCAGCAGCCGCTCGGCCCCGACCCTCTGCTGGAGCAGCGCGCCCGCCTCGAGGTAGGGGTGGCGCAGCACCTCCGCCTCGGCGCGAGCGAGCTGCTCCTGCGCGCGGGCGACCACGGAGGCGCCCTCACCGGCGGCCCAGAGCGAGGCAACGACGCACAGCGCGGCAAACGCGGTCGAGCACCAGGGGAAGAAGGTTCCGCTGCCGGCGGACTGGTGTTCTCGCATGGCGTTCTTCGCGCTCTTGGCGGCGCCGCGGCGCCCGCGTGGTCTTCGCACTCTCTGCGGCCGGCTGCGCGTGGGCCTGAAGTCCACGACGCACCGGTCGGTTCGGGCCGGCGGCTATGCTCGCGCCCCCCATGCCCCTCCCCTGGCCGTCTCGCTGCCTGGCACTCGCCGTCCTGGCCGCGTGCGCGCTGGCTCCGGGCTGCCGGCGTGAGCCCGAGAGCGCCGGCCCGCCCGCGCCCGGCAGCGCGGCGGCACCGGCGGCGGACCACCGCGGGCCGCCGACCGCGCGCTGGGACACGGTCGATGCGATCCGCGAGTCGCTGAAGGCCTACAACGGCCCCGCGGACGGCGGAGGGCGCGCCTGGCTGGTGCGCGAGCCGGGCCAGCTCCCCTACGCCGTGAGCGCTACGCCGGACCGCTTCACCCTGGTGTACGAGGCGGGGCCCCTCGGCGTCGCGAAGGGCGGCACGGTCTATCTCCAGGTCTCGCCCTTCTGGGACTGGAGCACGCCCCAGGTCGAGGAGAAGGACCAGCGCGGCTACACCGAGGTGCGCACCAGCGATCCCGCCATTGCGCTCGAATCGACGACCCTCGACCAGCAGCTCCTCGGCATGAAGGTGACCGGGCGCCCCCTCGTCGCGGGCGACCGCATCACCGTGGTGTACGGCGCCGGACTCGCCGGCGCGATGCCGGATCGCTATGCGGAGCGCAACTCCCCGTTCTGGTTCGCCGTGGACGGCGACGGCGACGGCACGCGCAAGGTGCTCGAGGACTCGCCCACCATCGACGTCCGCCCGGGCCCGCCGGCCGCGCTGCTGATCCACGTCCCCACGGTCGCGCGGCCCGGCGAGCCCTTCCGCGTGACCCTGGCCTTCGTCGACGCCTGGCGCAACGCCGGGGTCGACGCCGTCGGCGACGTCACCTTCGAAGACGTGCCCGCCGGCGTCGAGCTGCCCGCCAAGGTGCACTTCGCACACGAGGACGCGGGCAAGCGCCAGGTGATGGGCGTGGCGCGACAGCCGGGCGTGTACCGCCTGCGCGCGCGCGCCGCGAACAAGCTCTCCGAGGCGAACCCGCTGGTCGTCGCGGCCGAGGGCCCGCGCGTCTGGTGGGGCGACCTGCACGGCCACTCGAACTTCTCCGACGGCACGGGCGTCCCCGAGGACTACTTCCTCTATGCGCGCGACGTCTCCGCCCTCGACGTCTCCGCGCTCACCGACCACGACCACTGGGGCATGCTCCCGCTCTACTCGCACGAGGCGCTCTGGAAGGAGATCGAGACGCAGACGCGGCGCTTCCACGAGCCCGGCCGCTTCGTGACGCTGCTCGGCTACGAGTGGACGAGCTGGATCTACGGCCACCGCCACGTGCTCTACTTCGGCGACACGGGGCCCGTGTACCCCTGGAGCGACCCGAACACCGAGACGCCGACGCAGCTCTGGGCGGCGCTGGAGGGAAAGCCCGCGCTGACCTTTGCGCACCACTCCGCGGGAGGACCGATCGCGGTCGACTGGTCGTTCGCGCCGGACCCGCGCTTCGAGCCGGTCACGGAGATCGTGTCGATCCACGGCGAGAGCGAGGCGCCCGACGGCCCGAGCCCGATCGCCCACGCGGTGCCCGGCAACTTCGTGCGCGACGCGCTCGGCCGCGGCTATCGCCTCGGCTTCATCGGCAGCGGCGACCGCCACGACGGTCACCCCGGCGCCTATCAGGTCGATCCGCCGATGGGCGGGCTCGCGGCCATCTTGAGTGACGAGCTGACGCGCGAGGGCGTGCTGGCGGCGCTGCGCGCGAAGCGCGTCTATGCCACCAACGGACCGCGCATGCTGCTGCGCATGGCGCTCGGCGAACACCGCATGGGCGAGAGCGTCGCGGTCGGCAAGGACGGGCGCCTCACGGAACGGCTCTTCGTGCACGTCATCGCGGAGACGCCGCTCGACCGCGTCGAGCTGGTGCGCAGCGGGCGCCTGGAGGACGGCCTGGCGCTGGACGGCCGGCTCGACGCCATGCTCGACCGCGAGGTGCGCGAGCTCGCGCCGGGCGAGTACGTCTACGTGCGCGCCATCCAGAAGGACGGCGGCGCGGCCTGGTCGAGCCCGATCTACGTGGTGGAGTAGCTCCACGCCGCCGGACCCTCTCGTCTCCGTCCTGCTCCCCGTGCGCGACGCCGAGGCGACGCTCGGGGCCGCGCTGCGCAGCGTCGCGCGCCAGAGCGAGGCGCGCTTCGAGTGCGTCGTCGTCGACGACGGCTCCCGCGACGCGAGCCTCGCCCTCGCGCGCGAGGTCGCCGCGCGCGACCGGCGCTTCCGCGTGGTGGCGGCCGCCCGCGAAGGGCTCGTCGCCGCCCTGCGCACGGGGCTCGCCCTGTGCCGCGCGCCGCTCGTCGCGCGCATGGACGCCGACGACTGGATGCACCGCGAGCGGCTCGCCGCGCAGGGCGCGGCGCTCGAGGCCGACCCGACGCTCTCTGGCGTCGGCTGCCACGTGCGCTGCTTCCCGCGCCGCGAGCTGGGCGCCGGCCTGCGCGCCTACGAGGCGTGGCTCGCGAGCATCGACACGCCGGGGCGCGTGCGCCGCGAGGCCTTCGTCGAGTGCCCGCTCGCGCATCCCACCTGGATGATGCGCCGCGACGTGCTGGCTGCGTACGAGTACCGGGACGCGGGCTGGGCCGAGGACTACGACCTGCTGCTGCGCGTGCTCGCCGCGGGGCGGCGCCTCGGCGTGGTGCCGAGGCGCCTCCTCGGCTGGCGGATCCACGCGGGGCGCCTCTCGCGCAGCAGCCCGGTCTACGACCGTGCGCGCTTCGCGGCCTGCAAGGCCGCGCACCTCGCCGCGGGCCTGCTGGCCGGCCGCGAGACCTATCTGCTCTGGGGCTACGGCAGCACCGGGCGCGCGCTCGCCCGCGCGCTCGAGGCGCACGGCCGGCGGCCCGCCGCGATCGTCGAGATCCACCCGCGCCGCATCGGGCGCGTGATCCGCGGCGCGCCGGTCGTCTCGCGCCACGCGCTCGGTCCGCCCGGCAGGCTACCGCTGGTCGTGTCGGTCGCGGGGGCGGAGCCGCGCGCCCTCATCCGCGCCGAGCTCGCGCGCATGGGCTGGCGGGAGTGCGTCGACTTCGTGTGCGCGGCGTAGTTCTCCGGACCTCGCTCGGCTGCGCCTCGCTGCGCGCGCAGCACGAGGCGCCGCGCTTGCTAGCGGTACTTCGCCGCCACCTCGCGGCCGAAGCGCTCGAGCGCCTCGAAGTCGTAGGGCGGGCGCATCGACAGGATCACCTCGTCCACTCCGGCGTCGAACGCGCGGCCTACGGCGTCCGTCACCTCGCCGAGCGAGCCGCCGAGCGCTCCCGGCGGCATGCGCGGCGCGAGGGGCCGGAAGCCCGCGAAGCCCATGGCCAGCGACTTGCGCAGCGTGGCCGGGTCGCGGCGCTCGCGCTCGCAATGGCGCAGCAGCACCTCCTGCTTCGCGCGGAACTCCTCGACCGGCGCGGCGATCAGGTTCCAGCCGTCGGCCACCCGCGCGACGGCGCGCAGCGTGAGCTGCTCGCCGCGGCCCCCGACGAAGATCGGGAAGCAGGGCTTCTGCGCGGGCTTGGGCTCCATGCGCGCGTCCGCCAGCGTGTAGAAGCGGCCCCGGAAGCTCGGGGCGTGCTCCGTGCAGAGCGCGCGCACGACGCGGATCGCCTCCTCCATCTGGCGGATGCGCGTCGCGACGCTCGGGAACTCGATGCCGTACGCCCGGTACTCGCGCTCCCACCAGCCCGCGCCCATGCCGAGCTCGAGGCGACCGCCCGAGATCTGGTCGAGCGTCGCGCAGATGTTCGCCAGCACCGCCGGGTGTCGGTAGCTGTTGCCCACCACCAGCGTCCCGATGCGGATGCGCTGCGTCGCCGCGGCGAGCGCCGTGAGCACGGTGAAGCACTCCATGCACGGGCCGTTCTCGTCACTGAAGATCGGGATGAAGTGGTCGAAGACGTAGGCGGCGTCGAAGCCCGCGGCCTCGGCGGTCTGCCAGCAGCGGCGCAGGTCGTCGAAGCTGACGTTCTGCGGCGCGGTCTGGATGCTGAAGCGAACGGGGTGGGCCATACGGAACTCTCCTCGATCCCCTCAGAATTCCGCGTGCCCCGGGACGCGCGGGAAGGGGATGACGTCGCGGATGTTGGCCATGCCGGTGATGAACTGCACCGCGCGCTCGAAGCCGAGTCCGAAGCCCGCGTGGGGCGCGCTGCCGTGGCGGCGCAGCTCGAGGTACCACCAGTAGGCGCGCGGGTCCAGAGCGTGCGCCGCCATGCGCGCGCGCAGCGCCTCCTCGCGGTGCTCGCGCTGCGAGCCGCCGACGATCTCGCCCACCTTCGGCACCAGCACGTCCTTGGCGCGCACGGTCCGTCCGTCGTCGTTCAGATACATGTAGAAGGCCTTGATCTCCGCCGGGTAGTCGGTCACGACCACGGGCCGCCTCACGTGCTCCTCGGCGAGGTAGCGCTCGTGCTCGCTCTGCAGGTCGACGCCCCAGCGGACGGGGAACTCGAAGGCGCGTCCGCAGCGCTCGAGCGTCGCCACGGCCTCCGTGTAGGTCATGCGCTCGAAGGGCGACGCGACGATGTGCTCGAGCGTCGAGATCACGCTCGCGTCGATGCGCTCGGCGAAGAAGGCCATGTCGTCGGGGCAGCGCTCGAGCACGCTGCGGAACAGGTGCTTGAGGAACGCCTCGGCGAGCGCCACGTCGCCCTCGAGGTCGCAGAAGGCCATCTCGGGCTCGACCATCCAGAACTCCGCCAGGTGGCGGCTGGTGTTCGAGTTCTCGGCGCGGAAGGTGGGGCCGAACGTGTAGACGTTCATCACGGCCAGCGCCGCGATCTCGGCCTCGAGCTGGCCCGAGACCGTGAGGTACGTCTCGCGCCCGAAGAAATCCTTCGAGTAGTCGACGCTGCCCTCCGGCGTGCGCGGCGGGCGCGCCGGGTCGAGCGTCGTGACGCGGAACTGCGCGCCGGCGCCCTCGGCGTCGGACGCCGTGATGATCGGCGCGTGGAGCCAGATGAAGCCGCGCTCCTGGAAGAACTCGTGGACGGCGCGGGCCGCCGCGTTGCGCACGCGCAGCACCGCGCCGAGCGTGTTGGTGCGCGGGCGCAGGTGGGCGATCTCGCGCAGGAACTCGAAGCTGTGTCGCTTCTTCTGGAGCGGGTAGTCGTCGCCGACGGGACCTACCTGCACGACCTCTCGCGCGCGGATCTCGTAGCGCTGCCCGGAGCCCGGCGAGTCGACCAGCTCGCCCGTCGCGACGACCGCGGCGCCCGTGCGCAGCGCGCGTACCACGCCCTCGAAGTCGGGCAGGTCCGGCGCGGCGACCACCTGGATTCCCGCGAAGCACGAGCCGTCGGAGATCTCGAGGAACGAGACTTCCTTCGCGTGGCGCGCCGTGCGCAGCCAGCCCTGCACCGTCACCTCGCCGCCGGCGCGCTCGCGCGCGAGCAGCGCGCGGACCGAACAGGCCGCCGCCATCGTCCCCCTCCTGGTCGCGGGCGCGAGCGTATCCGCCTGTGCGCGCGGCGTCACCGGGGCGGCGTGCGCAGCACCAGCATGCGGATCTCGGTCATGTCCTCGATGGCGAAGCGCACGCCCTCGCGGCCGAGCCCGGAGTCCTTGACGCCGCCGTAGGGCATGTGGTCGACGCGCCAGGACGGCACGTCGCCGATCACGACGCCGCCCACCTCGAGCCGGTTCCAGGCGCGCTGCGCCTTGTAGAGGTCGCGCGTGAAGACGCCGGCCTGCAGCCCGAAGGCGCTGTCGTTCACCTCTGCGAGCGCGGCGTCGAAGTCGCGGAAGCGCGAGAGCACGGCGACCGGCCCGAAGGCCTCCTTGCAGACCAGGTCCTGCCTCTTCGGCACGTCCTCGAGCAGCGTCGCCTCGAGCATGGCGCCCTGGCGGCGCCCGCCGCAGAGCAGCTTCCCGCCCGCCGCCCGCGCCGCCTCGATCCACGACGCGAGGCGCGCGGCCTCCTTCTCGGAGATCATCGGGCCGATGAACGTCGCCTCGTCCTTCGGGTCGCCCATCGGCAGCGCCCGCGTCGCGGCGACCAGCCTGTCGCGGAACGCCGCGTACACGTCCTCGTGCACCAGGATCCGCTGCACGCCGATGCAGCTCTGGCCGGACTGGTAGAAGGCGCCGAACACGACGCGCGCGGTGGCGTCGTCGAGGTCGGCGTCGGCGTCGATCACCACGGCGGCGTTGCCGCCGAGCTCGAGCACCACCTTCTTCTTGCCGGCGCGCGCCTTGAGCGCCCAGCCCACCTCCGGCGAGCCCGTGAAGGAGAGCAGCTTGAGGCGCGGATCCGTCGTGAACAGGTCCGCGCCCTCCCGGTGCGCGGGCAGGATGGAGAAGGCGCCGCGCGGGAGCCCCGCCTCGGCGAGCACCTCGCCGATCAGCAGCGCACCGACGGGCGTCAGGCTGGCGGGCTTGAGCACGAAGGGGCAGCCCGCGGCGAGGGCCGGCGCCACCTTGTGCGCCGCGAGGTTCAGCGGGAAGTTGAACGGCGAGATGAACGAGCAGGGTCCGATCGGAACCCGCTTCCACATTCCCGTGTAGTCGCGGGCGCGCGGACTGATGTCGAGCGGCAGGACCTCGCCCGTGATGCGCACCGCCTCCTCGGCCGCGACGCGGAAGGTGTCGATCAGACGGGCGACCTCGCCGCGCGAGTCGCGGATCGGCTTGCCGGCCTCGATGCAGAGCGCCTCGGCGAGCAGCGCGGCGCGCTCCTCGAAGCGGCGCACGCAGTGCAGCAGCACGCGCTGTCTTTCGTAGGCCGGCAGCTCGCGCATCGGCTCCGCGGCGGCGGCGGCGAGCCCGATGGCGCGATCGATGGCCGCGGCGTCCGCCAGCGGCACGCGCGTCGCCACCCGGCCGCTGTACTTGTCGACGACCTCGAGGTCCTGGTTCGGCGCCTGCGGCTCGCCTCCCAGGAAGCAGGGATACGACTTCGCGAGCACGCGCCGCGGGTCCCCTGGCGCGGCGGTGCGCTACCGGCCCGGCCGCGGCGCGGTGCGCAGCTTCGCGGTGATGGCCTCGAGCACCGCGGCCTCTTCGCCCGAGACCCCGGTGCCGAAGCCGAGGAGCTTCGCGAGGCCGCCCCCGGACGCCTCGGCGATGCGCTTGCAGCCCTCGGCGATTTCCTTGATCCGCTCGTCGCGCTCCGCCGGGCTCAGCACGGCGAGGCCCGCCTTCATCACCTCCAGCGCGGTCTCGAAGAGCGCGTCCTTCGGGCGCTTGCGCAGCCAGGCCTCGAGCTGCTGGTGGGGCGGCGTGCCCGCGACGATGCCCCGCGCTGCGGCGATCGCGAGGACCGCCTCGCGCTCGCGGTGCGTGACCTCGCCCTCGGCCCAGGCGACCTGCACGAGCGGCGCCAGGAGGATCGCGGCGCCCGTCTCGCGCGTGAGCCCGAGGTCGGCCACGCGCTGGAGCAGCTCCTGATTGTCGACTCGCAGCTTCTCGGCGAGGGCCTTCGCCACCTCCTGGACGCCGGCCCGCTCGCGCATCTTCTGGAGGAGCTTCTCGTCCTGCTTGCGGAAGTAGTCCGCCTCGAACGCGCGCTCCCGGTCCTTGAAGATCTCCTTCATCGTGCGCGCTGCTCCTCCTCGCCTGCCGCGGCAGGTCGACGCGACTATAGGGAGTCGCGGCCCCGGGCTTCAACCCCGCCGCGCGCGCCGCTCAGGAGCCGAGTGCCCCGGCCAGCCACAGCGCCAGGGCGCTCGCCGCGCCGAGGGCCGCCGCGATCCAGACCACGCTGCGCCGCAGCGCCCGAGAGCCGAGCGTGAAGGCGATTCCGCACTTCACGGCGGTGTTGGACATCACGGCGATCCCGATGGCGCGCGCGGCGATCCCGGAGCTCTCGGGGCTGCGGGCGGCGAAATCCGCCATCGAGAGCGTGATGGCATCGACGTCGGTGAGCCCCGCGAGGGCACCCGCGGCGTAGAGGCCCGCGTCTCCCGCGTACACCTGCGCGACGCGCGCGCCGAGCGTGATCAGCGCGTAGAGCGCGCCGAAGCGGATCGCGAGGCTCAGCTCGAGGGGATTGCGCGGCGACTCGAGCGCCGCGGTCGGGGAGGAGCGCCCGCGCAGCGCGCGGTGCATGGCGGCGCTCGCGAGCAGCCCCGCCGCAGCGAGCACGCCGATCGCCGGCGCCACGCGCGGCAGCAGGCCGCGATTCACCACCGCGACCTCCGCGATCACGCGGAGGAACATCACCGTCCAGGCCAGCAGGAGGCCCTGCGCGAGCGCGCGGCTCTGGTCCGGATGCTGGCGCGAGCGCTGAGCGAAGCCGAGCGTGACCGCCGTGCTCGAGACGAGACCGCCGAGCAGCCCCGTGAGCCCGAGGCCGTGCTCGGCGCCGAGCAGCTTCACGAGGAGGTAGCCGGCGAAGTTGAGGCCGGCGATCAGCACGACCATCAGCCAGGTCGTGTAGGGGTTCAGCACGTCGAAGGGCGGCGGGCCGTAGGTCTGGTCCGGAACCAGGGGCAGCACGATCGCCGTGATCAGCAGGAAGCGCAGCGTCGCCTCGACGTCCCGCTCCTCGATGCGGCGCGCGAGCGCGTGCAGCGTGTCCTTCAGCGCGAGCAGCAGCGCGACGACCACGCCGATCGCAGCCGCCACCGACACGTGGCCCGCGAGGCAGAGCGCCCCGAGCACGAAGGCGAGCAGCGCCGACACCTCGGTGGTCATCCCGAGGTCGCCCGCACGGGAGCTCACGAAGTAGGCGACGACGATCAGCGCGGCGAGCGCCGCGAAGGCGCCGACGAGCAGCAGCGGCAGCGCGAGCACCGACGAGGCGTAGGCCGCCGCCGCGCCGGTGAGCGAGATCAGCGCGAAGGTGCGGACGCCCGCGAAGCTCGTCTCGTCCCGGTGGGCCCACTCGCGCTCGAGCCCCACCAGCAGCCCGAGCCCTACGGCGGCGGCGAGCCGGGTGGCGAGCTCCAGATCGAACATGCCGCGGGCATCCTACCGGATCGGCACCACCTCGCGTCGGTCCGCCTCGAGGAGCCAGAGCTCGAAGCGCGGCGGGGCAGAGAGCCCGAGCGCTTCGCGAAGCGCGCTCGCGTACACCGCGCCCTGGCGCGCGTACGCCGCGCGCCGCTCGGGCGAAAGACCTCCTGCACCGATGCGGTCCGTCTTGTAGTCGACCACCACGAGCTCGCCGCTCGCCGGGTCGCGGTGGACCAGATCGATCGTGCCGGCGACGAAGCCGAGGGCCGGGTCGTCCGCGCCCGGCACGGCCAGCACGGGCAGCTCGCGGGCGACGACGTGCTCTCTCAGCGCGCAGAGCGTCGCGAAGAGCGAGCCGCGCCCGAAGCGCTCGAGCAGGGCGCGCGCCGCCTGCGCGGCGGCCGGCAGGTCGCGTGTCGCGGCGTGCGGCGCGAGGCGCGCCTCGAGCTCCGCCCGGACGCGGAGCAGCTCGCGCTGCGGATCGGGCGCCGCGAGGTCGAGCCGCTCGAGCGCATCGTGGACCGCGATTCCGACCAGGCGCGCGCGCTCGCGCGCCGCATCGGCGCCTCGCGCTGCCCGGCGCACCTCCGAGCCTTCCGCCTCCGCCTCGCTTCGCGGATCGTCGCTGGCGCGCCCGCCGCGCCAGCGCGCCATGCGCTCGCGCGCCCGCGAGGCGCTCTCGCGAAGCTTGCGGGCCTCGGCCTCGAGCGCCGGGAGGTCGAGCGGCATCGGCGGCTCCCCCGGCTTCGCCGCGTCGTCCGCGGCGTCCTCCAGGGCGAGGATCCGCCAGCGGGCTCCCGCGGCGTCCGACGCGCTGATCCCCTTCGACACGCACTCGGCGCAGCGCTCCGCCCAGTCCGCCGGATCGGGAGCGCGCTGTTCGAGCAGCTCGGTGTGCCCGTCGCCGCTGCGCTCCTGGTAGCGAGGCCACAGGCCGGAGAGCACGAGCCGCGTCCGCGCGCGCGTCATGCCGACGTAGAGCAGGCGCACGCGCTCGGCGCGAGCCACGCGCTCGTGTGTCGACGCCACGAGATCAAACCCCGGCGTGGCGGCCCCGAGCAGCTCGTACTCGAGCGCGTCGCCGACGCGCGCCGCCTGCACGTCGGGCGGCCGGCGCCCCGAGCCCTTGTGGAGCTGCACGAGGAAGACGTGGGCGAAGTCGAGGCCCTTGGCGCCGTGCAGCGTCAGGACGCGCACGCCGTCCGCGTCGAGGTCGCGCGGCTGCATCTCCTCGGAAGGCTCCTCCTCCGCGACGGCGCGGCGCAGGCTGCGCAGGATCTCCGACGGCGCCGCACCGTCGGCGAGGCGGGCCGCGAGGCCGCGGAAGAAGCGCTCGAGGTTGGCCGCGCGCCAGGGCCCGAGGAAGCGAGCCGCCTCGCTCGCCTCGAAGCAGAGCGCATCGCGCAGCCTCTCGACGAACTCGTCGGGAGCCTGCTGCTCGAAGACGCGCCGCAGCTCGGCGATCGCCGCCAGCGCCGCCACCAGGTTC
>Ga0335070_10003477_pt1 | contig 18416 bp, 15 predicted proteins | sample Lox_Sample_13_FD_206722 | JGI IMG/M metagenome (GOLD analysis project Ga0335070, IMG submission 206722) | Soil microbial communities from Loxahatchee National Wildlife Refuge, Florida, United States - Lox_Sample_1.3 | ecosystem: Environmental > Terrestrial > Soil > Wetlands | place: USA...
TAGGAACGATCTCACTCCTTCCTCGCGTCCCGCTTCTCCGTCAGTTGCTTCTGCAGGAGTGCCTCAAGCGGCGGGCGGCGTCGACTGTAGGCCGTCGCACTCTTGGGGCAAGCACCCGCTCGAAGACCGCGGACGCCACCCCCACCGCCGACGCCCGCCGAACGACCTGCCCCCTGGTCCAAGCACCGGAGCCGGCGTGGTCTCCAGCCTGGTCCGGAGTCCTCGATCTCTCGGATCCGCGAGGTGCCATGTCCGCCCCCTCTTCCAGGAGACGTTCGACGCAGCTGGTCGTGATTCTCTCCTGGCCCAGGGCGAGCCGAACGCAAGCGGGTAGGGAATACTGGCGCGGCGGTGGCTCTTGCCTCGCGTGTGGCTTCCGTGTCCAATGGCAACCGCAACAGGATGTGTGGCGTATAACCCACGCCATGGAGAGAATCACGTGATGAGATCCTTGAACACCAGGCTTTCAGCCGTTGCGTTGGCGCTCGGCACACTGTGGTCTGCGGTCCTGCTGTCCCAAACATCGGCTGGAGGCGACGCCGCCGAGCGTCGGATCGCCCTCGAGAAGCTGTCGGTCGTAGGCAGCGCACTCTACGTTGCCGCGCACCCGGACGACGAGAACACCGCGGTTCTCGCGTGGCTCGCCAAGGGGCGGAAGGTGCGGACCGGCTACCTCGCCCTCACCAGGGGCGATGGCGGTCAGAACCTGATCGGGACGGAGCAGGGGGACACGCTCGGTGTGATCCGAACCGAGGAGCTGCTCGCCGCCCGCCGGATCGACGGGGCAGAGCAGTTCTTCACCCGTGCGGTGGATTTCGGTTACTCGAAGACTCCGGAGGAGACGCTGCGCATCTGGGGTCACGAAGCCGTGCTGTCGGACGTCGTGTGGGTGATCCGTTCCTTCCGGCCGGACGTCATCATCACCCGCTTCCCCGCTAACGGTGACGGAGGCCATGGCCACCACACCGCCTCGGCGATCCTGGCCGCGGAAGCGTTCTCCGCCGCTGCGGATCCGAAGCGCTTCCCCGAGCAGCTCGCCTACGTGAAGCCGTGGCAGGCTAGGCGCCTGCTGTGGAACGCCTGGCGTCGCCCCGGCGAGGAGCGGCCGCCCGGGGCGCCGCCGCAGCTCACGGTGGACCTGGGGGCGTGGGACTCGCTGCTGGGAGAGTCGTACGCTGAGCTCGCGGCCGCGAGTCGCAGCATGCACAAGAGTCAGGGGTTCGGGTCTTCTCCGCGGCGTGGCAGCGTCCCGAACGACTTCGAGCTCGTCGCGGGAGAGCCAGCTTCGCAGGACATCTTCGATGGAATCGACCTGAGCTGGAAGCGCGTACCCGGGGGCGGGCCCGTGGCTGGCCTGCTTGCGAGAGCTGCGGCGGCTTACTCGGACGAGGACCCCGCCGCGTGCGTGCCGGCGCTTCTCGAGGCGCTCGCCGCGATCGACCGGCTCGCCCCCGACCCGTGGGTTGCGGCGAAGCGTCATGAGGTGCTCGAGGTCATCGCGGCGTGCACCGGGCTGTGGATGGAGGCCGTCGCGCCTGAGGCGACGGCCGCTCCGGGCGGCTCGGTCGTGATCACGGCATCCGCCGTCAACCGCTCGGCGGCGAAGCTGTCGCTTGCCCGGATCGACACCTCGTTTGGATCAGGCGTTCAAGTGGACGCGTCGCTCCCGTACAACCAGGTCGTGAGCAAGAGCGTGACGGTCTCTCTCCCTCCGGAGGCTCCGCTCAGCCAGCCGTACTGGCTCGCAAAGAGCCATGGCAATGGGCTGTACACCGTTGCGGATCAGAGGCTCATCGGACAGGCAACGGATCCCCCAGCCGTGGCGGTCACCTTCACGGTGCGGGACGGCGAACAGGAGCTCGCCTACACGGTGCCGGTCGTGCATCGCTGGACCGACCCGGTGATGGGGGAGCGCACGCGCGAACTGGAGGTCGTGCCGGGAGTGACCGTCAACCTCGGGGCCCCGCTGCTCATCTTCCCCGACCGGAACGGCAAGGTTGTGCGCGCGCTGGTGCAGGGGCATGAGTCCAAGGTCTCCGCCGGCGTGCGACTCGTTGGGCCCCCCGGGTGGCGGGTGGAGCCCGGCGAGGTCCCGGTGGCGTTTGAGAAGGCCGGCGAGGAACGGACGGTGCGCTTCACCGTGACACCGCCGGACGCGCCCGGGACGGGGGAGCTGGTTGCCTTCGTGCGCAGCGGCGATCGCGAGGAGGCTGCCCACGGCCTGGTCGAGGTGGACCACACCCACATCCCGCCCCGGGCGCTGCTTCCGCCCGCGGCCGCCAGACTCGTCAGAGTCGACGTGGACAGGCCGGTGAAGCGGGTCGGCTACGTTATGGGCCCGGGCGACGAGATCCCGGCGATCCTGCTCCAGCTGGGGTTCGAGGTCACGCTGCTTTCGGACGACGATCTCGAGGAGACGAGTCTGAACGCGCTCGACACCATCGTCATCGGGGTGCGCGCCTACAACACGCGGCCTCGTCTTGCCGAGGCCCAGGAGCGTCTGCTGGCCTACGTGGAGAGGGGAGGGACGCTGGTGGTGCAGTACAACACCAACCGGGATCTCGTGACCGAAAGGCTCGGGCCGTACCCGTTCACGCTCTCACGCGACCGCGTCACCGACGAGACGGCGCCGGTGAAGATCCTGGTGCCGTCAAGCGCGCTGCTCACCCACCCGCGCACCGTCAGCGCCTCGGATTTCGACGGCTGGATCCAGGAGCGCGGCCTCTACTTCCCGGAGAAGTGGGACCCGCGCTACCAGGCCCTGCTCTCGATGTCCGACCCTGGCGAGAAACCGAGTGAGGGTGCGCTCCTTTTCGCGACGTACGGGAAGGGGAGTTACGTGTACACGGGCCTCTCGTTCTTCCGCCAGCTCCCCGCCGGCGTGCCCGGCGCCATCCGTCTGTTCGTGAACCTCCTGGCTGGCGGAAGGTCGCGTGCCTGAAGAGAACCAGGTCACCCCCGACGAGGAGCGGCCGCCGTTCGGCCGCACCTGGGGCGCCCTCTACGCGGGTGTTCTCCTCACGTTGGCGGTGCTGATCGCCCTCTTCTACCTCTTCACGCTGGCGTTTCGATGAGCTCGCTCGACTGGGCCGTTCTCGCGTCCGCCCTGGTTCTCATGGTCGCCTACGGCGTGTGGCGGGGCGGGCGGAGCCGAGACCTCCGGGGCTTCCTCCTGGCGGGCAGGGAGATGCGGTGGGGGACAGTGGCGCTCTCGATCATGGCGACGCAGGCCTCCGCGATCACCTTCCTTTCGACCCCCGGCCAGGCATACGCCGACGGGATGCGCTTCGTGCAGTTCTACCTGGGGCTGCCGATCGCCATGGTCGTGCTTTCGCTCACGGCGGTGCCGCTCTACCACCGTCTGAGGGTTTACACGGCGTACGAGTACCTGGAGACCCGCTTCGACCTCAAGACGCGGGCGCTAACCGCGTTCCTGTTCCTGGTCCAGCGGGGACTGGCGGCGGGCCTGACGATCTTCGCGCCCTCCCTCATCCTCTCGGTGATCCTCGGCTGGGATCTTCGGGTCACCATCCTGGTGATCGGCGGCCTGGTGATCGTCTACACCACGTCCGGCGGAACGCGCGCGGTGAGCCGGACCCAGGTGCTGCAGGCGGCAGTCATCCTCCTCGGGATGGGCGCGGCGTTCGTGGTGCTGGTGGCCTCGCTCCCGGCCGACGTCTCGTTCCTGGACGCTCTTCGCGTCGCCGGCAAGGCGGGCAAGCTCAACGCGATCGATCCACACTTCAGCCTCACGAACCGGTACACGCTCTGGTCGGGGCTGATCGGGGGCGCGTTCCTGCAGCTGTCGTACTTCGGGACGGACCAGTCGCAGGTGCAGCGCTACCTTGCGGGCCGGTCGGTGACGCAGAGCAGGCTCGGGCTTCTCTTCAACGGGGCGGTCAAGGTGCCGATGCAGTTTGCGATCCTGCTGCTGGGCGCCACTGTGTTCGCCTTTTACGAGTTCGCGGCTCCGCCGATCTTCTTCAACCCGGTTCAGACAGCAAAGGTTCGGTCCTCGGCGAACGGGAGCCGCTTCGCGGAGCTCGAGCGGCGCTACGGGGAGGCAGTCGGAGTCCGGGAGGGTCGGGCGCGTGAGTTGCTCCGTGCCCTGAAGAGCGCCGACGCCGGGGCCCAGGCCGAGGCCGAGCGGGCGTTCGGAGCCGCCAGCGCCGAAGCGGAGACCGTCCGCGGACAGGCTGTCGCCCTGATGCGGGCGAACGACGCGAGCGCCGACCCGAGCGACACCAACTACGTCTTCCTGGGCTTCGTCGTGAAGTACCTGCCCGCCGGCCTCGTGGGTCTGGTTCTGGCGGCCGTGTTTGCGGCCTCGATGTCGGCGTCCTCGGCGGAGCTCAACGCGCTGGCTTCCACCACGGTCGTCGATGTGTACCGGCGCCTGCTCGACCCGGGAGCCGGGGAGCGCCGATCCGTGCTGGTCTCGCGCCTGGCCACAGTCTTCTGGGGGATGTTCGCGATCGCCTTCGCCCAGCAGGCCAGCCGCCTTGGGTCGCTGGTGGAGGCGGTCAATATCCTGGGCTCCCTCTTCTACGGGACGATCCTGGGGATCTTCCTGACGGGGTTCTTTATCCGAAAGGTTTCCGGGACGGCGGTGTTCGCGGCCGCGATCGTCGCCGAGGGAGCAGTTCTCGCGTGCTACGTCTTCACCCCGATCTCCTTCCTCTGGTACAACGTGCTCGGCTGTCTGGCGGTGATCGTGCTGGCGTGGGTCTTCGAGCGCTGGGTTCGGGCGAACGCGGCGCGCCAGGGTGCCCTCTCTGCCTGAGTTCCCGAGCTTGTGGGCGGTGCCGGGCCCATCGATACTGGAGATGACTGAAGGAGCATGGCCCGTGCCTCCCCGCATCGATGTCATGGTGATCTCCGAGTCACCGCCGACGGCGGACGCGCTCCTCTTGGAGGAAGACACCTACCTCGTGCTGAGTGCGGACCCCGAGGTGCGCGAGCCCCGGGTTGCACGCCTGCGGGCGTTTCACGAGGCGTACACCGCCGAGCCGGCCGCGCCGGGGAGAGTCGTCGTGCGGGAGGGCAGCCCGTTGCGCCTCCTGGCAATCGTCCACGATCTCTCGCGGGAACCGAGGTGGCGCGAAGAGTGGGTCGCCGCCGCCCTGGAGGCGGCGCTCGAGGAGGCCGAATCACGGCGGGTGCGCACCCTCGCGATTCCGCCGCTGGGCCGGGTGCACGGCTCCCTGCCTGCGGAGCGATTCGTGGCGCTGCTGCGCTCGGCCCTCGGGCCGGGCCCATCCCGCAATCTCAAGTGCATCTGGCTCGTTGTTCCCGACGACGAGGTCGAGGTCTTCCGGGGCCTGCTCGAGTCCGGCCTGTGGGGCTGAGCGAATGAGCGAAGGGCCCGCCATAGCGGGCCGCCTTGTCGTGGCGACTCTTGGATGAAGAGCTGTGGTCAGTTTTCGCGGGATCCTTCGCCCGACCCAGGGTCGGGCTCAGGATGACAGCGGGGCGCAGGCGCGCCCCGCTGTCACTTTTCCCACTCCTTGATCAGGTTGTCCACCATCGAGGTATCGGCCTTGGGATCGGCCGCGTTGCCGACGGTGATCGCCTTCTTTGCGAGGGCAATGGCGTCGGCCTTCTTGCCCTGCATGGCGAGCAGACGCGCCTGACCGGAAAGGTTGTACATCGTCTCCTTGGTCGCCACCGATTTGTCGAGCCAGGTCTTGGCCTCGGCCAGGTTCACGTTGTTGTCGAGGCAGAAGGCGGCGGCGCGGTAGGAGGTGCGCCAGTCGTCGGGCTTGGCCTCCGCGACCGCTTTGCGGGCAGCGCCGAGGACCTTCTCGATCGTGTTCACCATGAAGCTGAAGGCGACCTGTAAGTTCTCCCAGTTCAGGGCGACCTGCGCCGACTCGGTCGAGACGGAGGGGAAGGAGAAAGTCATCAGCTCGTGGAAGACGGCGGGTTGTGGCTTCACCTTGATCCGCAGCGCGTCCTGGTCCTGCTTGTACTCGTAGGCGCCCCACTGCTTGGCGCCCTTGTTGAAGATCACGGTCCACTCGTCCTTGCCCGGGATCGTGAACAATCCGTAGGTGCCCGCGGGCAGCTTGTTCCCCTCGATCGTCACATCATCGCCGAAGGTGATTGTTGTGGCCTCGTTGGCCCCGGTCCGCCAGACCTGGTCGTAGGGGACGAGCCCGCCCCAGATCACGCGTCCCTTCACGCTGGGCCGGCAGTACGTGATCGTGACGTCGGTGAGCCCCACGGTCTGAGTGACCGATGCCTTGGGGCTCGGGCGCGGCAGGTCGAGCTGCTGTGCCCACACGGCCGATGCGAGGCTCAGCACGGCGACCGTGGCAATCAGACAGGACAGAGACTTCCTCATGGTTGGCCTCCCTTGCGGCGGAGAGGGTAAGACGGAGTCGCATCCACGTCAAGCCAGCATCCCCACGTGCTCGTTGCAGTGAGCCTCTGGATCGTCGAGCGGGGAGAGTTCTGCGGGCGCGCGCGACCACCCTGCGGCGGAAACAGCCGGTCGCGGATCGATCTACGACGCCTGGCCACGTTGTCGCCGTCATGTCTGGTTCTGTTGACTCTTCGGTTGGGTGGAAGGTCCCCGGGGTCGCTTTTGTTGCGAGCGCGTGGTAGCGTGATGATCCCGGGCGGGTCGCCGTGGCGCGGGCGGACGCACGGGGAAGTGTCGGTTCGGAGGTGGGCTTGGGTACCAACCGTGGAGCTTCGATCACCAAGCGGGAGCGTGAGCGCGCCCGCCAGCAGCGACAGAAGGAGAAGGCGGAAAAGCGCGTCCAACGCAAGGCCGAGAAGCAGGAGCGTCCCGCCCGTGAGCCGGGTGTGGACCCCGACATTGCAGGGATCGTACCCGGGCCGCAGCCCAGGCCGCTCGACGAGTAGCTCCCCCGTCTGGCGAACAGAGCGGGCAGTTCATCCAGTACCGTAATCCGTCGAAGGTGTTTGGGCGCCCGCTACTGAAGTTGGTGGGCGATGAACTCCTCGATGGCGTGCCGATCTTCCTCGGCGGTGTCGACGAATTCCACGCCGACCTGCGTGCTTCTGCCCGAACCAGGATCGCTCACCTCGCGCGTGTGGACGATTCGGCCCTTGGTCTGCAGCACGGCGCCGTGAAGGTGGATCTCCATGTCGAAGAAGGTCCCCTCCGGCGGTGATGTCTCCGTCTCCAGCAGCAGTCCCGACGCACTGATGGTCTTCACGACAAACGGGTACTCGGTGTCGATGTCCACGGGCTCGGTGAGCTTGAGCTTGAACCGACCGGAGATCCTGGTGTCCAGCGCGATGATGGCGGTCGCCTCCAGGAAGCGAGCCAACTCCTGCGCCTTCTCGGTCAGGATGTCTTCGAAGCGGAAGCCGGCGTGGTACACGCTTCTGGTGTCACCGGCTTCGGTCTTGCGGATGCCCCGCAGGTGACACCAGACCACCGTACCTTGAAGCTTGAGGACGAAATCGGCCCCATGTTTGAGGGTCACCGAGTAGGCGCGACCGACACGCATCTGAGTGTCGGTCTCGATCGCCATGCCGGTCACGCTCATGTTGATGACCTTCGCCCCGGTGCTGATGTGAAGGGTCCCCTTCACGTCGTTGACCGCGTGACGCGGGTGCCGGCGACGTTCCTTGAAGGGGGCGCTCTCGGTCATTACTGAGAAATGATAGCAGAATCCGGGCTTGTTACGACCCGGCGGCGTGGGCCACATTGCCGGGTCTCCCGTCGCGAAACCAAGGGAATTCCTGGGTTTGGAGGTCTCGTTGGAGTGTGTGAACGGTTCCATCGGTGCGTGCGGCGGCATCCGTCCTCCGGCGGCGGGTGGGCCCGGGGAGGCGACATGGATCTGGAGTGGGACGTTCTCTTGTTCTTTCTGGGGTTTCTGATTGGGGCCGCGGGAGTCCTCGGTGGCTTTCTGCTGGCACGGGTGAGGCGCGAGAGTCTTCGTGAGGGCGACCGTTTCCTGACCAAGCTCGGGTCGATCGGCGCCCAGAGGTTTCTCGAAGCAGCCCAGGAATGACCGCGTGAGGCCGGCAGCGTTGCCGCGGGTGGTCGCTGTGAGTACCGCGTCTCCTGCCCCCGGAGAGTCGCGTGTGCTTCTCACGGTGGACGAGGAGGGCCACCGGTCTGGTCGGGAGGAGCTGCCTGGACTTGTTGCTGGGCGATCCGGCGTACGATCGTGTTCTCGTGATCGCCAGGAAGGCGGCAACCCGGGAAAACCCCAAGCTCCGATGGTTCGCGACGGACCTGGCTGAGCTGCACCAGTGCGGCCGCCTGCTCGATGTGGACGACGTCTTCTGCTGCCTGGGGACCACGATCCGGGCGGCCGGGTCCAGGGAGGCGTTCCGGCGGGTGGACTTCGGGTACGTCGTGGGCGCTGCCCAGGCCGCCGCCGAAAACGGTGCCAGGCAGTTGCTCCTCATCTCGGCGGTGGGTGCCGACCCCGGATCGCGGGTCTTCTACAGCCGCGTCAAGGGGGAGGTTGAGGGCGCGGTCGGCAAGCTTCCGTTCCGGGGAACACAGATCTTCCGTCCATCGCTACTCCTCGGGAAGCGAGAGCAGTTCAGGCTTGGGGAGCGCATCGCCGCGTTGGCCCTCCCACTGGTGTCGTTCCTGCTTGTCGGCCCGGCGAGGAAGTACCGGCCGATCAAGGCGAGCGCGGTGGCAGCGGCGATGCTGAAGGTCGCGGCGACCGAGCCGCCCGGCGTCAACGTCTTCGAGTCCAACCGGATCGCCGCACTCGCCGCCGCCTAGTTGATCGTCGGGCCACCGGACGCGTCGTCCCGGTTCACCACCCGCAACCCGCGCCGTTGGGCCAGCCTGTCCACCTTGCGCGTGAGCGGTCTTCGCCGCCGCTCCAGCCACCACCTTCGAAGCGTGTTCCGTGAGCCGGTGCGCGAGAGAACCAGCACGCTGATCCCCGTCGCGGCGCAAATTCCGGCAAAGCCGGCGAGGTCCTTCGTGCCCAGGTACGCCACGAAGCCGATCAGGATTGCGAGCCAGACGAACCACCGTGCCCGCACCGGCACCACGAAGAAGGCGAGGATGGTGGCGTCCTTGAAAAGGGTCGCAAAGGCGGCGATCAGGATGGTCATGATCACCCGTTGACCCTGCATGAGCTGGAAGGGAAACGGGGTCACGCCTTTCGGCGCCACCGCTTCGATTGCGATCTCTGTCGCGATGGCGATCAGGGCAGCGCCGGGGACGGCCCAGGCGAGTAGCCTCCAGAACCCTCTCCTCCCCAAACGCGCCCGCACGTCGACCCCGAACCAGTAGACGATGAAAAGCTCGAGCAAGAACCAGAGGCTGGGTCCGCCGACCCCGGAGAGAGCGTACGTACCCAGTTGCCAGAGGAAGCCCGAACGCCAGACGGCGGGCGTCAGGCGGAGCAGCGCCGGGATGAACGCCGTCGACTCGAAGAACTGGAGAGTGAACGTGAGAAACAGCGTGACAAGCAGCGCGAGCAGGTCCCGGGGAGGGCGGCCCGAGAGGCCCCCGAAGCCACCGGGACCGACATGAGCGCGGTATGGCCCTCCTGCCATCAGTTCCCCAACTCCCGGGAAACGATCTTTCCCGATCTGGAGTCGGTGCGCAACTCGGGGGCCGGAGCGACCCCGGGTGAGTGGCACGGGGCCGCCTTCAAGGCCTTCGCCTCGCGGAGCCCGAACCGAAGTTGCATGCGCCGGGGCGAAGCGAGCACCTTTGGCGTCTCAGGCGTTGGAAGGCAGTGGTTCGGCGCGTTGCTGCCGCCAATTCGGGCGGACCGACACGAAGCCTCAGTGCACGCAGAGCCCTGGTCGGACCGGCCGCGCCACGTAGCCGCGCTGGAAGTCCTTAAGCCTGGTGATCTTCCAGGTGACGCCTTCGAAGTCGAAGTGGTCTCCCAGCTGCGGAGAGAAACCCAACGCCACTGTCGCGACGCGGGCATCGTCACCCTGATCAAGGATGACGGGAACCAGGGCATTCCCCGGGTTGTGCTCGGATGGCCGGATCCTGCGAACCACAGAAGGAACGTACGCCATAAGACCCCCCGCTCGACCCGTTAGGCGCGGCGATGGAGCACCGCGCGCACACCCATCATCGACACTCCATTAGACGCAGGGAGCCCCCCCAAGGTTCACGCGGCGACTGGCCGCGGGTCCAGCGCGCGTGTGAGAGCCGTCACGTCTGGCGCTGGTCGGGGGCGTCATGATATTGTCACGGAGGAGAATAAGAATATGGACTCTTCGGTGGACTGGTACACCGTGCTACCGGTGGGGTTCGACCCCGCGGGGCTGGAGCGGCTCCGCGGAGCCCTGACCCCGATCCAGGTGGTCGTCACGGGTGGCGCCGACGACTGGTCAGAGGCGGTCGAACTCGCCTGTGTTGGCCACTACGATGCGCTGGCCGTGGCGTACCCGCTGCGCGGTGCCCCAATGTCGACCTTCCTGGCAGCCCTCCGCAAGCCGGCTTGCCCCTGCCGAAGCTCCTCGGTCGTGCTGGTCGCGCACGAGCGCTACCGCGCCGAGGCCGAGATGTACCTGGGCCGCGGGGCGAATCGTGTGGTCTCGTGGGAGGAGGTCGAACTGCGGCTGCCCGAGGTTCTCGATAGGCTGTTCAGCACCGCACCCAGGCTGCCCCTCACCATCCCGAGCCGTATCCAGGAGGTGGCCGACCGGCCCGCGAAGCGGCTCGATTGTCGAACGGTCAACATCTCGACCACCGGGATGCTCCTCGATGTTCCCAACACCTTCCGGCCCGGCACGGTGCTGGCCTTCGAGCTGATTCTCCCGGGATCGCACGAGCCGATCCGCGGCAGGGCCCGGGTGGTCCGCCGCACCGCCGAGCCCACCGAGCCGTTCTCCGGCGTGGGAGTCGTCTTTGCCGCTTTCGACGAGAGCAACGAGGGGCGGCTGACCTCGTACCTCGATCGTTTCGCCAGCTGAGAAGTCATTTGGCTCCACTATAGAGACCGCCTCGGACGGCCGAGGACCGCCCGCCCTTGGCTGCTCTAGTCCGAGCCCGGCTTGGAGGGGACGGCCACGGGGAGCTCCACGGAGAACCGCGTGCCGCGGCCGGGTTCGCTTTCCACCGAGATGCGGCCCCGCACCTCCTCGATGATTTGCTTGGAGATCGCGAGGCCGAGCCCGGTACCTCCGTGCGTCTTGGTGGTGAAGAACGGGTCGAAGATCTTCTCCAGGACGTCCTGCGGGATCCCGGAGCCGTTGTCCTCGACCTCGAGCCGGACGAAGTCGCCGGCCGGGTGCAGCCGGAGCGAGACGACATTCTGGCCACGCGGGCGATCCGGCAGCGCCTGCAGCGCGTTGATGAGCAGGTTCATCACGACCTGCCCCAGCTTGTTGGGCGACCCCTGGACCGGCGGGCCGGGCTCGATCTCGACCTGGATCTGGGCCCGCTTCAGCAGCTCGGCGCGCACACACCTCAGGGTGAGGTTCGCCACCTCCTTCATGTCGGTGGTCCTCTCCTCATCCCGCCGGCGGTGGGAAAGCTCGATGCCGGACGTGATCTCGGTGATCTGGTCGACGGCCTGCTTCGCCCGTGAGATCTGGTCAACGACCTTCTTCACGGAATCTGCCTCTTCGGGCGCGATGGGCCGTCCGGAGCTCAGGCCATCAATCATGCTCTTGAGGCGCATGTCGGCGAGGTCGAGGGTCGTGAGGAGCACCGTGAGCGGGTTTCGCAACTCGTGGGCGACGCTGGCGGCAACGACCCCCAACGAGTAGACGCGCTCGGTCTCGAGGAGGCGTCGTTCCAGCTCACGGACCTTGCGCCTGGTTTCGTACACCTCGAGGGCCTCGCGAAGCGTCGCCTTCAACTGTTCGGGCTCCCAGGGCTTTCTCAGGTAGCCCCGGACCTGTCCCCGGTTGATCGCGTTGATCGCGTCGGTCAGGTCTGAGTAGGCGGTAATGAGAATCCTCACGGTGTCCGGGTAGTGCTCGCGGGTGGCTTCGAACAGCTCGACACCCGTCATGCCCGGCATGCGCTGGTCCACCAGCAGCACGGCGATCTCGTGCTGGCGCATGATCTCGATGGCCACCTCGGCGCTCTCGGCGGTGACGACGTCGAACTCGTCGGCGCACGCGGCCTGGAGGACGGTCAGGTTGGGCGTGTCATCATCAACGTAAAGGATCGTTCGCTCCATGGCCCGTCCTTGTGCGCTCGTTTAGCCGTTACCGCCGATGCTCCAGGACCTTTATTCCTCTCCGCAGCAGAGTGCCATCGCGGCGTTAGCGCTTCCTCACCACGAGGAAGTGATAGGCTCCCCCGGGTTCCAAGACGACATCCACCTCGGCCGTTTCGGGCAGCAGCTCGGCCAGGCGCAGCATCTCCTCACGCGTCCGGTACAGGAGGGTCCAGTCAAGCAAAAACTCCGGAGACCAAAAGTGATCGTTCGGCCCGATCGCGTTGCCCAGCGCCAGCAGACCGCCCGGGGCCAACTGCTCGTAGAGCGCGCGGACCAGCACCTTCGCCGTCATCTCCCGGAGGTAGTCGACGAGCCCGGTAGCAAAGATGAAGTGCTGGGGGTGTTCGATGGGGACCCGGGAAGGATCCCGGATCAGCTGGATGAACGACAGGTTCAGACACTGGATGGCAGCGTTGGCGCCGGTGGCGTGGATCTGGCGCTGGCTCTGATGGAACGCGTGGGAGAGCGCTTCCTCTTCCTGATCGACCAGCGTGAAGACCACCTGCCCGGGCCAGCTCTTTCGGCACTGGATGAAGTCGGAAGCCTCCCGGGCCGGACCGCACCCCAGGCTGGTGATCCGGAAGACCGGATCATCCTTCTCCACCGCTAGGAAGCGCTCGTGCTCCCTCTCCATCAGCTTGACCACGAAATCCTTCCGTGTGCGTATCCCTGCAGAAAGGGGGTGTTCAACGCCAATCTTGTGGAACACTCGCGCGAAGACCGAATCGCCTTCGAAAGTGTTGTTGTAGGTGTAGAGCATCACCTGGTAGTCACCCGAATAGCCGAGGGGCTTGGTGTACGCGCGGCGGAGCATAGGACAGACGAGGAGCACTTGAGTTACGAGGTTTTCGGTGTACTCCTTGGCGGCGGCCAGAACCTCGCGATCGTTCAGGCACTCGAGAGCGGCCCGGGAGGCAGCCCGGACGATCTCGCTCCAGGGCCCTCGAAGGGCCGCGAGGGCCCGTTGTTCGAGGGCCGCAATGGCGTCGCTTCCACCGCCCCCGGGCGCCTTGTAGCGGGCCTCGTGGCGGTCGAGTGTCTGTCTGTAGAAGTGGAGAAAGTGCACGGCACGAGAGGTCGCCTCCTGGAGGGCCTTGGGGATTCGCGTGCGCCAGTACTCGGGTCCGAACCTCAGCTGGTTCTCGAGCCGGCCCTCCTCGTCCTGGCGAAGAATTTCCGGCAGATCGAGGAAGCCGTTGGTGAGGCCGAACGCGATGCGCGTGCCGGCTTTCTGGCCCGACTCCACGCGGGCCACCCGGGCGCGCCCCTTGTAGACCTCCTTGTCGTAGAGGAGCAGCTTCAGCTCAAGTTCCGTGCCGATCGGCCAATGTTTAATGCCGTTGCGTGAGATGAGGGAAACCCCGTTCATCGAGAGATCGAAGAGCGGGTACTCTTGGCCCTCGACCAAAAGCTGAGGCTGGGCGTCCCTCGAGAGGAGGTCTCGCACGCGGCGGCGTTCCGGCCGAAAGAAGATCGCCCGCCCGAGGGCCCCCATCAGTTCTTCGTAGGACTTTGACATCCGCTCCTCACTTCCGGGCCTGAGGCTCGGCGGCCGCAGGCAGCTCGACGACGAACTCGGCCCCGCCGCCCTGCCGATCCTCCACCCACAGTGCACCGTGGTTCGCCTCTACTATTCTACGCGAAAGGTAGAGCCCGAGACCGGTCCCCGAGCCCAGTTCGCGCGTCGTGAAGAACGGATCGAAGATCCGCTGGGCGACTCCGGGCGGAACCCCTGGGCCGTCGTCCCCGATCCGAACCGTAAGGCGCTGGCCCTGCTCCGCCACCCCGAGCCAGAGGGTCCTGGCACCGCTTCGCAGGGCGTTGTCAAGGATGTTGAGGAAGACCTGATTCAGGGGGCCTGGGGGCGCGGCCGCCATTGTCTCGGTCCGATAGTCGCGGTGCACCGTCACGTCTTTCATCCGGTGTTCCAGCAAGCGTAGCGTCGCGTCGAGGCCCTCGCGCACGTTGCAGGGGGTGAGCCCGCCAACCTCCGCGGGCCGCGCGTGAGTTTCCAGTGCAGCGGTGATCCCGTGGATTCGCTGAGCGCCGTCGCTGATCACGGCAATGAGCCGCTCCGTCATCTCGGCTGCTGCCTTGCCCGTTGCGAGGACACGCGCGGCGTTCAGGATCGCGTTCACCGGGTTGCGAACCTCGTGAAGGATGCCGGCGGCCAGCATGCCGACGACTGCCAGTTTCTCGCGCTCGGCGAGCTGCAGGCCGAGGGCGCGGAGCTTGAGCTGTGCCCGCACGCGCGCGAGCAGCACGCGGGGATGAAACGGCTTGGCCACAAAGTCGTCCGCGCCGTGCGCGAAGCCCTCGAGGGTCGCCTCCGAGCCTACCCGGGCGGTGAGGAGGAGCACCGGGATGTTCTTCAGCGCTGGCTCGGACTTGATGTCGCGGCAGAGCTCGGTTCCGGTACGCCCGGGCATCATGATGTCCGAGATCACGAGGTCCGGCATCTCCCTGCAGACGAGCTCCCATGCCTCGTCGCCGTTGGTGGCGGTCATGAGGTCGAACTCGGGCTCCAGAAGTCCACGGATGAACTCCCGCACATCCCCGTGGTCCTCAGCGAGGACGATGCGCGCCCGCCGTGACCCACCGAACAGGGCGGGCCCGGCGGGCGGCGTACCGGTTTGCTCCTGCGCTGTAACTGTCTCAGTCCGCACAAGTTTTGGCGTCACCTCGGGGTCTTCGGTCCGGCGTCTCAGTTCCTCGAGCGGCGTGAACTCCCTGCGTCTCTCCACCACCTCGGGGCGGATGTGATCCTTCCCGAACGGGATCATGAAAGAGAACGTGCTTCCCTCGCCTACCAGGCTCTCCACGTTCATCGTGCCACCGTGGAGCTCCACCAGCTCCTTGGCGAGGGCGAGACCGATGCCGACACCGCCGTCACGCCTCTGGTCAGTGGCGGAGGCCTGGAAGAACCGCTCGAACACATGGGGAAGCGCATCTGGTGGGATGCCGCGCCCGCTGTCGCTGACCCGAACGCTCACCCCCGTGGGAAGGTCTTCGACGCGCATGCCGATGCGACCCTTTGGCGGGGTGAACTTGAGGGCGTTGCCGACCAGGTTGGTGATCACGATCTCGAGGCGGTGCGCGTCGCCGAAGATTTTCGTGGTGGATGGCCGTGTGGCGAAGGTAAACTCGATGCCCCTGGCTATTGCCGCTGGTTTGCTGTTCTCGTAGACGCTTGCAGCGATGGTGCGAATGTCGATTTCTGCCAGGTTGAGCCTCAGCCCCCCAGCGTCCAGGCGCGACAGGTCGAGCAGGTCGTCGATCAGGCGCAGCAGCCGGTGCGCGTTCCGGCGGACAACCCGGAGGTACTGAAGCTGATCGTGGTCAGTGGTGGCCTGGACGAGCTCTTCCACGGGCGCAAGGATCAGGGTCAGCGGCGTCCGCAGCTCGTGTGACACGTTCGCAAAGAACTGGCTCTTGAGACGGTCGAGCTCCTTGAGCCGCTCCAGCGCGTCCTGGAGGTCACCGGTGGCACGGGCCAGGCGGATGTTGGCATCGGCCTCCCTCCGAGCAAGCGCGGAAAGCTCCGAACGGGTGGAGTAATCGCGACGAGCGAGGTCGTACCTGAACGAGGCAGCCGCAATGGAGAGGCCCGCGGCCGTGAAGACGAAGAAGACGCCTCCCACGATGTCTCGGGAGGAAAGTGTGGAGGGCACCAAGAGGAATGCGAGGACCCCGCTGGCAAGCATCGAGGCAATGCACGAGATCGCCCACTTCGGCGGCCAGGACGGCAACAGGCCGGCCCCAAAGATCACGATGGAGAAACCCATGAAGTAGGCCGGGAAGTTGCCTCCCACCAGTGGGAGCATTGGCGCTATGAAGCCGTCGATGACCACGGCCACGGCCCAGAAAGCCTCCCAGGTGTAGCGGCGCAACCCCGGCCGGTACACGATGAACACGATGAGAGCGTTGGTGGCGGTTCCGATCAGCCGCAGCGTGAGAAAGTACCGCCAATGGCCGGGAGCCAGGAAGTAGTCGAAGGCCCCCCAGGTTGGAAACACGACGGTGGCCATCGCGACCGTCCAGAAGAGCCAACGGAGGTTGTTGCGGCGGAGCTCCTCGTGGAACAGCTCCTCATTGATCTTCACACGGCCGCTGGGCAGGACCGGGGTCGCGAACGCCGTTTCGAGCTCCGGTTCAAGCTCGGTGAAGTCGTCACCCGCCACCGAGGGCTGCGGAGCAGGCGCCTTCCCGACCGCGGCCGTCACACCGCTGGAGACCGGCTCTTCGCCGCTCACCGCCGCACCGGACTCCGGGGAGGACATGGCGCCATCTCGCTTTGTTCCGCTTCATTAGTCTAGCACCGTATCTGCTTGCGCGAGCATGGATTGGCCGTTCCACACCGGCTGACGGTCGCAAATGCCCGCGCCACTCAATCGCGGGTGTGCGTGCCCGTCCACCGCGTCTGGGACGGAGTCGCGCTGCCGTTGCGCCTCGGTTGCTAGACTTCGCCCGTGACCCGCACCAGTGCCGTCTCGCTTGCGCCTCGGATCGAAGCCGAGCTCAGGCTTCGGGGCGATCCCGAGCGGGCGTGGGGCGCCAAGCGATACCTGAAGAGCGAGCTCGTGTTCCTCGGCGTGGACACCCGCGCGCTCCGCGAGACGGTCAAGGGCGTGCTGAGGGAGCATGCGCCGTTTGACCGCAGTCACGTGCTGGCACTCGTGAAGAACCTCTGGCCGCGGGGCATCTTCGAGCTGCGCGGGGTGGCCGTCGAAGTGCTGAAAGCGCGCTCGTCTCTCCTGGGTGCCGGGGACATGAAGCTGATCGAGCGTCTGCTCCGGGACTCGCACACCTGGGCTCTGGTGGATTTCCTCGCGATCCAGGTTGCCGGGCCCCTGGTGGTGCGCTTCCCGGAGCTGGCCGCGACTCTCGACCGCTGGGCGAGAGACGAAGACTTCTGGGTGCGCCGCGCGGCGATGCTGGCCCTCCTCCCGCCGCTGCGCCGTGGCACCGGTGACTTCGAGCGTTTCTCCCGTTTCGCGGACGGCATGCTCGAGGAGAAGGAGTTCTTCATCCGCAAGGCGATCGGCTGGGTGCTTCGGGAGACGGGTAAGAAGCGCCCGTGCCTGGTGGACGCGTGGCTGGCGCCGCGCACGCAGCGTGCTTCCGGCGTCACCGTGCGTGAGGCGGTGCGGTACCTGCCGGCGGCGCGACGTGACGCGCTCCTCGCCGCCTATCGGGACCACTGCGCGGCAGCACCCGGAGGGGTGAGGGCCAAGGAGTCAAGGCTCCGCTCGTCGGAGAGGAAGGGATGAGACAAATGAGCCGAAGGGACCGACGCGGTCAGCAAAAGGGGATGAACCGGCGCGAGTTGCTGCGGGCCGGGGTGGCCGGCGGCATCGCAGTTGCCGCCGCCACCGGTGCAGGGGTGGGTGCCACAACCGAGGCGCCTGCGTCTTCTGCGGTCCCGGCGTTCGAGTTCGAGGAGGCGACGGTCGCGGAGCTCCAGGCAGCGATGCGGTCGGGAAAGCAGACCGCGCGCTCGCTGGCGGAGGCCTACCTCGCGCGCATCGAGGCCGCAGACCAGCACGGGCCAGCGCTCGGGTCCGTGATCGAGGTCAACCCCGAGGCCCTCGCGATCGCGGAGGCCCTCGACGCCGAAAGGAAGGCGGGGGCAGATCGTGGGCCCCTGCACGGCATCCCCGTACTGATCAAGGACAACATCGCCACGAAGGACAGGATGTTGACGACGGCGGGCTCGCTTGCCCTGGTTGGAGCCGCGGCCCCGCGTGACTCCTTCGTGGCGGACCAGCTCCGTAGGGCGGGGGCAGTCATCCTGGGCAAGACAAACCTCTCCGAATGGGCCAACTTCCGATCCTCGAAGTCCACAAGCGGCTGGAGCGGGCGGGGTGGCCAGTGCAGGAACCCGTACGCGCTGGACCGGAACCCGTGCGGGTCCTCGTCCGGGACCGGTGCAGCGATTGCGGCCAACCTTGCGGTGGTCGGCGTAGGGACCGAGACCGACGGATCGATCGTCTGCCCCGCCCATGCCTGCTCGCTGGTCGGGATCAAACCGACGCTGGGCCTCGTGAGCCGCTCGGGGATCGTGCCGATTGCCCACAGTCAGGACACCGCGGGCCCGATGGCGCGTACCGTCGCCGACGCGGCGACGCTGCTCTCCGCCCTCGCGGGCGTGGACGCGCGCGACGCAGCCACCTCGGCTGCACGCGACAAAGTGGCTGACTACACGGGCTTCCTCGACCCGAAGGGCCTGGCTGGCGCCCGGATAGGGGTCGCTCG
>Ga0335070_10003478_pt1 | contig 18414 bp, 17 predicted proteins | sample Lox_Sample_13_FD_206722 | JGI IMG/M metagenome (GOLD analysis project Ga0335070, IMG submission 206722) | Soil microbial communities from Loxahatchee National Wildlife Refuge, Florida, United States - Lox_Sample_1.3 | ecosystem: Environmental > Terrestrial > Soil > Wetlands | place: USA...
CATCGGCATCACCAACCAGCGCGAGACCGCCGTCATCTGGGACCGCGAAACCGGGAAGCCGATTCACCACGCCATCGTCTGGCAGGATCGCCGCGGCGCGCCGCTCTGCAAGAAGCTCATCGAAGCCGGTCGCGAGCCGGAGATCCAGAAGAAGACCGGCCTCCTGATCGACTCCTATTTCTCCGCGACCAAGATCGCCTGGCTGCTGGAGAACGTGCCCGGCGCACGCACCGATGCGGAGCAAGGGAAGCTCGCCTTCGGCACCATCGACAGCTTCCTGCTCTGGCGCCTCACGGGCGGCAAGGTCCATGCGACCGACATCACCAATGCCAGCCGCACCATGCTCTACGACATCCACAAGCGCGGGTGGGACGAGGGTCTGCTTGAGCTCTTCGGCGTGCCGGCCTCGTTGCTCCCCGCGGTGAAGCCGAATGCCGGCGTCTTCGGCACCAGCGACCCGAAGGCACTCGGCGTCGCGCTGCCGATCGCCGGGATGGCGGGCGACCAGCAGGCGGCGGTGATCGGCCAGGCCTGCCTGAAGCCAGGCATGATCAAGAGCACCTACGGCACCGGCTGCTTCGCCCTCCTCAATACCGGGAGCGAGGCCAAGCCCTCGAAGAACCGGCTCCTGACCACCATCGCCTACCAGCTTGGCGACCGCTTCGCCTATGCCGTCGAGGGCAGCATCTTCGTCGCCGGCGCGGCGGTGCAGTGGCTGCGGGACGGGCTGAAGCTGTTCCAGGAGGCGGGCGATACCGACAGCCTCGCCAAGGCCGCGTCCAACAGCAGCAACGTCTATCTCGTGCCGGCCTTCACTGGCCTCGGCGCGCCCTATTGGGATCCGGAGGCGCGCGGCGCCTTGCTCGGCCTCACCCGCGACACGGGGATCGCCGAGGTGGTGCGCTCGGCGCTCGAGGCGGTCTGCTACCAGACCCAGGACCTGATGGCGGCAATGAGCGCCGACGGCGGCACCAGGCCGACAGCGCTCCGGGTCGATGGCGGCATGGCGCGCAACGACTGGGTGCTGCAGTTCCTGGCCGACATCCTGCAGCTTCCCGTCGAGCGGCCGCATGTGACCGAGACGACGGCCTTGGGTGCCGCCTTCTGCGCCGGGCTGGGCAGTGGCATGATTCCGGACGTCGCCGCGATCGAGCGGACCTGGCGCCCGGACCGGCGCTTCGAGCCGAAGATGACCGCCGCCGAGCGTGACCGGCGCTATGCGGGATGGCAGGATGCCGTCCGCCGTGTCCGGCACGCCGCACAACAGAGTGGAAAATGACCGAAGCCAGCACCCTTCCTTTCACCAAGACCCTGCTCGGCGACGAGTTCGCCGGCAGGCGCATCCTCGTCACTGGGAGCAGCCGCGGCATCGGCGCCGCCGTGGCGCTGGCCTTTGCCAATCTCGGCGCCAGGGTGGCGCTGCACGGCACCAAGAAGAGCGACGCCCTCGAGGAGACCGCGGCGGCGATCACGAAGCTGGGCGCGAAGCCCGTGGTCGCGATCGCAGATTACCAGGATCCGAAGGCGGTGGCGCGCTCCGTCGAGGAAGCGGCGACGGGCCTGGGCGGTCTAGATATCCTGATCAACAACGCCGGCACCATGATGGGGCGGGTGAAGGTCGCCGATGTCAGCGACGAGCACCTGGCCGGCGTGCTGGACCTCAATGCCCGCTCGGTGGCGGTCGCCTCGCGCACCGCGCTGCCCTATCTGCTGAAGGCCGAGCACGGCTGCATCGTCAACACCACCTCGATCGCGGCGCGGAGCGGCGGGGCCGCGGGCGCCGGCATCTATGCCGCGGCCAAGGGCTTCGTCTCCACCTTCACCCGGGCGCTCGCCGTCGAGATGGTGGAAACCGGGCTCCGCGTCAACGCAGTTTCGCCCGGCTTCATCCTGACCGACTTCCACCGCCGCTACTCGACGCCGGAGCGCGTGCAGTCGATGGCGAACGTGATCCCGATGAAGCGGGTCGGCACCGCCGAGGACTGCGTCGGTGCCTACCTCTTCCTCGCCTCGCACCGGCTGGCCGGCTACATCACCGGCCAGATCGTCGAGGTCAACGGCGGCCAGCTGATGCCGTGATCGACGGCGTCAGCCGACCGTGACGTGGATATCGGCTTCAATCGCGATGGCCGCGCCGTGGTTGGCGTGGACCGCATGGCCGGTCAGTATCGCCGTGTCCGGGGAGTTGTTCGAGTCGTGGGCCGTTGACAGGCTGAGCGTATCATTGTGGCCGCCGTTGATCGTCGGCACGTGACCGTGGCCGGCGATATCCAGCACATCTGCGATATGCAGGGTCGCGGCATCGGTGTGACGGCTGGTGAGGTCGGATGCGGGGCGTAAGGTCGGCGCCGGCAGATCGACCGTCTGGTCGGCGAACTTCAGATGCTCGAAGTTGACCAGGGTGTCGGTACCGTCGGCACCGTGGGTGGCGCCGTTCAAATCGGTGACGATCACGCCGTCGGCGGTCGTCGTGATCTTGTAGTCGGCGAGATTGCCGGAGAACACCGCGGTATCGTCGCCATCGCCGCCGTTCAGGTGGTCGTTTCCGGCGCCGCCATGGACTGCGTTGTCCTCGGCATTGGCGGTGAAGGTCCAGTTGCCCTTGCCGGTGAAGGTGAAGTTCTCGACGTTGGCGTAGTTGGTCGCGTCCTTGATCGCGATCGAGGTCAGGATCGTGTCGGTGCCTTCGCCGTTCGCCTCGGCAACCGTGTCGCCCAGGTTGTCGACGATGAAAGTATCGTCGCCTTTGCCGCCGGTCATATGGTCAGCGCCGATACCGCCGTTCAGCGTGTCGTTGCCGTCCCCGCCGTCCAGCGTATCGCTGCCGGCATGGCCGGTGATGCTGTTGTCGAGCGTGTTGCCGGTGAAGGTCCAGTTGCCCTTGCCGGTGAAGATGAAGTTCTCCACCTCGTTGAATGCGGCGGCGGCGGTTACATCGAGCGTGGAGATCTTCGCGGTGTCGATGCCTTGGCCGCTGATCTCCGTAATCTTGTCGCCCTTGCTGTCGATCAGATAGGTGTCGTTGCCGTCACCGCCGATCAGCGTGTCGTTACCGAGGCCGCCGTTCAGAGTGTCGGAGAGCGCGTTGCCGGTCAGCGTATCGTCGCCCTTGCCGCCGGACAGCGTGTTGTGTCCGGTGCCGCCGATGATGATATTGGCGACGTCGCTGCCCGTGAAGGTCCAGTCCGACTTACCCGTGTAGGTGTAGTCCTCGACGTTGGCGACCGTGGTCTTCAACAGGATCGTGCTCTCGATCAGATCGTGGGTTCCGCTATTGCCCCCGGCGCCCTCCAGCAGCACACGATCGCCGGTGGAATCGATCTCGTAGGTGTCGTTGCCGTCGCCGCCGATCAGCGTGTCGTTGCCCTTGCCGCCGTCGAGCTTGTCGTTGCCGCCCTCGCCCCACAGCACGTCGTTGCCATCGCCGCCGGAGATCTTGTTGTCGGCGACGTTGCCCTCGATGATGTTGTTGAGCTTGTTGCCGACGGCGTCCTTCGCGCCGGTCAGCAGCAGTAATTCCTCGATCTCCTGGTCGCCGTAAATCGCGTCCTGGACGAGGTCGGTGGTGGCGAGGCTGGTCTCAACGAGGTCGATGCCGGACTTGGCGTCCTCATGGATCCGGTCGCCGCTGTTGTCGATCAGATAGATGTCGTTGCCGGTGCCGCCCGTCAGGTCGTCGGCGCCGCTGCCCCCGTTCAGGACGTCGTTGCCCTTGCCGCCGTCCAATTTATCGGCGCCCGAACCCGCCCACAGCACGTTGTCGGCGGCGTTGCCGGTGAAGGTCCAGTTGTTGGCGCCGAGATAGTAATAGCCCTCGATGCCGCTGATCAGGTCGGTGAAGGCGATGTTGCTACTGATCACCCGGTCGAAGCCGCCGGCGCTGTCGGTCACGGTGTCGCTGGCGCTGTCGACCCAATAGCTGTCGTTGCCGGCGCCGCCGATCAGCTTATCGTCGCCGGTGCCGCCGTCGATCTGATCGTTGCCGGCGCCGCCGGTCATCGCGTCGTTGCCGGCGCCGCCGATCAGGATGTCGTCACCCTTGCCGCCGTCCAAGGTATCGTTGCCGCCGCCGCCGGTGATGAAATTGCTGGCGGCGCTGCCGGTGAAGGTCCAGTCGGCCGTGCCTTTGTAAGTATAGTCCTCGACGTTGGCGACCGTGCCGGTCAGCAGAATGGAGGATTCGATGAGGTCATGGGTGCCGGCCTTCGCGCCCGCAAGCTCGACCACCTTGTCGCCGGCCGAATCGACCTCGTAGGTGTCGCTGCCGTCGCCGCCGATGAGGGTGTCGTTGCCCTTGCCGCCGTCCAGCGTGTTGCTGCCGCTGTTGCCGGTGAGGACGTTATCGAGATCGTTGCCGGTGGCCTTGATGTTGCTGCCGCCGAACAGGGTGACGTTCTCGATCTCCTGGTCCTTGAAGCCCGCGGCCGTCAGATCGATCGTAATGATCGACTGGATCGTGTCGGTGCCGCCGGCGGCGCCTTCCGTCACCGTGACGCCGGTGTGGTCGATCAAATAGGTATCGTTGCCGGCGCCGCCGATCAGCGTATCGGCGCCCGCCGTGCCGCCATAGAGCGTGTCGTCGCCGTTGCCGCCGTCCAGCTTGTTGTCGGCGCTGTTGCCGATGAAGACGTTGTCGAGGTCGTTGCCGGTGGCGTCGATCTTGGCGCTGCCGGTCAGGGTCACGTTCTCGATCTCTTGGCCGGCGAAGCCGGCGCCGGTAAGATCGATAGTGATGCTGGCCTGAACGGTGTCGGTGCCGTCTTTGGCGGCTTCGACCACGGTGACGCCGGTATGGTCGATCACGTAGGTGTCGTCGCCCTGACCGCCGGTGAGCGTGTCGGTGCCGGCGGTGCCGGCATTCAGCGTGTCATTGCCTTTGCCGCCGTCGAGCGTATCCGAGCCGGTCCCGCCGACCAGGATGTTGTTGCCGGCGGTGCCGGTGAAGGTCCAGTCCGAAGCACCGGTATAGGTGTAGTTCTCGATACCTGCCGTGAGGCCGGTCGGCAGGATGCTGCTGACGATGGTGTCGCTGGTGCCGCTGCTGTCGATCACCACGTCCTTCGCGGAATCGACGAAATAGGTGTCGTTGCCGGCGCCGCCGATCAGCGTGTCGTCGCCCTTGCCGCCGTCGAGCTTGTCGTTGCCGGCGCCGCCGGTGATGACGTTGTCGGCGTCGTTGCCGGTGAAGGTCCAGTTGCCTTTCCCGGTGAAGATGTAGTTCTCGACCTCCGCATAGGCAGTGGTGATCAGGGCCGAGGTCTTCACCGTGTCGATGCCGGCATTCGGGTCCTCGGTCACCACGTCGCCCAGGCTGTCGACGATATAGGTGTCATTGCCGGCGCCGCCCTCCATCGTGTCATTGCCTTTGCCGCCATCGATCACGTCGTTGCCGTCGAAGCCGAGCAGATGATCGTTGCCCGCGCCGCCGGTGATGGTGTCGTTGCCGGCGAGGACCTTGGAGAGGAGATCGGTGCCGTCGGCGGCGCCGGCGATGGTGGCGCCGGGAAGCTTGAGCCCGGTTACCTGGAACTCGACCACCTGGTTGCTGGTCCAGGTGACCGTGGACACCATGCCGCCGGTGAGGTCGTGGTTGGCGTCATAGGTGAAGCCGATGCCGGCGTATTCGGTCGCCTGGCCGGCGCCATCGACATGCCACTTGGTCGCGGTGTGGGTTGCGACCGTGCCGCTGGTCGAATCGAGCAACGGGAATGCATCGAAATCGACGCCCTTGGCGTCGGTGACTTTTACTGTGGCCATGACGCTTCTACTCCTGCATGCCAGCCACGCCGGTGGCGGGGACGCGGTCTGCCCCCGCGCGCCGGCGATGCTGGGAATTAATGCTTGTGATTGTGGTGCGACCGGATCTCGTCGCGACGCTGCGGATCGACCCGAACCATCGATCGAGCGCTTCAGCGCACGGCCCCGTGCCGCCGCCGACCCCGCACTTCATACTCACCCCGGTCGCTTCACCGGCCGTACCGCAAGCTGCTGATCGAAGCTTGTCAGGTTGCTACCAGTGCGCAAGGACCGCCTTGCCTGTTTCAACCGGCGGCAATATGCCCTGCGGGTCGGCTCCCGGCAAGGATTCGATCAAGTCATTTGGGTGACGGATATCATGATCGCTGCCGCCCATTAACCATGCCTCCGACTGTTACGGCGCCGCAGGCTCATTCCTCGATAGTCAGCATGCGGCGGATCTCGTCGGTCTTGAGACCGAGCGCCATCGGCCGGCGAATGCCCGGGAGCGCGACCACGTCGTAGAGCTCGTGGACGATGCCTTCGATCTTCAGCCAATGCGCGGCGGCGCCGGTCTTCAAATCGATCACCATCAGCCCGCATTGCGGGCCGGCGCCGCGCTTCGCCAAGGCGTCGTCGAGGGGCAGCCCCGCGAAGGTCTTGTTCTCCCGCGGCTGCGAGAGGCCGACGACGGCGAAGCGGTCGTGGAACGAGAGGCCGCGCAGATAGCCGGGGCAGAAGGCGACCGCCTCGAACCTCTCCGCTGAGAGGTCGATGAAGCCGAAATGTCCGGTGCCGGAATCGAGCAGCCAGAGCTTGCCGTCATGCAGGCGCGGCGAATGCGGCATGGAGAGGCCGCGGGCGACGATGCGATTCTCCACGACGTCGATCACCACGCCGCCGCCGACCCGCTTCTCGCGCCAGCCGTCGGAGACGTCGGTCTCGCCCACCGCAGTCACATAGCGCGGGCGGCCGTTCTCCATGGCGAGGCCGTTCAAATGGCAGCGGTCCTCCGGCAACAGGCGACTGATGAAAGTCGGATGCCAGAGCGGGCGGAAGCTCTTCGCCTCCGAGGGCGTCGCCAGGCAGGAGAACAGGGTGTTGACGAAGACCGGCCGACCGTCGGCTCCGGCCGCCACGTCATGGGCGTCGATGTCGCCGGTCGTGTAGGCGAGCTGCGGGACATAGAGCCGGTCGTAGCCCTGGTGGTTCTCGCTCGGCTGCAGCGCGTTCTCGAAGCGCCAGAGCTGGTAGAGCGAGGTCATCCAGATGGTCTGTCCGTCACTCCAGAGGCCCATCGAGCGGTTGAAGGTGCGTTCGAAGATCGAGAGCCTGCCGTTCGGCTGCAGCCCTATAAAGAACAGCTTTCCCGCCTGGTATGTGGAGAAGGTCAGCGACAGTCGGTTCTCCGCCAGCCATTCCGGAAACTGCCGGGATGGCATGAACTCGAGCTGCGGCTGCCCGGCGGGCGTCGGCGCAGTGGTGGGATCCGTGGTGGTATCTGTTGACATGGCTTCTTCCGCGGCCGCCGCTTCAACTGCAGGTTCATGACGATATAGAGGCTCAAGGCGGCCGGTGTCGAGCGGGAGCCGAGCCTATCCGTGTGAATCGGCGCTTGTTATCTTAAGAGGCGACGATCGGAAATGAGAATTGGGGAAGATCGATGGACAAGCTACGCGTGGCCCTGGTCGCCCACGATGAAAAGAAGGCGGACCTGGTCGCCTGGGTCGAGCGGCATCGCGCATGCTTCGCGCGCTTCGACCTGGTGGCGACCGGAACCACCGGCCTTCGCACCATGGAGCGCTGCCCTGAGCTGCCGATCCGCCGCCTGAAGAGCGGGCCACTCGGCGGCGATCAGCAGCTCGGTGCGCTGATCGCCGAGCGCGCGCTCGATGTGCTGATCTTCTTCGTCGATCCGCTTTCGCCACTGCCGCACGACGTCGACGTGAAAGCGCTGACCCGCCTTGCCATCGTCTACGACATTCCCTTCGCGCCCAACCGAGCGATGGCGGAGCTGCTGATCGCCGAGTTGATGCACGAGCGCGGCGATACCGAAGCGATCCCCTGAAGAAACAATCGAGGTTCGCTCCGAATCGACGGAACGCGGAACAAACACTCCGCCCGCTGCGTTGCCGCTACTCCTGATAGAAGGAGTCGACTGAGCGGCAGCAGCAGGGGAGCAGGGCGATGAGCATATCCGGCGCGGGCGGCAACAAGGTCATCGTGGTCGCGCTTGGCGACAATCTCACCGTGGACAGTTTCGGGGCCTTCGGCACCGGCAGCAGTCCTGCCAGTCCGGGTGAGCTCGACACCCTGCAATTCACCGGCGCCGGCATGACGGCGCCCAACCTGGTGTTGAATCAGGTGGGCGCCGACGTCGTCGTGACCTTCGACGGCATCACCGGCACGTCGGTCACCCTGACCAATCTCACCATCGAGCAGCTGGAGAACATTGCCGGCCAGGGCAACTTCCAGTTCGTCGGCGAGAGCGGTGTCACTGAAAGTCTCGACGTCTGGAGCGCCGCCCAGGTCTCCGGGACGGTCGAGCATGCGAACGACGTCACATACGCCAACGATCTCGCCAATACCGTGACCGGCCGCGAGAGCAGCAACGACGTGATCCGCGGCCAGGGCGGAGACGACGTGCTGCAGGGCCTGGGTGGATCCGATGCGCTCCACGGCGGCGCCGGCAACGACGAGCTAAACGGCGGTGCCGGCGTGGATGTCATGGTCGGCGGCCCGGGCAACGACACCTACATCGTCGACGATCCCGCCGACCAGATCATCGAGAAGCCGGGCGAGGGCACCGACACGGTGCTGAGCTCGGCGCCGATCTTCGTGCTGCCGGACAATGTCGAGAACCTGACGCTGATCGACACCGGCAACATCGACGGCACCGGCAACAGCCTGGACAACGTCATCTTAGGCAACGTCGGGAACAATCACCTGAACGGCGGCGCCGGCCACGACACGATCGCCGGCGGTGCCGGCAACGACGTCATCGACGGCAGCGCCGGCCCGGACACGATGGAAGGCGACAAAGGCAACGATACCTTCGTCGTGGACAATGGTAACGACCGGATCATCGAGGGCGTCAATGGCGGCACCGATACGGTGATCACCGCCATGTTCCAGTACATCCTGCCCGACAATATCGAGAACCTGACGCTTGCTGGCACCGGGAATGTCACCGGCACCGGCTTCCGGGGCACCGGCAATGCGCTCGACAATGTCCTCATCGGCAACGCGGGGGATAATCAGCTCTACGGCCTCGGCGGCCACGACACGCTCGCAGGCGCTGCCGGCGACGATCTTCTCGACGGCGGCGCCGGCGCCGACACGATGGAAGGCGGCAAAGGCAACGACGCCTACGAAGTGGACAATGCCAACGACCGGGTGATCGAAGGTCCGGGAGGCGGCCACGACTCGATCGGCAGCACGATCAGCTTCAGTCTGGCCGGGTATCCGAATATCGAGGATCTGTTCCTGGCGGGCAGCGGCAATATCGACGGCACCGGGAATGCCGCGGACAATCAGCTGTCCGGCAACGGCGGTAACAACAAGCTCGACGGCGGCGGCGGCAATGACCTGATCTTCGGCGGCGCCGGCGATGACACCATCATCGGTGGTGCCGGCGATACGCTCTTGGGCGGCGACGGCAACGACACGATCGAGGTCACCTCCACTGCCGTCAAGCTGGTGAGCGGCGCCTCGGACTTCGGCCCGACCGATCCCAACGCCATCGACACGGCGAATCTGGATGCCCTGGGTTCTGCGATCGACCTGACCGGGAGCATGTCAGCGCTCTTCAGGGATATCGAGTTCTTCGACCTCGGCGGTACGACGAAGAACACCTTGACGCTGGACGGCGATGCCGTTGTCGCCCTGACGCTCCACCATCCGAGCAGCCTGCCGCTGCCGACGCTATTCGTTTCCGGAGATGTCGGCGATTCACTGGTACTGAAAGGGGGATGGACATCTTCCGGAGCGACTGTCTCGAACCCGGAGGGTCACGCCGGCACGTTTACTGAATATGTAGACGCGGCGCGCGGCGCCCATGTCTGGGTGGACAGCGACATCGGCGTCACGACGCCAAAGACACTGGAGTTCGCTCTCAACGGCGACGTCAAGTTTGGCGCCAGCGGCGGCGCCGTCTCCGGCGGCGGCGACATCAACGGCGACGGGCTCGCCGACGTGGTCATCGGCACGCGGGACCCGGTGGACGCCTATACCGGCCGCCCACAGACCTATGTCGTCTACGGGCCCGGCTCGGAAGCGGAACATTCCGCCTTCGCGCTTGGCTCGTTGCACAGCACCGATGGGTTCAAGCTGTTCAATCTCGAGGCCCAGATGGGCTCCCCGGTCGCGTCTATCGGTGACATAAATGGTGACGGCTTCGCTGATTTCATCGTCGGTGCGCCTTACCGGATCGACCCAAGCTACGACAAGACATATGGGGTTGTCCCTTTCCAAACCGGTGCCGGCTATCTCATGTTTGGAGGTCCGACCCCCGTCGATGCGGTATTCAACGTCAGCGCTCTGGATGGAAACAATGGCGCGAAGATATACGGGGCAACCGGCGCGCACCTGGGTACGTCGGTTGCTTCCGCCGGCGATTACAATGGGGACGGTTTCGACGATTTCGTCATCAGCACCTATTATTATGCGGCCAATCGCAACTATGCGACCGGCCATATCTATGTGCTGTTCGGCCATGGCGGGACGTTCAACCCCGACCTGACCAAGCTCGACGCGTCGGAAGGCTTCGCCGGGGGCGAAACGTCCGGCCCTTCCACGTCTGCATCCGGCGACTTTAACGGGGACGGATTCTCGGATTTGATCCTCGCCTCCGCCTCCGTCCACGACTATGAGGGCACGACCGAGTTCTCCATTGGCTTTGGACACGCATCCGGCTCTGGGTCGGGCACATTCTTCTCTCATTACGGAGTCAGCGAGAATGTTTCGCTGTCTTCGGGCGACATCAACGGCGATGGGTATGACGATTTCTTCATCGGCAACATGGGTGCGCCGATCCTGGGAGCTGGCGGGGTCGCTTATGTCGTCTATGGCAATGCGGCGGGCACGTCGCCGACCGATCTCGACGCCATGACATCAAGCCAGGGGTTTGTGATCCACGATACGAAGGCTTACAACCTCCGGGTCGCCGGTGTTGGTGATGTCAACGGCGACGGATACGCCGACCTTCTCATCGGCGCCCCGGATGAGAACAACAACACCGGCGCCGCCTATGTGATCTATGGACACGCGGGCGGCTTCGGCGACATCGATCTCGGGACGCTTACGGCCAAGGACGGATTCCGGATCGATGGCGTCGTTCCCGGCGGTGACGCCGGCTTCTCCGTCAGCGCGGCGGGCGACGTCAATGGTGACGGCTATGCCGACGTGCTGATAGGCGCCCCCGGCACCAGCCCTGACGGCGTCGAGGGCGGGGGCACGACCTATATCTTCTATGGCGGAAATTTCAGCGATTCGGTGACCCATCAGGGCAATGGGACGCTGACCGGTGATGCGACCGCAGAGAATTTCGTAGGTGCCGGCAAGATCTTCGGCGGCGGCGGAGCGGATTCGATCGAGGCCGGCGGGGGCAACGACCAGATTCATGTCGCCGACAATACCTTCCGCCATATCGACGGCGGCGGTGGGACCGATACATTGTTCCTCGACTATGCCGGGGCGATCGACTTCGGCAATATCGACGGCAATGCTGCGACCTCGGATCGCGGCAAGATCAGCAACATCGAGACCTTAAGCGCCGATAACGGCCAGGCGAATGCGATGACGCTGCATCTCGCCGACGTGCTGGACATGCATCCCGGCAATCACGATGTCGGCGGCGTCGCCAGCCTCGACAACGTGCTGAAGATCGACGGCAATGGCGGCGATACACTCCACCTCTCGAAGGCGGACGGCTGGGGCGCCGCGGACACTGCGACCCTGGCGGGCTATGCGATCTACACCAGCCACAATGTCCATTTGGCGGTCGAGACGGCTGTCGCGGTGACGGTGACCTAGAGCCGGCCCTCGGCGAGCGCCGCCGCGAGCGCCACCGCGGTGCCGCGGAGGCCGGCGTCGCGTGCCAGGATGACGTAGACCGGGATCGGCTTCAGGAATGGGGCGAGGCGGCCCTTCGACTCGAAGGCGGTGCGGAAGATCGGCCCGGCGAGCGCGTCCTGGATCTTCGGCGGGATGCCGCCGCCGAGATAGACGCCGCCTTGCGCGCCCAGCATCAGCGCTGCATCGCCGGCGACCCGGCCCAGTGCCTTCACGAAGAAGTCCATTGCCTCGACCGCCACCGGGTCCTCGTTGCAGAGCGCCCGGCGCGTGACCTCGGAGGCTTCCAGCACCGGCGCCGCCACGCCGCGATGGGCGGCGAAGGCGGCGTAGAGGTTGATGATGCCGGGACCCGAAAGCACGCGTTCGTTGGAGAAGTGATCGAGGCCGTGATGCAGCCGCTCTAGGATCTTCAGCTCCTCGGCAGTCTCGGCAGCGAAGGTGGTATGCCCCCCTTCGCCGGGGATCGGCATCCAGCGGTTCGCCGACCAGACGATGCCGCCGACGCCGAGCCCGGTGCCCGGTCCGACCACCGCCTTGGTCGCGCGCTCGACCGGCGTGGTGCCGCCGACCTGCCGGAGATCGGCCCCAGTGAGCAGCGGCACCGACAGCGCCATCGCCTCGAAATCGTTGACCAGCAGCACCGCTTCGGCGCCGGTTGCGGCGCGCATCTCGTCCCGGGTCATGGTCCAGCGCAGGTTGGTGATGCTGGCGCGATCGCCGGTCACCGGTCCCGCGACGGCGAAGGCCGCCCATTTGGGGGTCACGCCGACGTTCTTGAGATAGGCCGCCGCCGCCTCGGGCAGAGATCGGAACCGTGCCGCGGAGAGCGTGTCGAAATGCGGCACCACCGGCCCGTCGAGGTCCGCGATCGCGAAGCGCGCATTGGTGCCGCCGATATCGGCGACCAGGGCGGGTCCCTTGCTGGTCAAGTCTTGAGGTCCTTCGTCTCCCCGTCGAAGCGAGGCGGTAATTTGGCCGCTTCCGCGCGGGTTTCAAAGCGGAAACTCGCGGTCCGGAATCGGGCCCGCTGAATTAATTCGTTCACGATCCTCCGCCTGCCTCGGCGAGCAGCCAGTCGCGGAACGCGGCGATGCGCGGGATCGTCGCCGAGGTCGGCGGATAGACGATGTAATAAGAGAAGCGGGCGCGGGCACCGCGCGGGAAGAGGCGCACCAGGTGCCCGGCGTCGATCTCGGCCTTCGCTAGTGCGCCGCGGGCGAGGGCGATGCCGTGGCCGGCGATCGCCGCCTGCAGCACCAGGCTCGGCTCGTTGTAGACCGCGCCGCGGTCGGGCTCCGGAAGGTCGAGGCCGATCGACTTGAACCAGTCCGCCCAAGGCTGGCGCGCATCGCGCAGCAGCGGCAGGCGGGCGAGGTCCTTCGTCTGGCGCGGCAGCGCGCCCCCGTTGAAGCGCGGGCTCGCGACCGGGAACACCTCCTCGTCCATCAGTTTCACGGCGGCGACGCCTGGCCAGTCGCCGGGGCCATAGCGCAGCGCCATGTCGACATCCTCGCGCGAGAAATCCACCAAGGTGGTGTTCGGCAGCAGGCTGACGTCGAGCTCCGGATGCTTCTCCTGAAAGCCGCTGAGCCGCGGTATCAACCAATGGGCGGCGAGGCCGGGATGCACGCTCACGGTCAGCACCTGCCCGCGCTTGGCGCCGCGTACCTCGGAGAGACCGCGCTCGAGCCGCTCGAACGCCTCGCGGACATGGCCGTGCAGTCGCCGGCCTTCCTCGGTGAGCACCATGTTCCGGCCGGAGCGCTTGAAGAGATCGACGCCGAGCTCGGCCTTCAGCATCCGCATCTGGAAGCTGATGGCGCCATGTGTGAGGTGCAATTCCTCCGCCGCGCGCGAATAGCTGACATGGCGCGCGGCCGCTTCGAAGGCCCGCAGGGCGGCCAAGGGCAGGTTCCGGATCGGCATCCCGACATGATAGCTAGGCTCACATATCGGGTCAAAATTTCTCGTTCGCCTAGGGTATTGCGAAGCCATACATCACCCAACACGCGAGAATCACTCGCTGATGTAGGAGAAGCCGATGGTGAACATGCCGCATCGCTCCAGCGAATCCCTGATGGCCGAGACCGTGCAGCGGCTGAATCCGCTCCGCGACCTCGTGGATATCGCCGCCTATCTGCTGGTCGCCTTCCTGGCCGCAGCGTTGGTCCTGCATCAGCTGCCGCCGGGCTTCGGCGGTAAGGCGCTGCACGACCTGGTGCCGGTCGACGATCCGGTCGCGGCGGCCGGCTTCACCGCCTGACCCTTCCGTGGGGAAGACGATGATTGCTAGGATCGGCCGACGAGAAAATGGGGGAGAGCATGGCCGAATACCGCCTGCATTGCATGAAGGAGTCCGGCAACGCCTATAAGGCGGCGCTGATGCTGGAGCTCAGCGGCTGCGACTGGGCGCCGGTCTGGGTCGACTACTTCAACGGCGAGACCCGCGGCACCGCCTTCAAGGAATCGCTGAACGAGATGGGCGAGGTGCCGGTGCTGGAGCATGAGGGGCGCCGCCTCACCCAGAGCGGCGTCATCCTCGGCTATCTCGCCGAGCGCACCGGGAAGTTCGGCGGCCGCGATGCGGATGAGAACCGCGAGATCCTGCGCTGGATCCTGTTCGACAATCACAAGTTCACCAGCTACTACGCCACCCTGCGCTTCCTGTTCGGCCTGCAGAAGTCGGGCGAGACGCCGGTTACGGAGTTTCTCCGGACCCGCGCCCGCGGTGCCTACGGCGTCGTCGAAAAGCATCTCGCAGGCCGGACATTCCTGCTGGGCGACCGGCCGACCGTCGCTGATTTCTCGCTGGCCGGCTACGCCTTCTACACGGAGCCGACCGGTATCGAGCGCGCCCAAGAGTTCCCGAACGTCGAGGCCTGGGCGGCGCGTATCGCGGTGCTGCCGGGCTGGAAGCACCCCTATGCGCTGATGCCGGATCCGCCCGGCAAGCGCTGACTATTCCCGGATGTCGTAGTGGAACACCTTCGAGACGATCTGCCACCGGCCATCGAGGTGCACGAAGGTCAGCATGTCGGTGAAGAAGCGAGGCCGGATCGCGCATTCGACGCGCGCGAAGCAGGTGACCGGCCCTGCGAACTCGATCGAGATGATACGGTCGGCCCGGGGTTCGCCCTTGCTGGCGGGGGAGGGGCGCTTGTCCACCACCGGGAAGTACTGGCCCATGTCGAGGTGCAGCAGCTTGCCGTCGGTGGCGCAGAAATAATGCGCTTCCGGGTGGAACACCTTCGCCAGGATCTTGGTATCGCTGAGGTATAGGCCGTCGAAATAGTCCTTCAGGACGGTGGTCATCTCGTCAAAGCGTGGATCCATCGGCGACTCCTCAAAGCGGAAACAGCAACGGAGCGCGCAGCCTAGCGGTGGCGGCCCGCGCGCGCTATGACTCTTCCAGTTTCGATCATTGGAATCCACTTGGATCCGCCAGAGGCTGGCATAGAGATGGCCATGAGACTTGAGAACAAAGTTGCCCTCGTTGTCGGCGCGGCGCGCGGCATCGGCGCCGGCATCGCCGAGCGATTCCGAGAGGAAGGGGCGAGGATTGTCATCGCCGACGCCGAGGCAGCGGCCGGCGCGGCGACGGCGAAGCGACTCGGCGGCCGCTTCGTTGCCACGGATATCTCGAAGCCGGCGGATGCCGAGCGCGCCGTCGCGACGGCGCTCGATGCCTTCGGCGATCTCCATATCGTGGTGCAGAATGCCGGGATCTATCCTTGGCAGCTGATCGAGAACACCGAACCGGAGCATTGGGACGCCGTGCTCGGCGTCAACTTGCGCGGCACATTCCTGATCGCCCGTGCGGCGCTGCCGCACATGAAGGCTAGGAAATACGGACGCATGGTCTTCACCTCCTCGATCACCGGCCCCAGGGTCACCAGCCCGGGCCACGGCCACTATTCGGCGTCGAAGGCGGGGATCAACGGCTTCATCAAAGCGGCGGCCCTCGAGTTCTCGTCCTACGGCATTACCGTAAACGGCGTCGAGCCGGGCAACATCCTGACCGAGGGCGTGCAGCAGGGCCGAAGCGCCGCCTTCATCAAGAACATGGAGGATGCGATCCCCTTGGGCCGGCTCGGCACGCCCCGCGACGTCGCCCAGGCGGTCCTGTTCCTCGCCTCCGACGAGGCAGCCTATATCACCGGCACGACCATCGTGGTCGATGGTGGACAGACGCTGCCGGAGGGGAAAGACTTCCGGCTGGTGCCAGATTGAGGGAGTTTGCGATGAGCGCGGAACGGACCTTGCAGGAGCGCGGGATCGTGCTGCCGGCGATGCCGACGCCGAAGGGCAATTACGTGCCCGCGGTGGTCCATAACGGCATCCTCTATCTCTCCGGCCAAGGCCCGCTGCTGGAGAACGGCGCGTTCGCGACCGGACTGGTCGGCCGTGACTTCACCGTCGAGCAGGCCTACAACCACGCGCGCCACACCGGCCTCGTACTGCTGTCAGTCGCCCGCAGCGTGCTTGGCTCGCTCGACCGGGTGGAGCGGGTGCTGCAAGTGTTCGGCATGGTGAATGCCGTCCCCGGCTTCGAGGACCAGCCGCGCGTCATCAACGGCTGCTCCGATCTCTTCGTCGAGGTGTTCGGCGAGGCCGGCCGCCACGCCCGCGCCGCCGTCGGCATGGGCAGCCTGCCGATCAACATCTCGGTCGAGATCACCGCCACGATGGCGGTGAAAGCCTAGCCGCGACCCTTCAGCGCGACCGCGACCGCGATCCGTGCCGCGGCGATCATAGTCTCGATCGGCAGCGATGGTGCGACGCTCTCGCCGTTGAGCGCGCCCTTCTCATCCTTCAGGATCGCCGCCACCTGGTGGCTCGCATAGGGCAGGTGGATGAAACCGCAGGCCGGCGCTCCCGGCCGCGCCGCGCAGAGCCCGAGCGCCGAATAGAGCGTCGCATTGCAGAGATAGCTGCCGGCCGAGTTCGAGAGCCGCGCCGGTATGCCGGCCTCCAGCAGCGCCGCACGGATCTCCGCGAAAGGAATCGTGCTGCCGCGCGCGTCAGGGCCATTGGGCTCGATCGCCCGGCCGGAATGCCGCGCTCCGGCATTGTCGGGGATCTCGAAGTCGGCGAGGTTCACGCCGAACCGCTCGACCCGGATCATGTCCTCGCCGGTCGCGAGACCGAAGCCGAGATAGAGTGCCGGCGCTGTCTCCCCTAGCAACGCTTCGAGGGCACTGCGATAGCGCGCGAAATCGACCGGCAGGACCCGTCCCGCCACCTTGTACCCGCCGACCTCCCAGTCGTCCAAGGCCGCGACGATCGCCGCCGAGGGATTGTAGGCGATGCCGCCGAACGGCTCGAAGCCGGTGACGAGAACTGTGGGGATCATGGAGAGACCATCTAGGGGGCACCGCGCCAGTTCTTCACCACGATCGCGGCGATGATGAGGGCGAAGGTCACCAGCCTCGTGAGATAGATCAGCGGCTCGGTCTCGCTCGAGACCGTACCGAGGCCCAATACCAGCCGCATGACGGCGTCGAGTCCGAAGGCGAGGGCGAAGAACAGGAACAGACGGTCGCGCGTCTGCCGCCAGAAGCGCAGGAAGAACAGCATGGCGACGAATGACGCCATCGCCACCGCGCCCATCAGGACGGAGCTGAGTTGGATCATGATTCGGCGTCCCAGATCAGGCCATAGAGCAGGACGATCATAGCGATCGCCGCGGTCAGAGTCCGCAGCACGGAGAGATCGGTCTCCGGCAGCAGGATTTTGTCCACGACCAGCAGCAGGTTGTTGAGGGTAAGGCCGCAGAAGCAGAGCCCGCTCCACAGCAGGAGTCGGTAGCGGCCCCGTCGGTAGGCCTTCAGCAGCAGAAAGGCGCAGGTTGCGGCGGCGAGGGCACAGAGGCTGTAAATCGCGGCAGCCATCGCTAGGTGTCCTTCTTCAGCTTGAAGGCGTCGGCGAACTCTCGGATGCGCCTCGGCTTGGCGTGGATCAGGTTGGTGATCGGGATCAGCTGGCGGGCATAGGCTTCGGCGAGACGATCGACCATGGCCGCGAGATCGGGCACGCAGTCATAGCGATAGACTTCGTTCGCGCAGGCGAGCAGGCCGTCGCTGCACAGCCGCGCCAGGATTGCCGCCGCCTCGGTCTCGCTGGTGTAGAGGCGCTTCGCCACGCTCGCCGCACTCCAGGTTTCGCGCATATTTCCGCGCAGCAGCAGCAGCGCCTCGAGCTGGGCGACGGAATCGATATAGCGCGCGATGAAGGCGCGCAGGACGGCGGGAACCTCTTCGGACAACGACTGAGGCCTCGTTGAATGCGTGGGGCAGGATGGAACATCGGCGCGCATCGGACAATAACCGTTCGTCCGGTGCCACGATTCCACAACCTGGATCAGTAGCCTCGATCAGCGCGAACGCATGCCGCAATCTGCTACGCGTGCGGGATCCTACGGGGAGGAAGCGCACCATGGTCGAGATCAGCATGATCGAACTCGAGATGCACGTCGCCGCCGCGATGGAGGCGCGCGGCGTCCATGCGCACCGTGTGGCCATCGTACCGGACGGCGTCGAGGGCGGGTGGCGGATCGCAGGGGACTTTTTCGCGCCCGCGAGCCAGGCCGACTTCGCCACGGCC
>Ga0335070_10003479_pt1 | contig 18412 bp, 12 predicted proteins | sample Lox_Sample_13_FD_206722 | JGI IMG/M metagenome (GOLD analysis project Ga0335070, IMG submission 206722) | Soil microbial communities from Loxahatchee National Wildlife Refuge, Florida, United States - Lox_Sample_1.3 | ecosystem: Environmental > Terrestrial > Soil > Wetlands | place: USA...
AAAGTATCTGTATTTCATTGACGGCGAAGGAAATGTCTGCCAGAAGGATCGCTCCGGGAACGGAGAATCCAAAGTTCTTGTAGACAAGGCTGTCGATCGCGACAACCAGTACTTGTACTTTATCGATCGTGATGGAGATGTAGCGCGATCGGCGCGCTCCTCAGGACGGAAGAAGGCTGCGTGATTGGATCCGAAAATAAAACGGGCGGCTACCCGAGCCGAAGCTCCGGTACCCGCCCTTCGGGTCACAAGGAGGATTCACATCCTTTGTACGACAGCGGGTAGATTGTGGAAATCCAGCGCGTGCTGTAGGGGAGAGGGTACGTTCCTGTAGCGCATTTCAGCAATGAGGACAGCGAAATCGGGGCCGGGATTAAGCGGTTGTTCCGGGTTGAATGGAAGAACCTAGCGAAACTGCAGTTTTGAGGACCGGTGGGTTCAAAGCTTTCATTTCGCGGAGTTGCTGTTCCGCCAATGCGCGGTAATGCAAGTATGCGCCGCTGACGCGCGGCTCTTCCGCGGAGCCGTTCACAGTAGAAAGCGCCATTTTGAAGTAGGCAAGCCGAAACACCGTGTAGGCGAGCACGAACGCTGAAAGTGCGTGCGTACGGTCTATCCCGCTTATGCGGCGGAATTCAGATACGAGAAACTCGCTTGCATCCCTGTCGAGATTCCATTCGACGATCGCACCGGCCAAGTCCCAGGCAATGTCGGTGGGGCCGGGGAAGAAATGATCGTCGCCGTGCGTGTATGCGTCCAGTTTTAGCAGACTTCCGTGGGGCGGTTGAATCCATTCGTGTGGTTGCATGCGTCCGTCGGCGAGGATGGGGTCGTTGGTGCACAAGTCATCTATTTCGGAGCCAAGATCGACACCGAACTCGTGAAGCGTGTTGAATCCGAGCATGGCGGGCAGTTGCGTTGGTGGGGCGCCGGGGCTGCGGAATTCGTACGCGCGAAAGGCGCCATAGCGAGCCAGCGTGCTTAATAGTTCTCTGGAAACGTGGTTGGCGCCAGGCGCATAACCTTGAATCACCGGGTAGCAAACCATGCCGTCACCGGCATCTTCGGCCGGGCAGCCGAAGCCTGAGTGGGCAAGGACCTGCGCGCGGGAAAGTACTTCTTCACCGAAGCGTCCGAAACCTTCAAACTTAAGAATGGAACGGCGATCGGGTGATAGGAATTTGAGGCGCTCCATCTGCGGCCAGCACGCCGGCCAGTGCGATTGACCTCCAAACAAAACTCCGCGCCAGTTTCCGCCGCCAATATAGAAATGATTGCTGAAGCGAGTGTAGACGGATGGCTCAGGCCACAAGAAAGCGAACCGCCGCCAGCGCTCGCGGGCGTTTTCTGCACACAACTGATTCACGTCAACGGGCCGGCTGCCGAGCAAGCGGATGCGGCTATGCGGGATACCGGCCTTGACCAAAGCCTCGGCTACTGACAGAAATGAGGAGCCGCTGCGGCCGGGCCCTTCGTCAACCACAAGAAAGTCTGCTCCGCCGCTTCTCCATTCAGAAATTGTTTGCAATTGCGCGGGGCTGAACTGCACTGCGCGATCGTAGGGATGGCCGCTGGGCCGAACGGTAATCCTCGCGGTTTTCTTGCCTTTCTTATGGAGTGCCGCACGAACGATCGCGCTGAGTGTAGTGCCAATGCTGCGAATGCCAATAACCAGGGCGGAATTCCCGCCGGCTTCGGCTTGCACGGCGAGGCGGACGAAATCGTGCGGATGCAGGGCGTAGTAGGCGAAGCCTTCTGGTGGGGAAATGCTGAGATGTTGCGGTAATTGGAAACGACCGATCTTATCGAGCAAAAAGTGAATCCGTTCGTTACCTGAAGCACTCTCCACGAACGCGGTGGCGAGGGCGTCGGTCAGTTCTTCCGCGTGTGATTGCGCGGGAGAATTTGCGTCCGCAATTCCGCTTTCGAATTCGCCCGAGCGCACGAGGGCGGAAATGGCAAGGCGCTTATCGTTTACGCGCAAGGAGTTCGCGACGTTTGCCAAGTCGGCCAGTAACGCGGTACCTGCAACGCTCTTACGGCCCTCGCGAAAGGCCCAGAGATCGTTCTTGGGATTGCTTTCCAAATTCATCGATTCTCGTACAGAGTTTAGACGCCAATTCTGGATATTGAGATGGCATGCCGCGGTGACCGAAGGAAATTTTGATCGCGTTCTGGGCTATGGCGCTTGCGATGCATAACATATAGGCGAACCGACAAGCGGGCGGCCGAAGCGGCGGTCCCTACGCATTCGGGCAAAATGCAAAAGCCGCCCAGAGGCGGCTTCTACAAGTGCAACGCGTCATACTGCAGTTGATTAGGGGTTGGTTCCGGTTTTCGGAGTCGTCGCCTCGAAGTAGGCTTGACGGCCGGTTTCCACGGCGCCCCGCAGATTTTCTTTCTGCTGGTTCACAGCCTCGCGGCCACGGTCGACCCATTGACCGGCTTGGTCACGAACGCGCTGAGTGCGATCTTGCATGTATTGGCGCCCTTCTTCTGCTTTGGCACGCAGAGTTTCCCGGGTCTCGTCGCCGGAACGCGGCGCATACAAAATGCCGACCACCGCACCACAGCCGATTCCTGCCAGGAACCACGCCAGCTTGTCTGTCATAAATGCCTCCTCATTTAACATTCTAGTGATGTCGCACCTCTAAGATGCCACTTTTGGATTAGAAATTTCACTTTGCCGGGCCAAATCCTTGCGAAGCACTGCTGAGGGAAGCACCAGGTAGCAGCAGCCCGGGTTGAATAGCTCTGTTCGTCAGAGTGGCGGTTGTGGAAATCTCGGTAGGCGATAGATTTCTAACTAACTGAATGCACCACAGGAGAGGATAGGCTCATCATTAACAAATGAATCTTTGCGTCATCAGTTCGCAGTGGTGACCAGCCGAAAGGACGGCAATCATGAGCGCGGGAACTGCGACTATCTCCGGTGTTTCTGTTTTCAAGAACCCTCTTTCCAGCGAGGAGTTGAGCAAGCTGAATGCCTACTGGCGTGCTGCCAACTACTTGTCCGTGGGGCAAATTTATTTGTACGCCAATCCGCTCTTGCGCGAGCCGCTGAAGCTGGAACACATCAAGCCGCGTCTGCTTGGACACTGGGGTACCACACCCGGTCTGAATTTCATCTACGTGCATTTCAACCGGCTCATAAAGAAGTATGACTTGAACGTGATCTATATTGCCGGCCCGGGTCATGGCGGCCCAGGGATGGTGGCGAACACCTATCTTGAGGGTACGTACAGCGAGTTGTATCCGAATATCACGCAAGATGAAGAAGGAATGCGCAAGCTGTTCAAGCAGTTCTCCTTTCCCGGAGGCATTCCCAGCCACGCTGCACCGGAAACGCCGGGCTCGATCCACGAAGGCGGCGAACTTGGGTATTCGCTTGTGCACGCGTGCGGGGCCGTGTTCGACAATCCCGATTTGTGGGCCTGCTGTGTGGTGGGAGATGGGGAAGCTGAAACTGGTCCGCTGGCGACCAGTTGGCATATCAACAAGTTTATGAACCCCGCCCGTGATGGAGCCGTGCTCCCGATCCTTCATCTGAACGGTTACAAGATCGCGAATCCTACGCTGCTGGCGCGTTTGAGCGATGACGAACTCACGCATTTCTTCGCGGGTTATGGATGGAAGCCTTACTTCGTTGAAGGACACGACCCTGAGCGGATGCACCAATTCATGGCCGGCACACTCGATGCGATCGTTGAGGAAGTCCACGGCATTCAGGACGAGGCCCGCCGAAATGGCCGAGTGGACCGGCCGACCTGGCCGATGATCGTGCTGCGTTCTCCCAAAGGTTGGAGCGGGCCCAAAGAAGTGGACGGCAAGCCAGTCGAGGGCACATGGCGTGCGCATCAAGTCCCGGTCGCCGATCTGCAGCTCAAGCCGGAGCACATCAAAATTCTGGAAGACTGGATGAGGAGTTACCGCCCAGAAGAGCTGTTCGATCGCAACGGGAAATTCATTCCGGAATTATCGGAGCTTGCGCCGCAAGGGAACCGGCGTATGGGTTCGAATCCACACGCGAACGGCGGCATTTTGCTGCGCGACCTGATCATGCCGGACTTTCGCGCGTATGCCGTGGAAGTGCCGCGGCCCGGCACGGAATACGCCGAAGCGACACGCGTGATGGGAACATTGCTGCGTGACGTCATGAAAGTCAATGCAGGTGCTCCGATGCGGACTTCGATTCGATGTTTACGGTGGACCGGCCGGTCATTTTTGCTTACCACGGTTATCCCTGGTTGATTCACCGGCTCACGTATCGGAGGCGAAATCACAATAATCTGCACGTGCGCGGGTACAAAGAAGAGGGCACCACCACAACGCCATTCGATATGACGGTGCTGAACGATCTTGACCGCTTACACCTGGCAGGCGACGTAGTGGACCGCGTTCCGAGATTGCAGCGCGTGGGTGCTCATTTCAAGCAGTGGTTGCGCAATCGCCTGGTGGAACACAAGCAGTACATCCGCGACCATGGTGAGGACATGCCAGAGATTCGCGACTGGAAGTGGCCTTATTAGAGCCAGCCACGTTCGGGTACACCCGGGGGTTTTTCTGACTAGTTAAATCTCAGGGTGAAATCTGCCTGCACAGAAGGCGATTGCCTTCTGGTATCGGAATTCTGGAATACGAAGTAGTACTTTCTTACGTTGTGGTAATCAGAGTTAAGGAGCCATTTCAATGATCGCCGCGAGCACGGCTCGATTGAATAGGTAGCCGATCCGGCAGCCTGGTGGACGAAATCGTTGAATTCAGTATCATCCAGCAGAAGAACCTCTATGTCGGCCGGTTGACGCTGGTGTCCGGCGGCATAAGTGAACGATTCGAAGCTGCCACTCAAAGAAGCAGAAGTCATACCCGGCGGGAGCTTTATCTCGAACGCAGCATAAGTGCTCAGCGGAAAAGTCATGTGCAGGAAATTGTTGGGAGCCGAGGTAGGCCGCCGGATGACGCGATCAAGTTCACTCGCCTGGTAGGCGGGGGTGTGTGTTTCCTGCTGGGCGTCTCCGGCGTTGCTGTTCTCCTCCGCCTTTCTCATCCAATTGGCAAGTGGTCCGACAACCTTCACTTGGCCGAGGTATTCCTCCTCCGGTTGCAGCGGTTCGGGCGTTGGTACGGCAGCTGGTTTAACTGCACTGGCTGACGGCGCTGGTGTTGACTTATGATACCGGGTTCCAATCTCATAGCTAGCTATAATCAGGCAAATAATTGCAACGGCGGGTCCCAACCAACGTAGTGGCACACTACCTCCGCTAATGATTTGTATGATGGCGTCCATTATGAGAGAGGGATCTGTATATAGCAACTGTGTAAGTTATAAGGGAGGTTACTGAAGCATCGGATTGGTTCCCGTTTAGGGAATTGCAGTTGCGCCACGGAGGGATGATTGCGTGAGTCCAGTTATCCCGCAGCTGCGGAAAGCTGTTCGGGAACATCTTTTCTTGCCTCAACGAGACGGCCGTGCTCCAAAACCAGGATGATGTCACAATTTTTTAATGTGTGCAGGCGGTGAGCGATCATGAAAGTGGTTTTGCTGCGCATCAAGTTATCGATGGCAGCCATGATCGAGCTCTCGGTCTGCATGTCCACGGAGCTGGTGGGCTCATCCAGGATGAGAATGGGACTGTCACGCAGGAAAGCGCGGGCCAAGGAGATTCTTTGACGTTCGCCGCCGGAGAGCAAAGCGCCACGCTCGCCTGAGCGCGTGTCATAGCCCTCGGGCAACTTCGAAATGAAATCGTGCGAGGCAGCTGCTGTGGCGGCGGCGATGATTTCCTGGTCGCTGGCATCGGGTTTGCCATAGGCAATGTTTTCGGAAATGCTCGCGCCGAATAGAACAGGTTCCTGGAGCACGACAGAAAATTGCTTTCGCAAATCGGAAATACGATATTCGCGCAGATCGCGGCCATCGAGCAGAACTTGGCCGTGGCAGGGATCGTAAAAGCGCATCAGCAGGTTGAGTAGTGTTGTCTTGCCGGCGCCGGTTCCACCCACAACGCCGACACGTGCGCCCGCGGGGACTTCAAACGAGATGTGTTGCAAGCCGCGACCACTCTTATCGTATTCGAAAGACACGTTACGAAATTCGAAATGTCCTTGTGCGCGCATCAATGGTGCGGCGTGTGGACTCTCGGCAATTTCAGCGGACTGGTCGAATAACATGAAAGCGCGTTCCAGACTGGCAAACCAGATTTCCAGATCGGTCACCTTGGTGGTCAGGAGTTGCAGGGGCTGGTAGACCTGGCCAATGTAGGCCATCACGACGAGAAGCGAGCCGATGGTCAGTAGTCCCGCGCGCACATGGCGGACTCCGACATACAGCGCTGCGCCCGTGCCGCATGCGATGGTGAGCCCGACGAGCATGTTGTAGGTGGCTTGCATCATCGAAAGCCTTACCTGCCCCGACATGCGCTTGCTGGAGTGGCGGATAAAACGCTCGTGCTCGCGATGCTCCTGGCCAAAGGCTTTGATGACGCGAATCGAGCCAAGAACTTCCTGGATGACCGACATTGCCGAGGTATCCAGTTCCTTGACTTCACGGGAGCGCTTGCGAACCAGGCGGCTGGAGCCGAGCGACAGGAAGAACAGGAGGGGCGTGATAGCAAGGGCGATGACTGCCAGCATCCAGTCGATCCGGGCGGTGACATAAATCATGCCAACAAGCATGAAAACGGACGAGACTAACGGAATGATGCCCTGGATGGCGACATACTGCAGCGCCGGCGCGTCGTGCTGAATGCGATAAACCGAGTCGGTCGCGCCGTAGCGGTCGTGGAAAGCCAGGGGAAGACGCTGTACATGGTCCAGGAGTTCGGCGCGGAAATCCCAGACGAGTTTCTCGCCGGTGTAGGTTTGCAGCCACCAACTGGCCAGGCCCTGCAAGTTGGCCAGAATCGCGATGGCAAGCAACATGCCGATGGCGACAAGCAGGGCCTCCATGTGCGGATGGCTGGAGGCAAAGAGACGCTGAACGAGTGCCGGCAATGGTTGCTGACCCAGGGCGCTGTCGACCGCGATTTTCAAGGGGATGGGGTAAAGCAGGGTTAGGGGAAGGGAAAGCAGGCCCAAAAGGCTAATGGCTGCCAGGTGTGGCCAGCAGCTGCGAGTCTGAGCCAGGACTCGAAAGTGAATCGACCGCCTCTTCGCGAAAATACGCTTCACAAATGTCAAACCGGCGCGAACTGCATCTGGGCTTCACAGTAATCCGGGTACTTACCTTATGCAATGGGAAACAAGCGGCACGTCGTCATGGAAGGTGTCTGAAGTAACCAGAACTGGCTTGAAAAAGGATTGGGATGCCTGGGGCTGAAATCCGAGGGGCTTAGCGAGGGTTTTACCCGCTCTGGGTGACATCCTTCGACTTCGGTCGGGCCATGCTTCTGAAGCCGTGCGCGATAGATTGCCTGAGAAGCTGTGACCTTTTTCGTCTATAGCAGTCGAAGCATTCGCCTGAGCAAACCTGCTGACTACGAAGAGCACAAGCTCGGCGATTCACGTCTCGCCCGGTCAGCCTTTATAATCCTCCGCGCCAGCAAGTCACGAATGACGAAGCGGCGGAGGGTCCTTGAATATTTGCAAAGCTTGCTTATGTGCTCTTCTGATTTTCTGTTTGGTCCAGATCAATCCTGCACAGTCTACCGCTTCCGCAAGTAATTCAGCGGAAGTGTTATCCGGCTACACGCCGCAAACGTCGGCAACCGAGCGCGATTGGGAGAAGAAACTGCAGGATGGTGTCAGGGCCGACACTCTACGCGAGTCCATGCGCCGTCTGAGTGCTCGGCCGCATCATGTGGGTTCTGCTTACGACAAAGATAATGCGCAATGGATTCTCGCCCAGTTTCAGCAGTGGGGGTTCGAGGCGCACATCGAGACTTTTCAGGTTCTGTTCCCGACACCCAAAGAACGTGTGCTGGAGATGATTGCGCCGACGACGTATCGGGCGAAGCTGCAGGAGCCTGTGGTGCCGGTTGATCCGACGACGAATCAGGTGTCGGAACAACTGCCCACCTACAACGCGTACTCCAGAGATGGCGATGTGACTGCGCCGCTGGTTTACGTCAACTACGGCAACCGCGAGGACTACAAGGAACTGGATCGCCTCGGAGTTTCGGTCAAAGGGGCTATCGTTATTGCACGTTATGGCGAGGGTTGGCGAGGAATCAAGCCAAAGGTAGCCGCCGAGCATGGCGCGATCGGGTGCATCATCTATTCTGATCCGAGAGAGGATGGCTATTTTAATGGCCCCGATTTCCCCGACGGTGGCTGGCGTCCCAAGCTGGGTGTGCAGCGGGGGAGTGTCATGGATACGGACTATCCTGGGGATCCGCTCACGCCAGGAGTGGGGGCGACGGCCGATGCCAAGCGCCTAACCATCGCAGAGGCGAAAACGATTACTCGAATTCCTGTGCTTCCAATTTCCTATGGCGATGCGGTGCCGTTGCTGTCGGCGCTGGGCGGCCCAGCGGCGCCGGAGTCGTGGCGGGGTAACTTGCCGATCACGTACAAGGTTGGATCCGGCCCAGCCAAGGTTCATCTGAAGATCACATCCAACTGGGACCTGAAGCCGGTGAATGATGTCATTGCCAAATTGCCCGGCAGCGAGTTCCCGGACCAGTGGGTTCTACGAGGGAATCATCATGATGCGTGGGTAAACGGAGCCGATGATCCGGTTTCCGGCATGGTGGCGGTCCTCGAGGAAGCGCGCATGCTGGGCGAACTTCACAAGCAGGGGTGGAATCCCAAGCGCACGATTGTGTACTGCGCGTGGGACGGGGAAGAGCCGGGCCTGCTGGGCTCGGTAGAGTGGGTCGAGTCGCACGTGGACGAGTTGCAGAAACATGCTGTGGCGTACATCAACTCAGACAGCAACGAGCGCGGTTTCTTTCGTGCCTCGGGATCGCACGATCTGGAAAAGTTCATCAACGACGTTGCTCGTGATATTCACGATCCCGAGAAGAATATGTCAGTTTGGCAACGCGCACACTTAATGACATTGTCGAAGGCCAAGAATGCGGAAGAGCGAGCGGAGATCCGCAAGCGGGTAGATCTGCATATTGGCGCGCTTGGCGATGGGTCGGACTATACGGCATTTCTGGACCACGCCGGGATCCCTGCGCTGAATGTCGGGTTCTATGGGGAAGAAGACGGAGACCAATACCATTCGATTTATGACGATTTCTACTGGTATACGCGTTTTATGGATCCGGATTTCACCTTTGGCCGAGCGCTGGCGCAGACTGGTGGAACGGCGGTTATGCGGCTCGCCGATGCGGGCGTCATTCCGTTTGAATATGGTGATGAAGCCGAGACAATTGCCAAGTATGAAAGTGACCTGGAGAAGCTTCTCAAGGATAAGCAGGACGAAATCACTGAACAAAACCTGGAACTGAAAGAGGGAGTGTTCGTCGCCATTGCTGACCCACGAAAGACCTCGGTGCCTCCTCCGGTTGAAGCCGTGCCTCCCTTTATGAATTTCGCCCCGCTGAAAAATGGTGTTGAGCTATTGAAGGCCAGCGCCGATCGGTATCAGGCAGCCTTCGCAAAGTGGCAAGCTGCCGGAGGAACCGGGTCGGCACAGTCCATTAATCAGCTCAATAATGATCTGATGCAGGTGCAGCGGGGGTTTATCACGGAGCGTGGATTGCCAGAACGTCCGTGGTTTAAGAACCAGATTTATGCGCCGGGTGCATACACGGGCTACGGGGCAAAGCCCATTGCCGCGGTTCGCGAGTATATGGACCAGGACAAATGGAACGAGGCGGACGCACAGATTCCGATGGTGGCGGGAGTCATGCAGCGAATCTCTCAGGCCATTCAGAAGTGTGCCGCCGATGTGGAAGGAATGGTGCAGCAACGCTGAGCAGCTAATCCCAAGTAACAGGTCTCGTCGGATCATGCGATGTCACTGCGCCGCGTTCACGGGGGTGCCATCAACAGCGGACTGGGGAACGGAAACCGGGAACCAAGAACCGCTTTTGTGGTGATGTCGTACCCGGCGGTGGCTCCCAAACTGGGTGTTGGCGGCTGCGATGGCAGCAAGCGTGTAGAACAGCGCCGCGTTTGCGGGGACCTGCAAATTGGAGTCGAGAAAGCTGTGCGCCAGAATTCCGGTGCATCCCAGCAATGCGGCCAATGCGACGGCTCCGTTCAGGTTGGAGTCCCAGCCTTGGAGCTTCCTGAGCGCAGCTCGGTAGAGGCAAAACACGAACCAGAGTGCCGTGGCGAATCCCAACAAACCCGTTTCCACCAGGAACTGCAGGTGGTCATTATGCGCATGGTTGGTGAACTTGTCGGTGTAAAAACTGCGGAACTGCGGATAGGCCACGGGGAAAGTGCCGAGTCCCCAGCCCAGCAGGGGTTTCTCCGCGAACATGTGCAGGCCGTCGCGATCTATCTTCCAACGTACGCCGAAGTCCAGGTCGGTGTGGGCACGGGTTCCGATCGTGCCAATGCGGCTGACGAGAGCTTGGCCTCCGACACACAAAGTGAGAACAGCAATCACCAACAGGACGGCAAATACTATCCAGGTGCTGCGCCGGTTTTTGTCTCTCGCCAATAGCGTGCCCAGGAGAATGATTTGTGCGACAAAGGCGATCATGCCCCCGCGCGAACCCGAGAGAAAGATGGTGCCGGCCATCAGCACAGCTGCGAAAGCCGGTACCCATCTAAAATTTCGATGAACACTGCGGTTCAATGCGAGCACAAGCGCGATGGGAAACAACATCTCCATCAGACCCGCGTAGTGGTTATGACTCACGTACGGTCCGTAAATCCAGCCGCCGATTTCCGCAGTGCGACTCCAGTAGAGCTTCTCGGTGGCGGATAGGCTTTGAACGAGCGCGAAAAGGGCGATTGCGAAACCATACCCAGTCAGCAACCAAGCCACCGTTTTCACCTGGGTAGTACGGCGCAGATGTTGCGAAGCCATGAAAGAGAAGACTGCATATATGCAATAGAGAAGCGAGGCGGATTCGGTTGCATACGCATAGGCGGACAGTCGAAAGACGACCTGGAAGGAGAGGAGGACTCCAAAAGCCAGCATGGGAGCGAATACCGGATTCGGTATTACTCGCACGTAGCCGGCCGCCATCTGCCGCCAGACCCACAGTGCGAATAGCAGCGCCGCGCCCAGCGAGAGTACCCAGACGGCCCAGGATTCCACGGCACCGAAGGCAAGCGGGCCGAATAGTAGAAAGGAAAACGTGCCGTACAGCAGTATGGAATCCACGCGCTTAAATCTTTTCTCCCCTACCAAGGTTGGCGGGAGATGTTCAGCGCCGGGTATTGCTAGCTCTGCAGACGCCACTTCGGCCTCGTTAGAAATCCCTTTGTTTCTCGCTTAAGCGCAAGTCACCGATCCAGAGCTTGCCCCTGATAGGACTACCTGCCGGCAGACGCACAACATGAAGCACTACGAGTTGCGTATCCATTCCCGACTTGAATGCACCGTTAACGGCGTGCCAGACGTCGGCATTACGCAAATCGTCGCTGGAGAAGTACTGAATTCCGGTGTAGGCATCTTGAATCACCAGCCTTGCTCCTCCTGCACCATCCATGGCAGCGGCCTTGTAATAGGCGCTGAACTCATAGGCGGTACTTGGTTGAACCGCGATCTGTTGCGCGATCCCGGTGTCATCCACACCTGGGCCATCAAACACTAGAGATAGAGACCGGTGTCCCCCATGCAATTCGGCTGGATCCAGCGTGATTTCGACATTAGCTTGGTGGTGATAATGCCAGTCGAAGCCGCCGTTCAGAATGGCAGAATCGAAATTTGCATTGACGATCAGATTCTCTGTCGAGGGCAGGTAAGCCGATAATCCGCAAGGTTCAGCGGCCTGTCTCCACGCCAGACGTGCCGCTGCGACCTCATGCTGCGAGAGCAGATAGTCAACGTAGGCCAATGCGCCGCGAGGTTCGAAAGGTTGGCCGAGGTGCGCCAAGGCATTCCAGACTTGTGCAGCGCCGCTGGTATTTCTCTGTCCAGTAAGGAAATTCAGCAAAGACAAGTACGCATTCGGACTGGGAGGCAGGAGATTTTCAATCATCTCCGGTACATCGGCGACGTGCGAGGACAGGGCGAAGATCCTGTCTGCTTTGCCGGGGTCATTCTCGACGACGACTTTGAACTGGCGCAGTGCGGCACCCTTGTCACTCTGGGCAAGGAGGAAATTAGCTGCCGACCATGCCACAGCCGGAGTGGTTGGATCGGTGGCAATCGCGCGTTCCAGCGCATAGCGTTGGCCCGGCGCGTCATTGAGGATTTGCTCGGCATCGGCAATTGCCAGCCAGTAGGCGGAGTTGTGGGGATTGAGAGATGCTGCGAGCCGGTACTGGCGCAGGGCGGCGTGAACGTCGGCATGGTGCTGCCGCAACAACTGGCGGCCCATCAGTTCAGCGATTTGCGCATTGTCGGGCTCCAAGCGGGCTGCGAGATTGAGATTTTTTCCCGCTTGCGATAGATAGTCGGCCACAGAGTGCATTGTAGAGGCGGTCAGAAAAACTGAGGCGAGAAGGAACGTCGCTCCAAGAACGCCCATTTTCCGGGCCCGTGAATTGAGAGCGATCTCCATGCAATGTTGGCGCGGAACACCCAGCAGAACTTAGTCGCCTGCGCTGGCCGCTACTTCGTCTTCCTGGTAATACCCACCGCCGTATTTGCCCTGGTACTCGTAGTAGTAGTAGTAGTCAGGCGAACTCAGATCCACGGCGTTCAGGAGAACTCCGGTGACGCGCGCATTCACCCGGAACAGCAGTTCCCGGGCCCGGCGGAGCGCCTGTTTTGTAGTCTTGCCCGAACGGATGACCAGAACTACGGCATCGGCCCGAGTTGAGAGCACCACGGCATCGGTGACCGAAAGAGTGGGCGGAGTATCGATCACGATGTGATCAAAATCCTGGCGCAAGACTTCCAGCAGATCGCGTGTGTTGCTGGAAGCCAGGAGTTCGGCTGGATTCGGTGGCGGTGTTCCCGCGGGCAAAATGGAAAGTGAGGGCACGAGCGGGGAGCGAGTTATGGCTTGCTCCAGGTCTGCGCTTCCCGTCAGAACATTGCTCAAACCACTGCGCGGGCCCATGGCGAGAGCTTTGTGAATTCCGGGACGACGAAGATCGGCGTCAATCAGCAGAACGCGTACACCTTTTTGTGCCAGGACCACGGCGGTGTTAATGCTGGTGGTGGTTTTGCCTTCCTGAGGCATGGCGCTGGTAACCAGGATCACCTTGGGCGGGGCCCCCAACGAGGACAACAGCAAAGAAGTGCGGAGAGCACGATAAGCCTCCGCCATTTGTGACTGGGGGCGCGTTTGCGTGACCAACTCAACGGCTTCCTTGGAGGAAGCGAGTGCCATACGTCCTTTGGCGTCATCCGAGGTGCGCTTTGAACCAAGCGGAATCATTCCCAACGCCGGCAGGGCGGAAATAACCTGCGCCTGTTCGGGCGTACGTACACTGTTGTCGAGATTTTCCAAGAGGAATGCAGCGCCTATGCCTGACGTGAGTCCCAGCAGCAACGCGAAGGTGAGATTCCTGGGAAGATTCGGTTCCGAGGGCGCCGTCGGAATGCGGGCAACATCGACAACTTTGATGTTATTGGAACGCAAACCGGCGGTTACACCGGCTTCCTTCAATTTCTCCAGCAGGCCCTCGTAGAGGTTGCGATTGGATTCGACATCGCGTTTCAGCAGGGTGTACTCAATCGCACTCTCGTTCAGTTGATTGGCTTCCTGCTTCTGTTTATCCATGGCCTGGCGCAACATGGCTTCCCGCTGCAGGGCGGCCATGTACTGGTCGCGAAGACGGGCTCCAGCTTTTCGCGTCTCCGCCTTGATCTGAACCTCAACTTCTTTGAGTTGGTTATTGAGTTGTGCCAGCTTCGGATAGGAGGGGCCGAACTGGGTGGCGAGGTCCGCGATTTGAATCTTGAGATCAGCCCGTTGCGAGCGCAATTTTTCCAGCAGCGGAGGAGGAGTGGATGCATCCACACCGGTAGCGCTGCCCATCGCATCGGACGCGGTCGCATCAGCACCAGCGTCCTGTGTGAGCTTGTAAAGCGACTCTTTCTGCATGCGGTCCGATTCCGCGATGGTCAACTCTTTATTCAACTCGTCCAGTTTCTGGGTGATGATGTTCTGCTTCTCATCAATTCCCAGGATGGAGTGCTCCTTCTGATAGCGGACCAGCTTCTCCTGGGAAGTCTCCACTTTCATCTGCAAGTCGACGAGTTGCTTGGACAGCCAGTCGGAGGCCTGCATAGTGGACTCGAACTTGGTTTTGAAATTCTGCTCAATGTAGGTGTTCACCAGGGTGTTGACGATCGTGGCCGCAAGTTCTTTGTTTGGACTGCTGAAGCGTATCTCGATGATGCGGGTGTTGGGCTGGAGCGTCACGCGGAGATTGCCGCGAAAGGATCCCAGCACACCCGATATGCGAGTGGAGTTTATGTCCAGCACATTGCTGGATAGGGACAGAGTGTCGGGAGAAACAATTTGTCCGCTGCCGCCGAACTCGCGGCGCTTATCGAGATTCAACTGCTTGATCACCTGGAGCGCGAGCAAATCGCTGCGCAGGATCTTTACTTCGGTATCCAGATCGGCTGGATCATAGTAATCCGTCGCATTGCCAGCATCTTTGAAACTGAGCAGACCGGGATCGAGTTTGTTGATGGCGATGGTGCCGGCGGCTTCGTAGATTGGCGTGGTGCGCAAGGTCGCAATCAGGACCAGAAGAAAAATGATCACGACGCACGAAATCACGACGAACTTACGCTTGATGAGGACGCGGAGGTACTCCCGCAAGATCGAGTCTTGATGCGGCGGGGAGGGATAGAGCCCGGGTGACAACTGGCTGACATCGGAGGGAAGCACGGTACGGACTTCACGTGTAACCAGTCCCGTAGAGACCTGACCGCCGCTTTCCATCAGCACTCCTCACGCACATACCGCGCGTGAACACTACTCCACAGCGCATGAGTTGCCGGTGCGTGTCGCCGCACGCGGATCCGCTTGCGCGCTGTCGAACGGTTGGTCAAATCGTAGCATCGCTCGCAGAAGACTCCATTGGCATGTAAGATTCCTGGCCGCGTTGAGCGATAAGGGTAGTGAGCATGTGAAATGCACGGGCCCTCTGTGAATGAGAACTACCTGGATTCCCTCGACGTCTTTTCAGGTCTGGCATCGCTATACTGACGCGAAGGACACGAGTATGTTTCTTCGGCGTGCGCCGAAACGCAAAGTCATGGTTATCGGGTTGGATTGTGCCGATCCGGACCTTGTCTTTTCGCGCTGGCGAAGCGAGGTGCCCAACATCAACCGGGTAATCCAGGCTGGTGTTTATGGGGCTCTGCGCAGCGTAACCCCACCGATTACGGTGCCAGCATGGATGTGCATGATGACTGGCCGCGATCCGGGAGAACTGGGCGTTTACGGCTTCCGCAACCGCAGCGATTACAGCTATGACAAGCTGGCGATTGCGAATTCAGCGAGCATCTGTGAAGAAACGGTTTGGGATGTACTCAGTCGCGCGGGCAAAGAGTGCATTGTCATAGGGGTTCCACCTACATATCCCGTGAAGCCGCTGCGCGGCAGCTTGATCAGCTGTTTCCTGACGCCGGGCTCGCAAAGTCAGTTTACGTATCCGCATGATCTGCGCGAGGAAGTTCAGAAGGTTGCCGACGAGTACATGGTGGACGTGAAGGAGTTTCGCACCGAGAAGAAAGATTGGCTGCTGAGCCAAATCTATGCGATGACGACCAAGCGATTCAGCGTGGCCAAACATCTGCTCAAAACCCGTCCGTGGGATTTTTTCATGATGGTGGAGATGGGCACGGACCGGATTCATCACGGGTTTTGGCAGTTCATGGATCCAAAGCACGTGCTCCATCCTGGCGCTAACCCGTTCGCAGCGGCCATCCACGACTACTACGTGTATCTCGATTCACTGGTGGGGGAGTTGCTGGACTTCGCTGACGAACATACGCGAATAATGATCGTTTCCGACCATGGGGCCAAGCGCATGGACGGCGCAGTTTGTCTGAATGAGTGGCTGGTTAAGAAGGGTTATCTCGCGCTCAAGAAATACCCCTCGGAGCCGACGCGCCTCGAGAAGCTCGATGTGGACTGGTCGGAGACGCGGGCCTGGGGTGAAGGCGGATATTACGGGCGCATCGTCGTAAACGTCGCTGGCCGCGAAGCGCAAGGCATTGTGTTGCCCTCCGAGTACGACCGGCTTCGCCGCGACTTGCAACAAGAGTTGGAGGCCTTGTGCGATCCCCAAGGAAATCCGATGGGCACGACGGCGGTGATACCCGAAGATACCTATCGTGAAACGCGCAATATTGCCCCAGACCTGAGCGTCTTCTTTGGTGACTTGTACTGGCGGGCCAGCGGAACGGTTGGCGGCGGGAGTATCCATACACGTCACAACGATACCGGACCGGACGGCGCCAACCACGATTGGAACGGCTTATTTGCGATGGCGGAGGGCAGAGACTTGAGTTCCACATGCGTGGCGCGGTCGCTCCAGGGGCTTAGTTTGCTGGATGTCGCTCCCACCGTTTTGCAAACGTACGGCATTGCGCCACTTCCGGGCATGCACGGCACCGTAATCACGCCAAAGCGGATGATAGCGACACAATGCGCATCGTAAGTCCGTTGTTAAAGCGAGTTGTGTACCCCTCATTAGGGAAGGCGGGATACTTCCGCCGCCATAGCGGGTCGTTTCTGACGGTGGTGACCTATCATGGCGTTCTTCCGGAGGATTATCCGCCAGGAGATCAATTCCTCGATTCCAGCTTAGTGTCTGCCGAGAATTTTCGCGCTCAGTTGCGACTGTTGAAGTCGCATTACGAGGTGATTTCCTGCGACGAGTTTAGGAGATCGCTGAGGGATAACGAAAACTTGCCGCAAAGAGCGGTCTTACTCACGTGTGACGACGGGTTGGTGAACAACTTGACGGACATGCTTCCGGCCTTACGGGAAGAGGGTCTGGACTGCCTGTTTTTTGTAACGGGGGCATCGAACAGCGAAATACCAGCAATGCTGTGGTACGTCGAGCTCTATTTGATTCTGACGCTTGCGACGCGCTCGCCTGTCGGATTTACCTGCCATGGGATTGAGTTGGCAGGAGTGCTGGGTGATTGTTATTCCCGTCGTTCAGTCTGGCTCGAATCAGTGAAGAAACTATCCACGTTGAACGCAGAGGCACGACGTGGTTGGCTGGATGAGGCCAGCCAGGCATGGGGCCTGCGAGGCGATTGGAAGTTGCCGTACTTGCACCACCCTTTGCGGCGGACAAGGTTCGCACTACTGACCAAATCGGAAGTGAAACATCTCTGCGACGCGGGAATGACGATTGGAGCGCATTCCGTCAGTCACCCGGTTCTGAGCGAGCAAACTGCTGAATCAGCCTATGCGGAGATTGTGGACAGCCGAAACGAGTTGCTGCAGATGGGTGATTCTGTCTGGGCGTTTGCCTACCCCTTCGGGGACGACAAGTCGGTGGGGGCACGAGAACTTCAACTGGCAAAAAAGGCTGGTTTCGAATGTGCTTTCGTTAACACGGAAGGAATTTTGTCCGAGAGTTCTCGTTATGCCTTACCCAGGTTTCATGTTTCCGGTGACATTGGTCTGCAGGAGTTTGAGGCCCATATAACCGGGTTCCATTCGGAACTGCGCCGCCGCTTTGCATAGCGCGGTCCGCTCCTCCACTACCAACGCCTTAGACGCAACATCCAGGGATAACTATCTGCATACCTACCTAAAGCAGGCGAGCGCTCGAGCATTACTATGTGGACAAGATCGAAGGAGCATTGTGCGCTTGCGTATTCTGGCGTTACGGAACATCCCGGATGATGAAAGACTCCGCGAGCAATGGGACGCACTGGTGCAGGGGATGGAGCGGCCAGAAGTCTTCTATACGTACGAGTGGGCGATATCGGTGCAGCGCTCTTATGGCTCCATTCTCCGGCCACTGTTGCTGTTGGGATACGACGATGAGTCCCTGGTTGGTGTTGCCGCGCTTGCGCTAAGGCCCAGTGGGGAACTGTCGTTCCTCTCAGAAAGCACAGCTGATTACTGCGATCTCTTGAGTGCCCCCAACCTGCGTGGGCGTTGGTGTGATGCGGTGTTCCGTGAACTGCGAAGTTTGAGTGCTGGGTCGGTAGTGCTGGCCAATCTACCGGCCGATTCCCTAACTGCTTCTGTGCTCCGTGAGGCTGCGAGGAAGTACGGGTACCGGAGTTTTATCCGTCCCGCATATAGCTGTGCACGGATTGTTTTCAGGGACGATGAATATCCTACGGCGCTGCAGCGCAACAAGAAGCTCCTCCGACGCAACCGTTTGCTGAATGGAAAAGGCCCCGCAGCTTTTTCTCCGAACGTAGCCACTGAACAACTAGACGAGGTGG
>Ga0335070_10003480_pt1 | contig 18410 bp, 16 predicted proteins | sample Lox_Sample_13_FD_206722 | JGI IMG/M metagenome (GOLD analysis project Ga0335070, IMG submission 206722) | Soil microbial communities from Loxahatchee National Wildlife Refuge, Florida, United States - Lox_Sample_1.3 | ecosystem: Environmental > Terrestrial > Soil > Wetlands | place: USA...
GTCCACCGGCGCGTCGTTCCAGTAGTTCTCGACGCCGTGACCATAGGCGACCTGCCCGCGGAACACGTGCTTCTTCTGGAACTTCAAGTTCGTGCTCAGGTTCATGCCCCAGCCCGTCGCCTCGCCGCTGAGGTTGAACTGGTCCTGGTTCAGGTCGTCCCACTTCATCTTGCGCACGATGCCCGCGATCTGGACGTGGCCCCAGCCCTTCGCGTAGTGGAACTGGGCCGAGAGGTCCGGCAGGGGGAAGCGCGCGGTCACGCCCTGGAGCTCGACGCGGCCGGCGTAGACGCCCTGGTCGGCGCTCGCCCCGGGCCGCTCGATCGCGATCGCGAAGCGCGAGTCGCCCTTCTGCCAGGGCGTCCAGCGGAACTGCACGTTCCGGAAGAAGACCATCCCGTTCGGGCCCCAGTATTCGATCGAGTTCGGGAAGACGTCGGGGTCCATGAACGGGCTCCACGTCTGGCCCGCTCCGAACTGCCCGAGCTCGCCCCACGCGTGGCGCAGGCGGAAGGTCGTCTGCCCGGCGTCGACGCCGGTTCCGAAGAGCTCGAACTCGAAGATCGTCTTGATCTCGCCGAGGTCGGTCGGGATGAAGCCCTTCACGCCGAGCCGGCTCTGGCGTACGCCGGCGAAGAAGTGCCCGTCGTCGCCGAACTCGTTCGCGTAGGACGGGAGCTTCGTCGGCCGCAGGACGTCGAACCAGTTCGGATCGTTCTGCTTGGTCTGGTAGCCCATGTCGAGCATGGCGAAGCCGTAGATGTCGAGGCGCGGCTTGGCCTCGTCCTTCTTGGCTTCCTGCGCCGCCGGGGCGGGGGTGGGCGTCGGCGTCGGTGCGGGGTCAGGGCTGGCGACTCCGTCCGCCGCCCGGGCCAGCGGCGCCGCCGCGAGCAGCAGCGTCGCGATCATGGCTCTCCTCACGATTGCCTCCTTGCTCACTTGGCGTTGGCAGCTTCCCAGGCCCTGACCTTGCGGCGGGCCTCGTCGAAGAGCCGCTCGTAGTTGCCCTTGCGCAGCTTCTCGCTCGCCTCGGGGGTGAGCTTCGCGAAGAGCGGCGCGTACATGTCGTAGACCTTGAGGTACTTCGCCTGCTCGGTCGGCGCGACCTCGTCGGTGCCGAACAGGAAGCGGTCGGGGTAACGGTTGATCACGTCGGCCGCGACCTGCACCGCCTCCGGGGTCGCCACCAGGTACTTCGCCGTCTCGTCCCATGAGATGTCGAAGTGGACGTGCGACAGCCCGGGGTTGAGCAGCGCGCGCCGGACCATCCCGATCTGGTCCGCCACCGGGCGCACGACCCGCCCGAGCCCGCAGTGGGCCCAGATGACGGTCGTCCGCGGATGCCGCCCGAGGACCTGCGCGAGCTGGACGACCGAGTACGGATCCTGCCCCGGCTTCGGAAATGGCATGTCCACGTCGTTGTGCAGGATCACCACGAGCCCGGCCTCGGCCGCGAAGTCGAGGATCCGATCGAGCGCCGGGTTCATCAGGCTCGCCGTCTCCCCCGCGATCTTGGCGGACACGAACTCCTTGTGGATGGTGAACTCGCCGATCCCCGAGAAGACGCCGGGGAACGTCCGGAGCACCCGCTTGATGTGGTCGGCCGCGTACATGTCCGCGGGGTTGAAGCCGGTGATCATGGGGTCGAACCGCGCCTGCTCCTCCTTCGACAGGGAGCGGTAGGCCATCGCGATGAAGGCGTCTGTGAACGAGTAGTAGTAGAGCGGCGCGTCCGTCTGGAGGTAGTAGGTCGGGGCGAAGTCGCCCGTGTTCGCGTACGACCAGGTCTGCTGCAGCGGGATCCCGAAGAGGGCCACGCGCCCGACCTTGTCGCCCATCACCTTCAGGAAGTCGTGGATGTCCGTCCCCTCCTGGACGTAGTTCGTCAGGTGGAGGTGCGAGTCGTTGACGACGTAGCCGGACGGCGCCGTGGTGGCCTGCGCATCCGCCACGGCGGGAACCGCAAGCGCGATCGCCACGGCTATGGCCAGCGGCGCAGCCACTGGGCGCCACGACCGCGTGAGCTTCTGATCCCGAGCTCGATTGTTCATGGCCTCGATCCTCAGAAGTTCATCTCGAAGTTCGTGTGGAAGACGTCCCCGTTGCCCCCCACGGGATACGGAACCGCGGTGTACCCCACCGGGCACTTGTTCAGGTGGATCCACTCCGCGTTGAGCCGGAGCCCGCGCTCCTTGACCACGTACCAGTTGAAGCCGGCCCGCACCTCGGAGGAGTTGCCGTAGCGGCCCCGGATCGCGGCCCCGCTGAGGTACACCTGGAGCGTCTTCGGCACGGCCATCGCCGAGGACTGCACCTGGAAGCCGTGGTCTTCGATGTCGGCGATGCCTCCGGTGTTGATGCCCTGGAAGTTGCTCAGCCAGCGCCAGTAGTACTCGGCCTCGAGCGAGAGCCCCTTGTACTTGACCCCGCCGTCGACGCTGGACATCTGGTACTCGACCTTCTCGACGGTGATCCCGGGGCCGAACAGGTCGGGCGTGAAGATGACGCTGCCGTCGGTGAGCCGGATCTGGCTGTTCTCGATCGTGTCCGTGCCCGGCTGGCTCTGCTTGTCCTCTGTGCTGTGGGTGTAGTGCGCGGCGAGCCGCGTCGCCACCTTCTCGTGGTAGTCGAAGTCGCCGAAGGTCCCGTAGAGGCCGAACTCGCCCGTCGTGGGCAGCCACTGGAGCATGAAGGACGTCGTGTCGAAGGTGTTGTCGAGCTGAGCCGCGCTCACCCCGAGCGTGCTCAGGTTGTTGGCGAGCATGGCCATGTACTTGACTTTGGTCGAGAGCTCGCCCTTGAGCCAGAAGCCGGTGGTGTAGGAGCCGCGGAAGAACTCGTCCGAGGTCAGCCGGTCGTCGATGCCGAGCCAGTACGGGAACTGGCCCTCCGTGCTGCGAACGCTGGGAAGGCTCGTGATCCCGCCACCGACGCTGATGTACCGGTTGAACGTGTAGCTCAGGTTCCCGCCGCCGACGACCTGGGCCGGATCGCCCTGTGCCGTGTTCGCCGACCAGACGTACAGGTAGTACCGGAACTTCGGGGTCAGGAACCAGCCGGAGAACGGCAGGAAGAACTTGTTGAGCTGGACGTCCTGCCGCTGCGGCACGGTGTGGGTGTTGCCGAAGTAGTCCTTGTAGCTCGTGTCGAGCCCTTTCTGGTTCAGGTAGCGCACGTAGCTGAAGAGCCGGACGTACATCTCGCCCTTGTCCCCCTCCACCAGCAGGAAGCCGGCGTTGGGGATGTACTGGAGGGGCTTCGTCCGCGTCGGCTCGGGCTGCACGGCCGTCTGCGGGCCGACGATGAACACGGCGCTGCATCCCTCCGACACCCAGACGCCCTTGTCGTCGTAGCCCCAAGTCTTGCCGAGGAGACAGGGGGCCTCGCCGGTGGACTTCGCGAGGATGACCCCCTTGGAGGTGTCGGCCGTGCACATCTGCCGCTCCGTGCCCGTGGACTTGCAGGTCACGGTGGTCGCTGCCTGGGCCAGGAGCGCCGACGGGGAGAGCACGAGCAAGAGGGCGGCCAGCAGTGGCGTGCTGACGCATGCCCGCAACATGGATGTCATCCCTGCTGGCCGCCGCTCGCCCAGGCGCCTACTTCTTCTCCTTCGATCCCGGGGGGAAGTCCTTGAACATCTTGTCCGCGACCTTCTGGACCTTCTTGATGTTCTTCTCGGGCTTGTCCGAGATCTCGTCCGACGCGGTGCCGCGGAACATGAGCGACTTCGACTTGGCGTCGAAGATGTCCACGACCAGGGTGCCGACCAGATACTCGGAGGTCGTGGTCGTGGCGGTGCCCATTCCGCCCATGCCGCCCCAGCCGCGATAGCCGTAGCCGCCGTAGCCGCCGGAGTAAAAGGTGTTCAGGCTCTTCTGCTTCTCGGTCGCGCCGTGGAGCAGGACGAGGGCGTCGGGATTGGCGTCGGTCTTGGTCCAGCCCTTCTCGGTCAGCGTCTGGGTGATTTCGTCGCTGATCCGCTTCTCGCTGATCTGGTTGTTCCAGCTGGTGCCGATCTTGACCTGGAAGGTCTTGATCGCGCCGAAGTTGGCGCTCTTGTCGAAGTCCGTCTTGACGTCCTGTGCGAAGGCCGCGGCGCCGATCAGGGTCAGCGCGGCCGCGATGGCAATCCTGCGCATGGTTCAACTCCTTGAATAGTCACCTGCTCGGGCAGGGGATCGATTGAGCTAGTATTCCACGAACAGCCGCTGTATGTCGGCCAGGGGCCGCGGTTTCAGGAGCGCGAGGCGTAGCAGCACCCGCGACTTCTGCGGGTTGAGGTCGTCGGAGGCGACGAGGCCGAGCTTGTCGTCGTCCACCTCGACGTTGCGGCCGACGCGGCCGGTGGCCACCCGCGTGGATCGGACGCACACGATTCCCTTCTTCGCCTGGGCGGCGAGGGCCTTGAGGCCCGCCTCCGTCATGTTGCCGTTGCCCACGCCGGCGATGACGATGCCCTTCGCGCCGGCAGCGGCCGCGGCGTCGATGATGGCCCCGTCCATGTTCTCGTGGGCCATCACGATGTCCACGCGCGGCAGCACGGTGACGCCGTCGAGCGAGAACTCGCTGTCGACCGTGTTCTTCCCCACCGGCCCGCGGTAGAACTCGGTGTCGCCGTAGGCCACGGTGCCGATGAGGCCCCGCAGCGGGGAGAGGAACGTCTGCACTGCGGTGGTGCTCGTCTTCGTCAGCGACGAGGCCCCGTGAATCCAGTCGTTGATGACGACCAGCACGCCACGGCCGGCCGCGTCCTTGTTCGCCGCCACCGCGACCGCGTTGTAGAAGTTCAGCGGGCCGTCCGCGGACAAGGCCGTGGACGGGCGCATGGACGCGGTCATCACAACGGGCTTCTTCGACTTGACGACGAGGTTCAGGAAGTAGGCCGTCTCCTCGATCGTGTCGGTGCCGTGGGTGATCACGATCCCGTCCACGTCGGGCATGGCTGCCAGCTCGTTGACGCGGCGGGCCAGCTTCAGCCAGACCTCGTCGTTCATGTCCTGGGAGCCGATGTTGGCGATCTGCTCTCCGCGCAGGACCGCGAGCTTCTTGGTCTGGGGCACGGCGGCCAGGAGCTGATCGACGCCCACCTGGCCCGAGGTGTAGCCGGCCTGCACGTCGCTGGAGGCGGCGCCGGCGATCGTGCCGCCGGTGGCGAGGACGACGACGGTCGGCAGCTTGTCCGCGGCGAGCGCGGGGACGGCGAGCAACGTGGCGAGGGCGACCCCCGCCCACGGAAGTCGGACTTTGCACGTCATGATGAGACCTCCTGAGAACGACGACCGGGACTCCTTCATCGGGTCACCAGGACGAGCCAGGGGATCCCGACGACGAGGTACAGCACGAGGTTGAACGCGGTGGTGAGCGCGCCCAGCTTGTAGAGCTGCCCCTGCGAGAGGTAGCCGCTGCCCGCGAAAAGCAGGTTGGCGCTCGAGCCCTGCGGGGTGTTGGCCGAGAAGAAGTTCGTGGCGAAGAGGAGCAGGAAGGCGAGGATCGCCACCGGCACGCCGAGCTTGACGCCCACGTCGAGGAAGACGCCGAGGAGGGCCAGGAGGTGGGCGGTCTGGCTCACGAACAGGTAGTGGAGGAGCACGTAGGCCACGACGAGGACGACCCCGGCCACGGCCGCGGACAGGCCGCCGAGGGCCCCCGCCAGGCGCTCGCCGAGGTACCCCATGAAGCCGAGCTCGTTGAGCTGCCCGCTGAGGGTGAAGAGGACGGCGAACCAGATGAACGTCGCGAGGACGTCGCCTTCCTTCGCGATGTCGCCCAGCGTCAGGACGCCCGTCGCGAGGAGGGCGCCGAGCCCGAGGAACGCCACGGCCGTCGAGTCGAGCCCGATCGTGGCCGCCGACGCCCAGAGGCCCACCATGCCCACGAACGTGGCGGCCACGATCTTCTCGGCCGGGCGGAGCGGCCCCAGGTTGGCGAGCGCCCGCCGGGCGGCGCGGGGCGCCTCGGGCGTCGCCGTCACCTCGGGCGAGAGGACCTTGTAGAGGAAGAGGGGCAGCGTGGCCATCGCGGTGAGCGTCGGGATCGAGGACGCGACGAACCAGGAGCCGAAGCCGATCTCGAGGCCGTAGCCGCGGGCGATCTCGGCCCCGAGGGGGTTCGCCGCCATGGCCGTGAACCACAAGGCCGACGAAACGGTCAGGCTCGCGATGCCCGAGAACATCAGGAAGCTCCCCAGCCGCCGGCGGCCCTCCTGCCTCGGCTTGGCACCCGCGGCCTCGGCCACGGACAGGACGAGCGGGTAGAGGACGCCTGAGCGGGCGGTGTTGCTGGGGAACGCGGGCGCGATGACACCGTCGACCAGGAAGACGCTGTAGCCCAGGCCGAGGGTCGAGCGGCCGAAGGCGCTCACCACGAGATGGCCGAGGCGCTCGCCGAGGCCGCACTTCACGACCGCCCGGGCCACGAGGAAGGCGACGACGATCAGCAGGATCGTCCCGTTCGCGAACCCCGAGTACGCCTTGGCCGGGGCGAGCGTGCCGGTGAGGACCGCGGCCGCCAGGGCGAGGACGGAGGACGTCAGGATCGGGAACGCCCCGATCACGACCGACGCGATCGCCGCGACGAAGAGGGCGAAGAGGTGCCAGGCGGCAGGCACCAGCCCCTCCGGCACGGGGGAGAACCAAAGCCCCAGCGCGAGCGCGACGACGGCGCCCCGGGAGACGACGACCTTCCGGCCGGAGCCCGCCGCGGTCACGGCGTCGTCCCCTTCTCCCGCACGCGTCCCTGCAGGCGGACCGCGCGGCCCTGGATCGTGCCCGGCTCGCCCAACAGCACGAACTGCCAGGTGAACGAGTACTCGCCCTCGAGGCCGGCGTAGCGGCCTGTCCCCCCGGTGATCGTGCCGACGATCCGCTTGCCCGTCTCCAGCGGCTCGCCCTTCAGGCGGCTGAAGAGCCGGTCCCCGTGCTCGTCCGTCCACACGGCACGGCCCACGCTCATGCCCTGGCCGTCGTCGAAGGTGACGGCCTCCCCGCGGAAGCCGTGGCTGAGGCCGTCGGCCTCGACGAGGACGACCGCGCCCGAGGCCACGACGACGCCGGCGATCGTCCCGCCCTCGACGGGGACGGTGGACCGCTGGCCCGTGATGTCCCAGCTGCCCGCGAACGCCCGCCAGCCGTCGGGGGACGGGGCCCCCTGGCCCTGGGCGGCGGAAGGGCCGGCGGTCAGGGCGAGCGCGAGGCTTCCGGCCGCCAGGGCCGCCCACTGCGTCATGCCGGCCGTCCCTGCCCCGTCATCGCGGCGGGGTCGAGGACCTCCGCGATCTGTGCTTCGGTGAGGAGCTTCTTCTCGCGGACGAGCTCCAGGATCCCGCGGCCCGTCTTCATGGCCTCGGCGGCGAGCGCCGTCGCCTTGTCGTACCCGATGACGGGGTTCAGGGCCGTGACCGTCCCGATGCTGTAGTCCACGTAGTGGCGGGTGATCTCCGGGTTCGCGGTGATGCCCTCGACGCAGTGCACGCGCAGCGTGCGGGCCGCGTTCATGAACATCGTCTGCGCCTCGAAGATGCAGGCGGCGATCAGCGGCTCGAACACGTTGAGCTGGAGCTGCCCGCCCTCGGCCGCCATCGAGACGGTCAGGTCGCTGCCGATCACCCGGAAGCAGACCATGTTCACGACCTCCGGGATGACCGGGTTGACCTTCCCCGGCATGATCGAGGAGCCCGGCTGCTTGGGCGGGAGGTTGATCTCGCGCAGGCCGCAGCGGGGCCCCGACGACAGCAGCCGCAGGTCGTTGCAGACCTTCGACAGCTTGATGGCCAGGCTCTTCATGCACGAGGAGTAGAGGACGTACGCCTGCGTGTCCTGCGTGGCCTCGATCAGGTTGCCGGCAAGGTAGATCGGCAGTCCCGTGATCTTCGCGAGGTGCTCCGTGCACTTCTGCGCGTAGCCGGCGGGGGCGTTGAGGCCGGTGCCGATCGCGGTCGCCCCCATGTTGACCTCGCACAGGACGTTCTGGATCCTCTCCAGCGCCTGGACCTCACCGGCGAGCGTCTCCGCGAAAGCCTCGAACTCCTGCCCCAGGGTCATGGGGACCGCGTCCTGCAACTGCGTGCGGCCCATCTTCAGGATCGAGGCGAACTCCTTCCCCTTCGCCCGGAAGGCGGCGATCAGCTCCTTCATCGCGGCCACGAGCTCGATGTTCCCGAGCGCCATCCCGATGTGCAGCGCCGACGGGTACGCGTCGTTCGTGGACTGCGAGCAGTTCACGTGGTCGTGGGGGCTGCAGAACGTGTACTCGCCCTTGCGGTGGCCCATGCGCTCGAGGGCGCGGTTCGCGATCACCTCGTTGGCATTCATGTTGGTCGAGGTGCCCGCCCCGCCCTGGAAGACGTCGAGGCGGAACTCGTCGTGGAGCTCGCCGTCGATGAGCTCCTGGCAGGCGGCCTCGATGCCCTTCAGGATCTCCGCCGAAAACTGGCCGCACTCGACGTTGGCGCGGGCAGCCGCCAGCTTCACCATCGCGAAGGCCTTGATGAGGTTCGGGTAGAGGCGCAGCTGGACGCCCGAGATGTGGAAGTTCTCGAGCGCGCGGGCCGTCTGGACGCCGTAGTAGGCGTCGGCGGGGACGGCCTTCTCGCCCAGAAGGTCGTGCTCCATGCGATTGGTGGGGGTGGGCATCTCGGTCCTCCTCTGGGCTCACTTCCGGGAGTGCGTGTGCTCGGCCTCGTCCAGATAGCCCAGCAGCTCGGTCTCGAGCCGCAGCCGCAGCGCGGCATACTCGCGCCTCAGGTCCTCGTTGCGCTCCTGGCGGGACAGGGCCTGCGCGCAGGCCTCGTAGTCGTCGCACAGCTCCCGGAAGATGTCGTCACGTTCGAAGAGGCAGGCCACCCGCTCTCGCAGGTGGGGAAACTGCTCGCTGACGCGCTGGAGTGACGGTGTCATGGATCGCCTGCAAGTCGAAGATTGACCTTGAGATGGGTACCGGGGAAGTAACAGCCGAGTAAGTTACGGTGTCAGGGCCGGGAGACCTCGTCCAACGACAGGGCGGCTCCGGGTCGAGGGCCGGTCCCCGTTGCGGCGAGCCCCGGGCACCGCCCGAGGACGCGCCGGGCGAGCGGGCGGGTGGTGCATTGGATCAGTGACCTTCCTGCGGTTGCCGGCTGGAGCGACGCCTTCAGTAGGAGTACGCGAGGTAGATCATCCCGTACGCGAGGTTCTGCGTCCGGTCGTAGGCCTGCTTCACGAACTCCTGTGGGTTCGCGTACGCCGCGACGAAGCTGACGGTGAAGGCCTTGTTGAGCTTCCAGTCGCAGTAGCCGTCGAGCTCGAATGCCACGTCCTTCGACGTCAGCTTCAGTCCGAGCCCGGGCAGCTTGTCGAGCCTGAAGAGGTAGGCGATGAGGCCCCCGCTCACGGACTCGCCGGGCGTCACGTGGAGCCGCAGTTGGTGCGAGATCATGTTGGAGTTGGAGATGAAGTACTCGCCGGCGATCTCGCCCTGCCACCACGTGCCCCAGTCGTAGAAGCCGGGCAGGAGCATGTCGAAGCCCTCGTTGGTCGGCGTCGTCGGATCGTCGCCCTCGAAATAGGCGTAGCGGTACGAGAGCCTGGGCTTCCAGGCCACCTTGGCCGCCTCGTAGCCGGCCTGCGCCGTGAAGGCGCTGGACCTCAGCAGGTCACCGTTCTGCTCGTGGGCGTACTCCAGCTCGAAGGCGAGGCCGGGCAGGGACTCGAAAGGGGCGGTGTAGGACCGCGCATTGTAGACGTTCATGCCGTCCCGGTCGGGCTTGAGGTCCCGCTTCGCGTAGAGCTTCAGGTAGCTGGCGCCGAACGTCGACTTCTCGCCGACCGCAAGCTCATAGTTCGCTCCCCGGAGGCGCGTCCCCGTGTCGCTCTCCGGGACCTCGTCCCGGTCGAGGTAGAAGACCTCGAACGTGTGGTTCTCCGGCTTGACGCGGCCGACCGCCGCGAACTGCCACGCCTTGCGCGCGTTGCTCCAGAAGCCGCCGCGGCTGCCCCCTTCCCCCGCCCCGTCACACAGCAGCATCCCGTGCCCGATCTTGTACTGCGTCCGGCCCACGGTGAGGTCGAGGAGATTCTCCGAGCTCCCGATGGACTTCCCCGAGCGCCAGCCCAGGTAGCCGTCCTCGATCTTGAACGAGGAGGCGTCCTCTCCGACGAGGGAGGGCGGGGCGGCGAAGGTGCGCTCGCCGACGGCGCTGATCTTGCCGTAGAGCTCGCTCTTCCCCGTGGCGAAGCTGGCCGAGAGGGCCGGCTTGACGAAGCTCTCCGCCCAGTCGTCGCCCAGGTTCCCGGAGGGGTCCGGGCGGACGTTGGTGTAGAGGGAGTGCGCGAAGCCGAAGGCGCCCAGGCCGGCGTCGAGGTTGAACGTCCAGGTGCCCTTCTTGGGCAGCCCCGTGGACCGCTCTTCCTCTGCGGGCGCCGGCGTCGGCGTTGGAGTCGGCGGCGGCTCCTGGGCCCTCGCCGAAGCGGAGCCGATCATTAGCACGGCGAGGCCGAGCGCCCCGCCGAGACCGCGGGCCCGAGCGGACCTCGAGACGAGACCGGCTTCGCAATCGCGATGCATAACCCGCATCCAGGAGCTCGGACGACCTAGAGGACGAACGCGAGTACGAAGTTCGCGAGCATGGCCAGGGGGAAGACCCACCGGCCCCACCGGTTCGCCCGTTCGAGCACCTGCGCGCGCGGGCCCTGGCCGGCCGCGGCGGCCGCCACGGCCTTGACGAGGCCCAGGAAGACCAGGATCGCCGAGCCCACGAAGAACCGGTCCGCCCGGGTCAGGTAGGAGATCCGCGGCAGGGTGCTCCCGAGGGTCAGCATGTAGGCGATGAGCGTGAGCATGGCCGTCGTGCCGAGGCCGATCTGCTGGGGCAGGGCCGTGGCCGGGATGAAGTAGACACCGTAGGCCATGAGGACGATCAGCGTCAGGGGGACCCCGAGCTTCCAGGCGTGATAGCCCCAGTTCCTCGCGAGAGCGATCTCCACGTCGAGGCGCGCATAGGTGCCGGCCCGGGCCGGCCGGGGCCCGGTGCTCGCCCCGGCGTGCAGTCCTTCCACACGCCAGCCCTGGATCGACAGGCGCTCGCTCATGCCGGTCGCGCGCCGCAGGGGGTGGAAGACGACCTCGTCGGCCCGCGCCAGGACGGGCCAGAGGGTCACGTTCCACACGTGCCGGTCGCGCGGGAAGTCGCGGAAGTCCAGGGGGTACGAGAGCTTCACCCAGAGCCGCTGCGCGTACGTCACGACTCCCTTGCCGTCCACGAGGAAGCGCTCGCGGTAGAACGACTGGCGTGCTCTCAGGTTGTCGGGCTCGATGGCGGGCATCCAGAGCCGCCCGATCGGCACCGGGCACTCGGCAGCGGCGTCGCCCCGGGCGGGATCGGCCAGCCGCGGGTCGCGCCAGCGCCCGATCACGTAGACGTCGGCGTCCAGCGTCTGGTCCACGTCGCTCAGGGAAGCGACGTCCTGGAAGTAGATCCCGAGGGCGACGACGGTCGGCCCCCCGCCTGGGTCGGGACGCTCGAGCGAGTAGGCCCCGGCGCCGGGACAGGGCGCACCCGAGCGGACCGTGAGCGGCCGCTCGAGGTCGGCCACGAGGTCGGGCGCAGGCTCCTCGGCGGCCGTTCGTCCCGCGCCAGCTCCGAGCAGCGCGAGGACTCCGGCCGCCAACGCGAGGACCCTCGGCCGAGGGGGCGGGAACGTGCGAAGACTCTTCATGGATCTCCCCCAACCGCGCCGAGCATGGTGGAGAATGATGCGCCCGGCCGCCTCACCGGTGGAGGACACTGTCCATGGAGACCCTGAGCCGCCCTGCCGTCTGGATCCCGCTCACCGCGCTGGCCGTCGGCCTCGTTGCCGCCCTGCTCTTCCGCCTCGTCATGCTGCGCATCGCCAGGAGGCGGGGGAGCAAGGTGGCGGCTTCGCTGGCGAGGCACGTGACCGCTCCCCTGCTCCTCCTGCTGCCGGTCTTCCTCGCGCGTCTCGTCCAGCCGTTGCTCCACCTCGAGCCGGCCCTCGTGCCCACGCTGCACCACGCCGGCACGCTCATCCTCATACTGGGCTTTGGCTGGCTGCTCCTCACTCTCATCGCCGTGCTCGACGAGTCCCTACGCGCGGGCGCCCTTTCCGGGGTCCCCGACGAGGCCCGCGCGAACAGGATCCTGACGCGGGCGGGGATCTTCCGTCGTGTGCTGACCACCGTCATCGTCGTCCTCACCGTGGCGGGCATGATGGCGACGTTCGAGGAGGGGCGCGCCATCGGGGCGAGCATCCTCGCCTCGGCCGGCATCGCCGCCCTCGTGCTGGGGATCGCCGCCCGGCCGACCGTCGAGAACCTCATCGCCGGCCTGCGGGTCGCGCTCACCGAGCCCATCCACATCGACGACGTGGTGATCGTGGAGGGCGAGTGGGGACGGATCGAGGAGATCACGAACGCCTACGTGGTGGTCCGCATCTGGGACCGGCGACGCCTCATCGTCCCGCTCGCGTACGTCCTGGAGAAGCCGTTCCAGAACTGGACCCGGTCGGGCACGGACCTGCTCGCCCAGGTGACCCTCGAGGTCGACTACAGCACGCCCGTCCAGACGGTGCGCGAGGAGGCCGGCCGGATCGTGACCTCCTCGAAGCTCTGGGACAGGGGGTTCTGGAACCTGCAGGTCACCGAGGCGGGCGAGCGCACGATGCGCCTGCGCATCCTCGCGAGCGCCGCCAACGCCGACCACGCGTGGGACCTGCGCTGTGAGATCCGCGAGAAGCTGATCACGTACCTGCAGGAGCATCATCCGTCGGCCTTGCCGAAGATCCGGGCGACGCTCGAGGGACGTTCGCCCGCGAGGTAGCCGGCGAGTCACGCGCCTACGTGCCGATCTTCATCCCGATCACCTCGCCCGAGACGATGATCTCGACCCGGCGGTTCTTCTGGCGCCCGGCCGGGGTGCCGTTGTCGGCCACGGGCATCGCCTTGCCGAACCCCTTGGACGTCACGCCGTCGCCCGCCAGCCCCTGATCGACCAGGTAGCCCCGGACCGTCTCCGCGCGTCGCTCCGAGAGCGTCTGGTTCAGCTCGTCGCTCCCGGTGTTGTCCGTGTGCCCCTCGACCTCGAGCCTCAGCCCCGGGTGGGCGAGGACGATGCCCGAGAGCTTGGCCAGCTTCTCCCGTGCCTCCGGTCGGAGGTCGTACTTGCCGACGTCGAAGAGCACGTCCCCCATGTTGACCACGAGCCCCCGCGGCGTGTCCCGCGTCTCGAGGATCCGGTTGAACTGCTCCAGCAGCTGCGCACGCAGCTCTTCGGCCGCCTTGCGGGCCCGCTCCGCATCGGCCTTGGCCGCCTCCTCCTTCTCCCGGAGGGCGGCTTCCTTGGCCGCGGCCAGCTCGGCCTGGTGCTGGGCTTCGGCCTTCATGGCCGCCTCCTTGGCCGCGGCCAGGTCCGCCTGGCGCTGGGCCTCGGCCCGGAGCGCCGCCTCCTTGGCCGCCGCCAGCTCGGCCTGGCGCTGGGCCTCCGCATCGGCTTTCGCCTTGGCCTCCGCGGCCTCCGCCGCGGCCTTGGCCTCGGCCTCCGCCTTCGCCATGGCCGCCGCCGCTTCGCGCTCCTTGGCGACGCGCTCCTCCTCCTGGCGCTGCACCGCGAGGGCGCGCGCGTCCTCGGAGAACTGGACCGCCTGCCGCGCCGTCGAGGCGAGCGTCTTCTTGTCGGCCTTCTTCGCGAGGGCGTTCTCCGTCATCTTCAGGCTGGCTTCCGCCTTCGTGAAGATCTCCGGGGCGTACTTGTCCGCGTCCCGCGACCGGGCGATGTCGATCGCGTTGCGCGCCTCGTACACCTCCAGCGGGACCTTGTCGAGGTCGAGGCTCAGGGCCAGCGGGTTGCCCCGCTTCTCGTACTGCCCGCGCTTCATCAGCTTGTAGTCCTCGACGACGAAGATCTTCCCCTTGGTGTCCTTGCGAATTGCGTTCTCGAGGACCACCATCTCGCTCGGCTGCCGCACCGAGAAGTAGGGCTCGGCCGTGACGATGAGGGAGAAGGTCTGCAGCTGCGAGGTCGCGCTCAGCCTGGCCTGTCCCCCCTTCGTCACGAGGAGCTCGCCGAGGTTGCCGGTGCGCCCGTCCGGGGAGACCACCCAGAGCACGTAGGTCAGGAGCTCGGCGCCGAGCTTCGTCGGCTGCGGGGGCAGGCCCTCCACGTCGACCTCGATCGTGGTCACCCCGCTCCTGGCCTGGACTTTGGCCTCTCCTTTCGCCTGGGGCATCAGCTCCGTGCCCTTCAGGTCCACCTTCGTGCCGCCGCCACCGACCGTGTAGCCCACGGCCCGGGTGGACTTCGTGACGACGCTCGCGGCGGGAGGAGCCGTCTGCGCCCCCGCCGCCGCCAGGCCGCCCGAGAGAGTCAGAACGGCCACGAGGAGGAACCCGATCCCGAAGTTGCGTGCCATGTTCTCTTCTCCTCTCCGCTGTGTCAGCTTCCTGCGCGTCTACCGTCGACCCCGCACACCGGCGCTCCCGCACCCCGAGGCCTTCAGCGCGGCATCCGGAACCGGGCGTCGTCGAGCACGGGGTTCACCTCGACGCTCTCGACGACGATCTGGAGGCGCCGCGGACGGCCGGCGACACTCGTCTCGATCGAGCGGGGGAGCAGCACGCCTCCGCTCTCGCGGTAGTCCGCGAACGTCAACTCAATGGGAACCTCGCGCCCACGCCAGATCCGCGTCGACAAGGTCTTCACCACGAGCCCGGTGGTGGCGTCGACCCACACGTCGCGCACGGCGCCCGACTTCAACGTCACCTTCAGGTGGTGCGCGCGGCCTCCCGGCAGCGCCTCGGTCCCGACGAGCTCCACGCGGTGGCCCTTCGCCTTCCAGTCGACGAGCGGGCCGTCGATGTCGGCCTGCTCGGCGGCGATCGCCGCCTCCTCGGCCGGGAGCGGCTCGGGCTCGAAGCGCCCGTCGAGGGGCGACACACGCCAGCCCGCGGAGCCGTCCCACGCGTAGACGCCCGTCGTCCCCTGGAACTCGAACTCGGTCCGGATGCGCCCGGGGCGAGCGATCTCCCGGCGGACGATCGCCTCTCGCCCAGGGCCCTCCGTGGCCCGGCCGGTCATGCGGACCGTCCGTACGGCCGCGAGCGCCTCCCGACCGCCGCGCGCGGCGACGTGCCGGGCCACGATCTCGTCCACGGTTTGAGCCGATGCGGCGACCGGCGCGAGGAGCGCCAGGACGGCGACGAGCTTTCGCGTACCCATGGCGCTCACCTCGGCACCGGCCGCGCCGGCGCGGCGGGCCTCTGTGGAGGAGCGACCGGAGGCCTGACGACCGGCCCCACCGGCCAGGAGACGGGCCCCGCTCCCCAGCCGTACCAGAGGGGGATTCCGTCGCTCGCCTGCTGCGCCTCGGCCTCCTTTGCTCTCGCCTCGGCCTCCGCGGCCCGGCCCTCGGCCTCCTGCACGCGACGGTCGGCCTCGCGGCGCTCGCGGTCGCGCTCCTCCTCGGCGGCTCGCGCGCGCTCGGCCGCGTCCCGCTCGGCCGGCGTCATCCACTCCCCCTCGTACTGGACATACCCGCGCGCCCGATAGCTCTCCTCCTCGGTCACCCACTTGCCGTTCACCTTCATGTTGCCGAGGGCCGCGTTCGCGCGCGGGTCGTCGGGGGACGCGGCGAGCGCGCGGTGGTACGCCTCCCGCGCCTGCGTCCCGAGGCCCTGGCCCTCGGCCCACTGGGCGAGGGCAATCCAGCCGTCCACGTCGCCCGGCGCGAGCCGGCCGGCACGCTCCTCGTAGTCCTGGAGGGGCGAGCGCCCCTCCTCGATGCGCAGCACGCTCGAGGCGGGGACGCCGATCCGGCCGGCGCCCACGTCCACCTCGATCGTGGTCTCGGTGCGGCTGACGATCCGGCCCGACAGGCGGCCGCCGCCCTTCAGGTACACCTCGTCGGCGGCGACCGCCCCAGCCAGGAGGACGGCCGCGAGAACGACGCTCGTCCTCATCGGCCCGTCACTTCTTGGGGGTCGACACTTCGAGCGTGACGGCCTCCGTCCAGGTGAAGTCCACCTGGTCGCCGACCTTCACCTGCTTCAGCACGTTCTTGTCCAGGACCCGGCGGCTGTACTTCCACCCCTTCGGGCCCTTGAAGGTGATCGACGGGACCTTCGGGTCGATCGCCTCGATGGTGGCGGTCATCGTGCGCTGCGCGGCCACCGTGGCTCCGGGCTTCGGCCCGCTGCCGGGGGTGACCGCGGCCTCGCGGGCGTTCACGGCCTTCTCGCCCGGCTTCTTCAGGCGGACCGTCACGTTGTCGTAGTAGCGCGCCGTGACCTTGTCGCCGACCTTGATCTCGTCGAACCGCTTCGCGTCGGCGGGGATGTCCAGCGTGACGAACTCGCCGTCCTGGTCGCTCTTCAGCGTGAGCACCCGGCTCGTGTGGTCGATCGCCTCGACGGTCCCCGACGCGGTGACCGTGTCACCGGGGATCTGCTTGATCTGCGCCGGGGCACTCGCCGCCAGGGCGAGGGCCAGCACGACCAGGGGGAATACGGCAATCAAACGCTTCATGGTCAAGACTCCTCCTTCGAATCAGTACGCCTTCAGCCCGGCGCTCCGGAACGTCGCGCACGTCCGCTCGACCGTCTCGGCCGAGGGGGGCTCCGTGTCCCCGAGCCGGTACTCCAGGCCCAGCTCCTTCCACTTGAACCGGCCCATCTGGTGGAACGGCAGCACGTCGACCCGCTCCACGTTGCCGAGGCTCGCGGCGAACCCGGCGACGCCCTCCGCCTCCCCCGGCTGGTCGCCCCATCCCGGTACGAGGACATAGCGCACCCAGACCGGCCTCCGCCTCGCCGCGAGGCGCCGCGCGAACTCCAGCGTGGGGCCGATCTCCATCCCGGTGAGCCGGCGGTGGCGCTCGGGGTCCCACGCCTTGATGTCGAGGATGACGAGATCGGCCACCTCGAGCTCGGCGTCGCTCAGGCGGTCGCCGTAGTAGCCGTTCGTGTCGAGGGCGGTGTGGATCCCCCTCGCCCGCACGGCCGAGAGCAGCTTCACGGCGAAGCGGTGCTGCATGAGGGCCTCGCCCCCGCTCAGCGTGAAGCCCCCGGACATCGTCTTCAGGCCGTGGCGGTACTTGCCGATCTCCTCCACCGCCCGCGCGAGGGTGACCGGGATCCCGTTCGTCATCGTCCAGGTGTCCGGGTTGTGGCAGTAGAGGCACCGCCACATGCACCCGGCCGTCCACGCCACCACGCGAACTCCTGGGCCGTCCACGGCCGAGCCGGTCGTGAACGAGTGGAGGAACCCCATGTCGCCGGTCGCGAGCGCCGTCCGGACGTCGGCCTCGGGGACGTCCTTGCCGAGGTTGACGCGCAGCTCGAACGGGCTTTTCGCCCCGAGCGGGGTCGGCGTGGGCGGCTTGTCCTGGACGGGGGCCACGGGCGCCTACAGGTACTTGAGGACCGAGTCCGGGTGCGCCGCCTTGAAGCTGCGGTACCAGCGGCAGGCCGGGTAGAGCAGCACGAGCGCCACGGCCGCCACGAGGTAGGTGGTCGTGATGTCCCCGACGCCGCGGAGGCCGAAGCGCGTGGCCGGGATCTCGAACGCGAGGCGGTGCGCCAGGTAGAAGAACATGGCGGTCTGCCCGAACACGAGGAAGACCCCGTTCTGGCGGACGCCGATGCGCGTCTCGATCGTCCGCAGCAAGGCCAGGCAGAGGAAGAGGATCCCGAGCTCCAGCGCGCAGTAGGTCAGCGACGGCGGGTACTTGCTGACGTGCAGCCACTGCTGCCACGAGTCGTCCGCGCGCGGCACGAACATGTTTCCGTAACCGTTGATCCCGCGCACGACCGCGAACACGGCGAGGCTCGCGGCGCCGGAGATCCAGAGGACCTTCTTCCCCGAGACGGTGCTGAGCCCGGCCGCGTAGCGCACCAGGTGCCGGCCGAAGACCCAGCCGAGCACCATGACCGCCAGCCAGGGGAAGAGCGGGTACTTGATGCTGAGGGATTCGCTGCCCCAGGGCGCCACGGCGAATGCGGCCGCGACGGAAACGGGGTTGCCGGGCGGGTGCCAGAGCCAGCCGGTCGGGATCTCCCCGAGGACGATCCAGCCCAGGGCCACGGCCAGGAGCCCCCACGTCGGCAGCCGGCGCAGCGGCGCCATGCACATCATCGCGAGGCCGATCGCCGTCAGCACCGAGAACGTCCACCAGCCCGAGCCGAGCGAGATGAGCGTGGGGTCCATGAGCGCGATGATCAGCCCGCGGGTCAGGATGTTCTTGTCGATCGCCCAGGCATTCATGCCCTTGAGCACGCGCCGCTCGATGCTCAGCGCGAGGGCGGTGCCGGCGAGGAAGACGAAGCTCGGCGCGCACAGGTGCGTCATCCACCGGGTGAAGAACTCCGCCGCCGGGAGCGCCATCGTCGTGGCGTCCGGGTAGAGCGCCGAGTCGTGGGAAAGGTGA
>Ga0335070_10003481_pt1 | contig 18408 bp, 13 predicted proteins | sample Lox_Sample_13_FD_206722 | JGI IMG/M metagenome (GOLD analysis project Ga0335070, IMG submission 206722) | Soil microbial communities from Loxahatchee National Wildlife Refuge, Florida, United States - Lox_Sample_1.3 | ecosystem: Environmental > Terrestrial > Soil > Wetlands | place: USA...
TCACCCGCGACACGCTGGGCTTCTCGGTGTTGCATGTGGTGAGGGACAACCCGACCAGCATCATCGCCATGGGTGTGCACTACTACCACCCCGAAGGCGTGCTCTACCTGACGCAGTTCACCCAGGTAGCCATGGCGACGGTGGCGGCCGCGCAGGTCGCCGAGATGCGCGAGCAGGGCGCCTTCGTCGAGGGCGCCATCGCCTGCGGCCACTCGGTCGGCGAGTACACCGCGCTGGCCTGCGTGACCGGCATCTACGAGCTGGAAGCCATGTTGGAGATGGTGTTTCACCGCGGCTCGAAAATGCATGACATCGTGCCACGCGACGAGCTGGGCCGCTCCAACTACCGGTTGGCGGCAATCCGCCCCTCCCAGATCGACCTGCCCGACGACGAGGTTCCCGCGTTCGTCGCCGGAATCGCCGAGCGCACCGGTGAATTCCTGGAGATCGTGAACTACAACCTGCGCGGCTCGCAGTACGCGATCGCCGGCACGGTCCGCGGCTTGGAAGCGCTGGAGGCCGAGGTGGAGCGCCGCCGCGAGCTGACCGGTGGCCGGCGCTCGTTCATCCTCGTGCCGGGCATCGACGTGCCGTTCCACTCCCGCGTGCTGCGGGTTGGCGTGGCCGACTTCCGCCGCTCGCTGGAGCGGGTCATGCCGCGCGACAAGGATCCCGAAATCATCATCGGGCGTTACATTCCCAACCTGGTGCCGCGGCCGTTCTCGCTGGATCGCGACTTCATCCAGGAGATCCGCGATCTGGTGCCCGCCGAGCCGCTCGACGAGATCCTCGCCGACTACGACACCTGGCGTCGCGAGCGGCCCATCGAGCTGGCCCGTACGGTGTTGATCGAGCTGCTGGCGTGGCAGTTCGCCAGCCCGGTGCGCTGGATCGAAAGCCAGGATCTGCTGTTCACCGAAGAGGCCGCCGGTGGTCTGGGTGTCGAGCGGTTCGTCGAGATCGGTGTGAAATCGTCGCCGACCGTCGCCGGACTGGCCACCAACACCCTCAAGCTGCCCGAATACGCCCACAGCACAGTCGAAGTGCTCAACGCCGAGCGCGACGCGGCAGTGCTGTTCGCCACCGACATCGACCCCGAGCCGGAGCCGGAAGAGGAGGCGGTCGCGCCGGCCGCCGAAGCGGTACCGGTCGGGGGCGCGGTCGAGGCGCCCGCACCGGCGCCGGTTGCACCGTCGGGTGCGGCCCGCCCCGACGACATCGCGTTCGACGCCGCCGACGCCACCCTGGCGCTGATCGCATTGTCGGCCAAGATGCGCATCGATCAGATCGAGGAGCTGGACTCCATCGAGTCCATCACCGACGGCGCGTCGTCGCGGCGCAACCAACTGTTGGTGGATTTGGGCTCGGAGCTGAACCTGGGCGCCATCGAGGGCGCCGCCGAAGCCGACCTGGCCGGGCTGCGTTCGCAGGTGACCAAGCTGGCGCGTACCTACAAGCCTTTCGGCCCAGTGCTTTCCGACGCGATCAATGACCAGCTCCGCACGGTGCTCGGACCCTCCGGCAAGCGGCCCGCTGCCATCGCCGATCGGGTCAAGAAGACTTGGGAACTCGGCGATGGATGGGCCAAGCACGTCACCGTCGAGGTGGCGCTGGGCACCCGCGAGGGCACCAGTGTTCGCGGCGGTGCCATGGGCCACCTGCACGAGGGCGCGCTGGCCGACGCCGCGTCGGTCGACAAGGTGATAGACGCCGCGGTCACGTCGGTCGCCGCGCGGCGCGGCGTTGCGGTGGCGTTGCCGTCGGCGGGCGGGGGCGGCGGTGCCACCATCGACGCGGCCGCCCTGAGCGAATTCACCGATCAGATCACCGGCCGCGACGGGGTGCTGGCCTCGGCGGCCCGCCTGGTGTTGAACCAACTGGGACTGGATGACCCGGTCAGCACCTCGCCGACGGCCACCGAGGCCGAGCTCATCGACTTGGTGACCACCGAATTGGGCGCGGACTGGCCACGTTTGGTGGCTCCGGCGTTCGACGCCAGGAAGGCGGTGCTGTTCGACGACCGGTGGGCCAGCGCCCGCGAGGACTTGGTGAAGCTCTGGCTGGCTGACGAAGGCGACATCGATGCCGACTGGCTGCGGCTGTCGGAGCGGTTCGAGGGCGCCGGCCATGTCGTCGCCACCCAGGCCACCTGGTGGCAGGGCAAATCGCTTGCCGCCGGCCGCCAAATCCACGCGTCGCTGTACGGCCGGATCGCGGCCGGCGCCGAGAACCCAGACCCGGGTCCCTACAGCAACGAAGTTGCGGTGGTGACGGGCGCTTCCAAGGGGTCCATTGCGGCCTCGGTCGTCGCCCGACTGCTCGACGGCGGTGCCACGGTCATCGCGACGACCTCCAAGCTCGACGAGGAGCGGCTGGCGTTCTACCGCGGGCTGTACCGTGACCACGCTCGTTACGGCGCCGCGGTGTGGGTGGTCGCGGCCAACATGGCGTCCTACTCCGATATCGACGCCCTGGTCGAATGGGTCGGTACGGAGCAGACCGAAAGCCTTGGGCCCCAATCGATCCACATCAAGGACGCGCAGACACCGACGCTGCTGTTCCCGTTCGCGGCGCCCCGCGTCGTAGGCGACCTGTCCGAGGCGGGCGCACGCTCCGAGATGGAGATGAAGGTGCTGCTCTGGGCGGTACAGCGGTTGATCGGTGGGCTGTCCAAGATCGGCGCCGAACGCGACATCGCGTCGCGGCTGCACGTGGTGCTGCCCGGCTCGCCCAACCGCGGCATGTTCGGCGGTGACGGCGCATACGGCGAAGCCAAGTCCGCGCTGGACGCATTGGTCAGCCGTTGGCATGCCGAGTCGTCGTGGGCGTCCCGAGTCAGCTTGGCGCACGCGCTGATCGGCTGGACTCGCGGCACCGGCCTGATGGGCCACAACGACGCAATCGTCAGCGCCGTCGAGGAGGCCGGTGTCACGACCTACTCGACCGACGAGATGGCCGGCATGCTGCTGGACCTCTGTGACGTGGAGTCCAAAGTGGCCGCCGCCGGCGCACCAATCAAGGCGGACCTGACCGGCGGCCTCGCCGATGCCGACCTGGATATGGCCGAATTGGCGGCCAAGGCCCGCGAACAGGCCACGTCGGGCGAGGAAGCCACTGGCGATAGTGTGGCCGAGGGCGCCGCCGGCATAGTGGCCGCGCTGCCGTCCCCGCCGCGCCCCCTCACGCCGGCACCCCCGCCGCAATGGGATGACCTCGACGTCGACCCGGCGGATTTGGTGGTGATCGTCGGCGGCGCCGAAATCGGCCCGTACGGTTCGTCACGTACCCGGTTCGAGATGGAGGTCGACAACGAGCTCTCGGCCGCGGGTGTACTCGAGCTGGCCTGGACCACCGGGCTGATCCGATGGGAAGACGACCCTCAAGCCGGTTGGTATGACACCGAATCCGGCGAGCCGGTCGACGAGTCGGAGCTGGTTGAGCGCTACCACGACGCCGTGGTGGAACGTTGCGGCATCCGCGAGTTCGTCGACGACGGTGCGATCGACCCCGACCACGCATCACCCTTGCTGGTCTCGGTGTTCCTCGAGAAGGACTTCGCCTTCGTGGTGTCCTCGGAGGCCGACGCCCGTGCGTTCGTGGAGTTCGACCCGGAGCACACGATCATCCGGCCGGTGCCGGACTCCAGCGACTGGCAGGTGATCCGTAAGGCCGGCACCGAGATCCGGGTGCCGCGCAAGACCAAGCTGTCGCGCGTCGTCGGCGGCCAGGTCCCGACCGGGTTCGAGCCGACGGTGTGGGGCATCAGCCCGGACATGGCGAGTTCCATTGACCGGCTGGCGGTGTGGAACATCGTGGCGACCGTCGATGCGTTCCTCTCCGCCGGCTTCAGCCCGGCCGAAGTGATGCGCTACGTGCATCCCAGCTTGGTGGCCAACACTATGGGCACCGGCATGGGCGGTGGCACCTCGATGCAGACGATGTACCACGGAAACCTGTTGGGCCGCAACAAGCCGAACGACATCTTCCAGGAAGTGCTGCCGAACATCGTCGCCGCGCATGTGGTTCAGTCCTACATCGGCAGCTACGGCGCCATGATTCACCCGGTTGCCGCGTGCGCGACCGCCGCGGTGTCGGTCGAAGAGGGCGTCGACAAGATCCGGCTGGGCAAGGCCGAGCTGGTGGTCGCCGGCGGCATCGACGACCTGACGCTGGAGGGCATCATCGGGTTCGGTGACATGGCGGCGACCGCCGACACCGGCATGATGCGCGGCCGCGGGATCCACGACTCGAAGTTCTCCCGGCCCAACGACCGACGCCGGCTGGGCTTCGTGGAGGCGCAGGGTGGTGGCACCATCCTGCTGGCCCGCGGTGATCTGGCGCTCAAGATGGGTCTGCCGGTGCTCGCGGTGGTGGCCTTCGCGCAGTCCTTCGGCGACGGGGTGCACACCTCGATCCCGGCACCGGGGCTGGGTGCGCTGAGCGCCGGCCGTGGCGGCAAGGACTCGCCGTTGGCACGCGCGCTGGCCAAGCTGGGCGTCGGTGCCGACGACGTGGCGGTGATCTCCAAGCACGACACATCCACGCTGGCCAACGATCCCAACGAGACCGAGCTGCACGAGCGGCTGGCGGACTCGCTGGGTCGCTCCGAGGGCGCTCCGCTGTTCGTGGTGTCGCAGAAGAGCCTTACCGGCCACGCCAAAGGCGGCGCGGCGGTCTTCCAGATGATGGGCTTGTGCCAGATGCTGCGCGACGGGGTGATCCCGCCCAACCGCAGCCTGGATTGCGTCGACGACCAACTGGCCGGTTCCGCGCACTTCGTGTGGGTGCGGGAGGCGCTGCGGCTCGGCGGCAAGTTCCCGCTCAAGGCCGGGATGCTGACCAGCCTCGGGTTCGGCCACGTGTCCGGCCTGGTGGCGCTGGTGCACCCGCAAGCGTTCATCGCCGCTTTGGACCCCGAGCAACGCGCGGAGTACCAGCGCCGCGCGGACGCTCGACTGCTGGCCGGTCAGCGCCGACTGGCCTCGGCCATCGCCGGTGGGGCGCCGTTGTACGAGCGTCCGCCGGACCGTCGCTTCGACGACCACGGGTCGGAGAAGCGGCAGGAGGCGGCGATGCTGCTGAATGCGGCCGCGCGGCTGGGTGACGACGGAGCCTACGAGGTCTTGCCGGGATGACCGGACCGATCAGTTAGCCTGGCGACCCATGGGCATCGTCGGAGTGGGGATCGACCTCGTCTCCATTTCTGATTTCGCCGAGCAGGTGGACAAACCGGGAACGGTCTTCTCCGAGACCTTCACCCCGGGCGAGCGGCGCGACGCCTCGGACAAGAGTTCCTCGGCGGCCCGTCATCTGGCGGCTCGTTGGGCCGCGAAGGAGGCGGTGATCAAGGCCTGGTCGGGATCGCGGTTCGCCCAGCGGCCGGTGTTGCCCGAAGCGATCCACCGCGACATCGAGGTGGTGACCGACATGTGGGGACGACCACGGGTGCGGCTGACCGGCGATATCGCCAAGCACCTAGCCGACGTGACGATTCATGTGTCGCTGACGCATGAGGGAGACACGGCGGCCGCGGTGGCGATCTTGGAGACTCCTTGAGCGCGAGCAGACGCGAAAGCGCCGCGACACGCCGCGGGGAAGGGGCTTTTGCGTCTGCTCGCGCAATTGAGGAGCGTGTCCGCGAGGTGTTGCCGTCGGTACGACGAGACTTAGAAGACTTGGTGCGCATTGAATCGGTGTGGGCCGATCCCGCCCGACGGCCCGAGGTGCACCGCAGCGCTCAAGCGGTGGCGGACCTGTTGTCGCAGGCCGGCTTTCGCGATGTGCGGATCGTCAGCGAAGGCGGCGCACCGGCGGTCATCGCACGGCATCCCGCGCCGCCGGGAGCGCCGACCGTGCTGCTCTACGCCCACCATGATGTACAGCCCGAAGGCGAACGCAGCCAGTGGGCTTCGCCGCCCTTCGAGCCGACTGAACGCGACGGACGGCTGTACGGCCGGGGCAGTGCTGACGACAAGGCCGGCATCGCAACACATTTGGCGGCTTTTAGGGCACATGAGGGCCAACCGCCGGTCGGGGTGACGGTCTTCGTCGAGGGTGAGGAGGAATCCGGCTCGCCGTCATTGGGCCGGTTGCTTGCCGCCCACCACGACGCACTGGCCGCCGATGTCATCGTCATCGCCGACTCGGACAACTGGAGCACCGACACCCCGGCGCTGACGGTGTCGCTGCGTGGCTTGGTTGACTGCGTGGTCGAGGTCGCCACACTCGACCACGGCCTGCACTCCGGACTGTGGGGCGGCGTGGTGCCCGATGCGCTGGCCGTCTTGGTGCGGCTGCTGGCCAGCTTGCATGACGACGACGGCAACGTGGCGGTGGCGGGCCTGCACGAGGCCGACGTCGCATCGCTTCGATACCCCGACTACCCCGCGCAGCGGGTGCGCGCCGACTCCGGCCTGCTCGACGGTGTGTCCGAGATCGGCTCGGGCTCCGTGCCGCAGCGGTTGTGGGCCAGACCCGCTATCACGGTGATCGGCATCGACACCACATCCGTCGCGGCGTCGTCCAACACGCTGACCCCGCGCGCCCGGGCCAAGATCAGCATGCGGGTCGCGCCCGGCGGCGATGCCGAAGCGCACCTGGATGCCTTGACATCGCATCTGCAAAGGCATGCCCCGTGGGGGGCCCATGTCAGCGTCATCCGCGGTGAGAAGGGCGAACCCTGCGCCATCGACGCCAGCGGCCCCGTCTACGACGCGGCCCGGCATGCGTTTCGGCAGGCATGGGGAGCCGACCCCATCGATATGGGCATGGGTGGCTCCATCCCGTTTATCGCCGAGTTCGCCAGGGCGTTCCCGGACGCCAAAATCCTGGTCACCGGTGTCGAAGACCCCGCAACGCAGGCGCACAGCATTAACGAGAGCCTGCACCTTGGCGTGCTGGAACGTGCAGCGATCGCCGAAGCCCTGCTACTGGGGAACCTGGCCTAGGCGGACGAATTCGCCATCGCTATCGCGGCGACATAGAGTGCGGATTTTTATGGCCAGGGGAAGCCGGGCGCCGGTGGGGGTACTTGGGACGGATCGGCTTCCGCGAAGTGATACACCGGGCCCGATGGGCCCTTGTCAACGGTAACGGCGAACCAGTGGCAAACACTCAAGTCGAATCCCGGTGGTATCGGAACCGTGTACTGCCACTTCTGCCCGGGGCAGTAGTGCCAGTAGGACGGGCCAGCCTCGGCAGGTGCGGCCAAACCCAGACCGGCCACCACTACGGCGCCAGAAATCAGCGCCGCGGTGATGGACCGACTTAAGGTGCGAGGTGTCTTCATCGGAAAGCCCTTTCGTTGCCAGTCGCGCCGTGCGTCACGGCGAACCACTTGCGAAATTCTGGCCGTTCGCGTGCGGCTACCGATCCCAAACTCCGACCAGGGCCGAACGGAGTCGCTTAAGACCCCGCCCCGGCGATGATCTTCTGGATGCTTGTCGCCGTATGTGCGGCCTTGACGTTGTACTGCGCGACGGCGATCTTGCCCTTCTCGTCGACCACGAAGGTGGAACGAATGACGCCCTGCACGGTCTTGCCATACATCTGCTTCTCGCCGTAGGCGCCCCACGCCGTCAGCACCTTGCGGTCGGGGTCGGACAACAGCGGGAACGTCAGCCGCTCGGCGTCGCGGAACTTCGCCAGCTTCTCCGGTTTGTCGGGGGAGATGCCGATGACTTCGAGGCCGGCCTCGTTCAGTTCGTGCAAGTTGTCGCGGAAGGCGCACGCCTGTTTGGTGCATCCCGGCGTTGAGGCAGCCGGATAAAAGTACACGACGACGCGGCGTCCCTTGTAGTCCGCCAGGGATACCTTCTTGCCGTCGGCGTCGGGCAGGCTGAAGGCAGGCGCTTTGTCGCCCGGCGCAAGTCGCGTGGTTTCGGTCAACGTGGTCCCTTTCTGTTCACCGGAGCGTGGGGATTTTCGCCAGCTGATCTAGGGTAGTGCGTCAGGTGCATCCGGCGGATTTGGAGGACAGACACGTGGCGGACCGCGACCCCGAGGCCATCAAGCGGGACATCGACGTCGCCCGCGATCAGCTGGCGGCAACCGTCGACACACTTGCCGAGCGCGCCAATCCGCGCCGGCTCGCCGACGACCTGAAAGCCCGGGCGGTTGAGTTCGTCAAGAAGCCGGTGGTCATCGTCTCAGTGGTGGGGGTTTCCTCAGTGGTCGCGTTCGTGGCGGTGCGCAGGCTGAGGGACCGCTGAGGCGCCGACGTCGGGGTCACTGGATCCCGTCGGTGACAGAATGTTCAAGCGGTGGTGCGCCGTCAGGGTTTCGAAGCCCGGACCCGCTGATTAAGAGAACGCGGGCCAGTTAACCGCTGACCTGCGGCCTCGTTCGGCAAACAACATCAATTTGGGGCTTTACCTGTGGATATAGGTGACTCTTGATGACTTGCGTTCAACCTCCAAAGGGTTTCAGTTATCTGTAACCGCCCCGAGCGTGGAGGTTCTGTGGAGGGCTCGCGCTGTTTGCCAACTCGGCACAGCGTTCACCCGCCGCGAATCGCGGACTGTAATCTGTCGGCTTATGCCTACGCTAGTTTGATCCCCGGCCGGGACGACAACTTGAGGGGATTTTTCTCTTCAGGCGAAGAACATCTGCACAACTATGGGCTTGTTGGTCGAGCGAATCTGATGCGTTGCCACGTCAAGGAGGCCGCAGCAGTGACGCAGAACGACTCCACCGTGTGGCCTCCGGTGCTATATCACTACCTACCTCGCCAATGATCATCCGCACAGTGAGCCAGCCTCGCCCGGCTACGATCCGAGCGCGCCGCTGTTTCCCGGCCGCTACGGCATGACTGGGCCATTGCCGGAGGGGTTTCGCGTGACGAGATTGAGCCGGTGCGGCCCAGGATCGCGGACGCGGATGCGCAGGTGAGCCGCCGCACAGGGGACCCGGATCGGCGGTTTGCGCGGGCTGATCCGCATGCTCCCGCGATCCGGTGCGCACCGGCGGCCGGTTACAAATGGTCGGCGCCGGTGAACCCGGCCGGCATGGCGAAGCATTACCTGAGCCCGGCGCTGGGCGGCGTTGGGGTTGAGTCACGTCCGCTGGCACGACCTAAGGCACGTGTTCGCTGTGATGAGTCTGTCGGCAGGGGAGCATTACATGGCCGTGTCGAAGATGCTCGGGCACGCCAGCTATGTGACGACGCTGACGGTCTACGCCGACTGCATCACCGAGTCCAACGGCGGCAAGGCCGCGCCGCTGCGTCGTCCGGTCGCTCGTCGGCAGGCAACGTGGTGCCGATGCGTCGGCCGTCGGCGCGGGCCTGAACCTGGCGCTGGCCGCCGTGCGCACTGGCGACACCGAACCCACCCCCCGCCGTGCACGCCGCCATCGCCGACGGCAAGGGTCCCGACGAGCCGGGCCTAGCGATATTCACCAAATAACGCCCGCCCAAGGTCTCGGCGCGCGGCGAGCCGGGAAGTCTCGCAGTTGTCTGCTTGTATCTAGTACAGGTATCCGACGTAGCGGTACGGGGGTCCAGTCAATCCCATTTCCGGCCGCGTCCAACAGGTACGGTATCGCGTTGGGAATAGGAATCTCCTCGCGCTGGCTAGCTTCGGCGCGTCCAGCACGGCGACCGCTGGTCTAGGCGGACCGTGCGCTTCGCAGTTCTAGGCACGAGCCCACACTGTTGGGGATATAGGCCTCGGGCATTGCTTTTGTGAGCGCGTGAGCGACCCGCCACCCCGTGCAGTGGGCCGGGATGATGGCCTCGGCCCCGATCCCGACTAGCGCGTCGAGCGTGGGTTTGATGATCGGTTCGAAGGCCGGGCCGCTGAGATGAAAGCCGCCGACGATGACGGCGACTAATTGCGCGGCCCGGTTTGACCGCCGAGTTCGCCGCGTCCGCTACAGCAGCGCCCCAAACATCAGGGCTGTAGCCGGCCGCGCTGCACACCTGATGTAGCGGCTCCAGGTGTGCGAGCTGCGCGGCGTGCGGCTCCGCGATGGTCCGGCGCTTAGCGAGGTAACGGCATGCCCAATACAGCGCCACGAGTGCGAACCCGAAGGCCGCGATCCAGTTCACCGCGGCGATCCACTGGGTCGCATGTTCAGCCGAGGACATCTCGTGTGCTGGCATGTCCGCCCCGGACATATCCATAGCGGCCGCAGCTGACTGTGCATGATCGGATGAGTCACCGAACTGAGTTGGCAGTCTGCCGTTCATGGCGGCGAACATCCACGCCATTGCGGCCATCATCACGGCGTAGTAGCCGTTGGTTAGTCGGTCACCAGCAGGAGTCGACATTCGGCCAGCCGCACGTCCAAACCAGACGGCCGCCAGCAGAAAGAAGATCATCGGCGCGGCTGTTGGCAAGCTCATTCCCACGCCCCAGGGCCATCAAGATCATTCCCGCCGACATCACAAGGTGCAACAGATGGTTGACAATGCTTGTCCAGCGACCACGTTGGGCGACAAGGATATACACGTATATTGCGATGCTGGCGCCAAAGAGTAGGGTGACAACCCATCGCATTGCGACGTCACCCATCAGGCTCGAAGACATCGTGACAATGGTACGCGCTGCGCGGCTGCCGGCAGGTGACGTGGTTATATCGGTTCAGCACACAGAGGTGCCGTGAGCCCGCGACGGGCTGGGCGCCGTGAGTTCTTCACAACCTGCCTTTCGGTCCGTCGACTAATTCCTGGCCGAACCCGACACCTGGGACTGTTGGTTGAAGGGGCGGCTTTGTTGACGCTCTGGCGGTGATGCTTTTGGCGACTTTGTGTCGATCAACGATGGCCAGTAAATGCGCTCGGACGCTGGACATCTCGGCTGTTGTCGAAGGGCCGTCTTTATGTGCAAGGGTCACCTGGTGGTCATGGCTGCATGAAATGAGCCAAGGCCTCGACGGGGTGTCGAGGCCTTGGCTGACGGTGATCAGTCGTTGCACGTGCAATCGGGGTGACCGCAGGTGCAGCCGCCCGCTTGCGTGCATGCGGAGTCGCCGCAGGTACAACCAGTGGATTTGCAGTGGCAGGTGTGAGTTTCATTCATATTCGGAACACTACCCCGGTAGGGTATATGTGCCAAGCGTATTTATACGTATCTGGTAGCGATCGCCTGAGGAACACTTCAGGTACGAGGCCGCCGACACGTCCGTACTGATGGGCGTCTGCAATTTCCTGCCCGGGCGGCGTGGTGCCTTATTTCGCCACGACTGTCATCACGGCGGCGGTCACTCCGATCACGGCTACCAACGCGAGCACCCAAGGCCACCAAGGCATTCGGCGGTTACGCTGAGCCGGGCCCGACGGCGTGGGTACGCCATCATCCAACGTGGATGGTCGTTTCTGCGATGTGCACGGTGCCGGCGGTTTGGAACTCGATGAACAGCCGCCAGTCGCCGGCGGCCGGGAAAGCGGACTCGATGCTCAAGGTGGGGCCGCCGTGATCACCGTTGATCGGGCTGCTGGGGTGAAGGTGCGCGAATGCGAGGTTTCCGGAACGGATGGCGGTGACGTGAGCGTAGGTCTCGAGGTATGGCTGCAGGTCTGTGACCGGCTGACCATTGATGCTGAAATCTAAAGTGACTGGGTTATGTTGGTTGCAGCGGCCTGACCGGACACGGTAACGGTGTAGCCGTCGACGCTGGCAGTGTTGCTAAGTGGGGGCATCGGCGCCGTGGTTGCTTCCCCTGGCACGGTCAGCGGCGTCGGAAGCACCAAGGGCACAATGACGTCGCTGGCTTGACGAGCGGTGAATTGGGTGTAGGCGGGCCAGTCACCTGGCTTCATCGCGGGCAGGGTGAGGCTCCAGGTGGCGTCGGCTGCCATGGTGGGGTGCAGGTGGGCGAACCCAGTCAGATCGGAGCCGATTAGATAGAAGTGCATGAGCTTGGTCTGCTCGGGCAGAAACCGCGTGAGTGGTACGCCGTCCGGGGCGGTGATCCGGAACGTGAACGTATTGCCTGCGACTGGCGTGATCTTCGTTCCGCCGGTCACGAGTGTGAACCCGATTTCCGACGCGGATAGCCCATCGCCGCCGGGTATTGGCTCGGGCATCCCCGGCATGCCGGACGTCCCAGGCGCGGCCGACGCCGGCGAAGTACCCGACGTGCTGCTTGCCGCGTGACCCGATGTGCCGCTACCACAGCCACCAATAACAATGGCCGTTGCGGTAGCGGAGGCCGCCGCAAGGAACGCGATGCAGTGACCAGCGAGGGTCGCAACGGCCATCAGGTCAGCTTACAGCTTTACCCCTGCGGGGTATCTAGGACGAACCCAACGGGTGGTGACCCCTCGCCAAGCGCACCTCACGCCTTGAACGGCCCAGCCTCGTTTTTCTCTAGACTTATGCCGTTCGACCGACGCGCGAGCTCATCTGCCAATTGCTCGCGCCGGCCACTCGCACCCGCCCAGAACGTTTTGAGCAAACGATGGCTGGGAATTGGTTCGCCCGCCGGTACGGTCGCGATCAAGAGCGAACAAGTCGCGCGATAGCCGCGGAGGCCTCGGCCAGCTTCACGTCAGCCTCGTCTCCTCCCTGAGCAAGTGCTTGGCTCACGCAGTTGTCAAGGTGGTCGTCGAGCAGGTTTAACGCCACGGACCGCAAAGCACTACTGGCTGCGCTGATTTGAGTGAGAATGTCGATGCAGTACTTGTCGTCGTCGATCATCTTTGCGATGCCGCGAACCTGGCCCTCGATTCGGCGCAATCGCTTGGCGTAGGTGTCCTTGTGCCCTGCGTATCCGTATGTCGTTTCCATTTGAGCTCCCAGCATTTTCGTCATCGGGTCGTTTTCGGCGTTGCCGCGTGGTGACGAGTGGGTTGGCCACCAATGACATCTTCAGTCCCACTGTACCCCATGGGGGTACATGACGCCGATTTCTTGGCCATCATCGGTGAGGTTCTGGCCGCAGTGTTACCGGCCGGTTCGGCCTGATCCAAAAGGCCAAGCAGATAGCCCTCGTGCGCATTTTCGGCAGCGGGTTCTCGTCACCGACGCACGTGACCGCGCATATGGAATCACCCGCAATCGGTGTGAACAATCCAGGGTCGAACTATCGTGATCGCCGAGCGTTGCGGCCCTTGCCCTTACCGCCGGCAGGCCCCCAGTTAACAGTGCCGGTGGCAGCCTCCATATGCCGCCGGAGGTTCCAGATGCTGTGGCCGACCCCATTGGTTCGCATCACGGGGTCCAGCGTGATCCTGAGGAAGCAGACCCGCATTTCGCCTCTGCGCCGGGATTTCTCGTAAGCGCTGAGAATCTGTCGGCCCATCCAGAAACCGCGGAAGACGTTGGTCCCGTCCACGTCGGTCCAGTCGAGGATTTCGGCGCGACCGCGCAACTGGATCGTCGCCGGGGGGACGAATCGGAATACCCGCCGTGGCAGCGGGACGACCATCGAGACCTGGGGGTTGTGCGCGATATTTCGCGCCTTTTTCAGGTGGCGCCTCGTCATGACATACAACACGAGCGCGTCTCCACGGGCCGAGGTGCCGTAGTTCACCCCCGCTGAGTCCGGGCGTCCGTGCTCGTCGACGGTTGAGAGGACAGCGAAATTGTGAGCCGACAGCTCGCGCAGCACGCGCTTGAGCGCCACAGCCCCACTCGTGGCAGTGCGGGGAATCGTTTCGGTCGTCGCCGCGCCGCGCTCGGCGCGGCTGCGTGGTGCTCTCAGTCGCTGACCTCCCAGATGAACTGGGACTCGCTCTTCCCGTCAGCGATGCGATGGCCCGGTCCGCCGCGGTGGAATGTCACGGGGTCCGGGAGAGGTGGGCGTTGAAGGCGGCGTTGTCGATCTGGCAGATGACCGGCGTGATCTCAGGTATCCCGAGCGAGCGAGCAAGCTCGTGGTAAAGACAGCGGGTGACCTTGACTTCGAAGCGCCGATCCGTGCGATCAACGACTTCGAGAGTGTTCCAGCGTGTCGGTTCGGTCTTGTTGACCTCAAGCTCCAGATCGCACAGATTCTCAAAGCTGCGCGCCTTCTCGACGGTCTGGTAGGCCAGGTTCCACTGCGCAACGCCTCCGGTGAGGATCGTGACCCGCATGATCTCGAAGGCCTTCGCCTGGCCGAGTCGCTGCTTGAGGTTGAGATAGACCCACAGTGACCGCCAGATCGATGAGCTCGGCCGGAAAGCGCGGATCAATCCGCCGCTTGAACCGACCGACTCGCAGGCGGCACCCGAGCAGAAACGGTCTCGGGAAGCGCACCTCATCCTGCAGGAGATGCAATAGCACCGGGGTCGTGACGTCTCGCATATCCATCATGGGTTGGCATCCCGCGTTCGTCGTTGTCAGGTCGCGACGCGCTGGCGTTGCGCGCCACCAATTTCGACCCGAAGTTCGATCGTGGGTGGTTCGGCGGCGTCCAGCGGTCAACCCGGTAGCGGCGCAGGCGGTTGGCATTGCCGACGACTGACAATGAGGACAGGGCCATCGCACCGGCGGCGATCATCGGTGAGAGTCGCAGTCCCAGCTGCGGATATAGGACGCCCGCGGCGAGCGGGATGCCGATGGCGTTGTAGATCAGGGCGAAAAACAGGTTCTGCCGGATGTTGCGCATGGTGGCACGGGAGAGCCGGATCGCGGTGACCACCCCGGCCAGTGATCCCGAAATCAGGGTGATGTCGGCGGCCTCGATGGCCACATCGGTACCGGTGCCGATGGCCAGTCCGACGTCCGCTTGAGCCAGGGCGGGGGCGTCGTTGATGCCATCACCGACCATGCCGACCCGGCGTCCCTCGGCTTGCAGACTGCGAATTTCGCTGGCTTTGCGCTCGGGTAGGACCTCGGCCAGCACCCGCTGGACCCCGACCTGGCGGGCGATCGCGGCGGCTGTGCGGGCGTTGTCGCCGGTGATCATCACGACCTGCAGGCCCAGCTTGCGCAGCGCGGCGATCGCCGCTACGGAGTCGTCCTTGACGGTGTCGGCCACACCGATCACCCCGGCCGGGTGTCCGTCGACGGCGGCGAGGATCGGGGTCTTTCCCGCGGCCGCCAGATCGGCGCTGATATTCTCGAGTTCGGCTGTGTCGATGCCATTTTCAGCCAGCAACGTCGCAGTGCCGACGAGCACGGTCAGGCCGGCGACGGTGGCCCGAACCCCCTTGCCGGTAATTGAATCGAAACCTGATACGACGGGAATGTTGATGCCGCGATCCCGGGCCCCGGCGACCACGGCGCTGGCGATGGGGTGTTCGCTGTCGGCCTCGGCGGCGGCAACCAGCATGAGCAGTTCGTTCTCCGCGACTGTTCCGGTTACGTGGACATCGGTGAGGGCTGGTTTACCGGCGGTGATGGTGCCGGTTTTGTCGAGCACGATGGTGTCGAGCTTTTGCGCGGTCTCCAGGGCTTCGGCCGAGCGGATCAAAATGCCCGCTTGGGCGCCCTTGCCGGTGCCAACCATGATCGACAGCGGGGTGGCCAGGCCCAGCGCGCAGGGGCAGGCGATGATCAGCACCGACACCGCCGACACCAGCGCGTTGGTCAACGCGGGCGCCGGGCCGGCCACAAACCAGCCCGCAAACGTGGCGATGGCGATGGCGATTACGACCGGCACGAAGTAAGCCGAGATCGCGTCGGCCAACCGCTGGATGGGCGCTCGGGATGCCTGCGCCTGCTGCACCATGCGGATGATTTGGGCCAGCATGGTGTCCGCACCGACTTTGGCCGCGCGTACCCGCAACGAGCCGGTGGTGTTGACGGTGGCACCGATGACGGTGTCCCCTCTGTGTTTGGTCACCGGCATCGATTCCCCGGTCACCATGGACTCATCCACGGCGGACTGCCCGGACAGCACGACGGCGTCGACGGGGATCTTCTCGCCGGGGCGGATCACGATTTCGTCACCGACGACGACCTGATCGACGGGGATCTCGGTTTCGGTGCCATCCCGCACGACGCGCGCGGTGCGGGCCTGCAACCCGAGCAGGGCGCGGATGGCTTCACCGGTGCCGGCCTTGGCGCGGGCTTCCAGCAGCCGGCCCAGCATGATCAAGGTCAGGATCACCCCGACGGCTTCGTAGTAGACGTCTCGCACGTCGGCTGGGAAGAGCCCGGGAGCAGCGGTGACGAGCAGGCTGTAGCCGTAGGCCGCGGTCGTGCCCAGGGTGATGAGGCTGTTCATGTCGGCGCCGCGATGCGCCAGCGCCAGCCAACCGGTGCGATGGATCGGCCACCCCACGTAAAACATCACCGGGGTGATCAACGCCAGCTGCACCCAATGGTTGAGCAAGACCGCCGGCACCCAACGGGCGCCCAAAGGTTGGGCCATCACCGCATACAGCACCGGCGCAGTGAGTACCGCGCCGATCACGACCCGGCGAGTCAGGTCGGCGATCTCGGCGCGGCGGTCTTCGGCCTGCGCGGCCTCAATTTCCGCGGCAGCAGGTTCGCCGACGCCGTCGGATAGCGCGTAACCGGAAGCGGAGTAGGGCTTTTCGGGTTCGCGGGGTCCCGCGGTCGTCCCGTTGGGGGTGACGATCAGTGTGCCGTGAATCATGTTCATGCCGCAGGCAAATCCGAACGACCCTGCCTGTTCTGGGGTGAACCTTACGATGGTGTGCTGATGCGCAGGCAGTGCCGCCGACAAATGGAGGTCGGGAAAGACGACTCGCGAGCTGCAATCCCCGGTTTCCTGCCGGTCGAATTCGATCTCCACCGGAATGCCCTGACGCACTTGAACCACGTTGGGGCTATATCCGCCGCGGATCGTTACCTGGATCCGCTGCACCCCCTCGGTGACCGCGGCAGCGCGGGCGCGGCGCGGGGCAAAGAAGTACCACGCCAGCCCGGCGATGGCCAGGGCCGCGCCTACCAGGACTGCAATGTCAACGCTGGACATCATGAACTCCTCGACAGCAGGGACGCATTAGACGTTGCGCTGTGGACGGCGCTCGGATATGGACTGACGTGCGAGGGCGTTCATGCGGGCCTGGTACGTCTCGGCATCGATGTCCCCGGACAACCGCTGCCGGACAATGAGCGCCTCGGTGATGAGGGCCTGACACCGCCACAGACTCGGACCCATGCCGGACGGCAATAGATCGGATAGCCGATCCTCGGGCTGGTGCGCCGTTTCGTTGCCGCGTGCTCGGTAGGCGTGCATGATCCCCGCAGTCGTAGTTGCGGCGAAGGTAAGCAGCAATAGCACACCGATCAGCAGCGCAGCCCAGTGGCCACTCGTAATCTGCCCGGACGCCGCCATGACGGTGCCTACCTCTCCCGCTACCGCAGCGCAGATCACTGCACGCCCGGTCCAGCATGAGCCCACTATACCCCCTAGGGGTAGGGACTTGCGTCACTTATCTCGGGGGAAATAGGTCTCTAGCCACCGACAACCGCTACCGCAGCGTAGAGGGGTCGAAGGTCCCTGACGCTTGTGCCGACCGACCCCTAAGGACTGTTGGTAACGAGCCAAACTGAAACGAAGTGAATAGCTTTCGGGCTGTCCGATTGGAGGCAATCACCATGATGTACTGGTACGACCACAACATGGGGTGGTGGGGATTGGCCGGAATGGGCATCGGCATGGTGTTGTTCTGGGCGCTGTTGATCGCTGGCATTGTTGCCCTCGTCGCCTACACCAAGGGAAATCGCCAAGTCCCCCCGAACACAACACCGGCAGCCTCGCCCGAACAGGTACTGGCCGCCCGGTTCGCGCGCGGCGAGATCAACGAGACCGAATATCGCGACCGACTAGCTGTGCTGGCGCGAACACGCACATCGGTGACAAAGCCCGCTACTGGAGAGCAAAGGCCCTCGGGCACAGGCGATTATGGCCGTTTGCCCGGTCCCATCATGCCACCGGAACCCCCCATCATGCCGCCGGAACCACCCATCATGCCTTGCATCATTGCGGGCATTCCGTCGCGTACGAACCCCGTGACCTCACGGGCGTGGGTGCGGATGGCGTCGGTGAGGGCGGGATCGTCGGAGGTTTCCTCGATGATGACGCCTGTGGGCGTAAGCGTAAGTTGCCGGCGGTAGCCGCCAGCGTTGCGGAATAGCGTTGGCAGGCTCTGGCTCATACACATGACCTCGGAGCCCTGGTCGAGGTGGGAGTACATGCTTGACACGTGTGCGCGCAGTTGCGCGGCGAGATCGGGAGCGTTTGACTGGGTGGTGGTGCGCACGCCGCCGGGGATCTCTTCGACCGCGCGTGTGATCTCCGTGTGTCGGTTGAACATGTCCATGTAAAGGCTCATGTCGGCCGGACTGGCACCCATCATGCCGCCGTCGGTCAGGCGGATGCGCAGGACGGGTGAATCAAGGATTCCGCGAAGCGCGTACCCGATACCCATTACCGCGCTAGCACCGAGCGCAGCGAGTGCTGCCCGTCGGGTGAATCTAGGCAATACGACACCTCCCGGGCAACTCGATCAATGGAATGGCCTTCGCCGTCAAGACTTCCCGCCCAGCTACATCAACCGGCGCC
>Ga0335070_10003482_pt1 | contig 18402 bp, 18 predicted proteins | sample Lox_Sample_13_FD_206722 | JGI IMG/M metagenome (GOLD analysis project Ga0335070, IMG submission 206722) | Soil microbial communities from Loxahatchee National Wildlife Refuge, Florida, United States - Lox_Sample_1.3 | ecosystem: Environmental > Terrestrial > Soil > Wetlands | place: USA...
GCGACGCCGTCGCCGCGACGGCCGCCACGATCCACGGAAATGCGCCGAGCGCGGAGACGGCGAGGAACTCCGCCGTTCCGAGCGGCACGTCCTCGTCGGGAAAGTGCCGCTGGCCCGCCGCGTTCAGAAGGTGGTTGTCCACGACGGTGTACCAGAGGAATCCGGCGTGCCGGACTCCGGCCACGACGTACCAGCCGAGTCCAAGCGCGAGCATGAGCAGGAGACCCGTGGGCGGGAGCCAGCGACGGAGCGGCCGCAGCTGTCCCGCGAGCGCGAGCGCCACCGCGACCGCGGCCAGCGGGCCAAGGGTGCCCAGCGGATCCTTCGCGAGCGCCGCCAGCCCCAGGGAGGCGCAGCCGAGAGTCGCCCACCCGCGGGCGGACACGCGGCCGCTGTCGCGAACCGCCAGCAGAAGCCCGGTCAGGCCGACCTGGATAGCGGCCACGAAGATGGTCTCCGGCCGGACGTAACGGCCGAAGACGAGGAAGAGCGCGCACGAGGACAGTGCGGCCCCCGCGAGGAGCCCGGCGGCGGGATTCAGGAGGCGCGCGCCCAGGAGCGCCGTCGCCGCGGCGGCGGCGGCCGCCCCGAGCGCCGACGGTAGACGGGCCGACCATTCCGACACGCCCCAGGCGCCGTAGTCGAGCGCGATCAGCCAGTAGAGGAGCGGCGGCTTGTCGAAATACCGGACGCCGTTGAGACGCAGATCGACGAGCTGCCCGGAGACCCACGCCTCACGCGCGATCTCGGCATGCTGCCCCTCGCCCGGATCGTCGAACGGGGCCCGGCCCAGTCCCGGGAAGAGCAGGCACAGGGCGAGGATCGCCGCGAAGCCGGCGGTGATCCACGAGGCGCCGGCGCGCGTCACGCGGCGGAGGCAGGCGCCCGCACCGCGAGCCGGCCGCCGCTCAGATGGAGCACGCGGTCGGCTCCGGCGTGCGCCTCCGTGCGATGCGTGACCAGGAGGACCGCCGCGTGCCGCTCCGCGGCGGCCGCGCGCAGCTCGCTCAGGATGGTCCGCGCATGCAGGTCGTCGAGATTGCCCGTGGGCTCGTCGGCCAGGATGAGCGGCGGCCGGTTCAGCACGGCCCGGCAGTAGGCCACGCGCTGCTGCTCACCCCCGGAGAGCTGCGTCGGATAGTGATCCTTGCGATGCACGACCTGCATGCGCTCGAGGAGCACCAGCGCATCGCGCCGCGCCTGGGTCTGGTCGCGCCGGACGTAGCGCGCGGCGAGCAGCACGTTGTCGAGCGCGGTGAGGCCCGGAAGCAGCAGGAATGACTGAAAGACATAGCCGATGGAGGCGCCGCGCACCCGCGCCTGGGCCCGGCGGCCGGCCGGGCTCACGCGCTCGCCGCCGAGCCAGATCTCGCCGCTATCGGGCGGCTCGAGCAGACCCAGCAGATTGAGCAGCGTGGTCTTGCCGGAGCCCGACGGCCCCGCCACCACCACGAACTCGCCGCGGGCGATCTCGAGATCGACGCCGGTCAATACAGGCACGGGCGCACCGTCGGGTCCTGCATACGTCTTGCTGAGGCCTGCCGCGCGAAGGATGGTCAGGTGCCTCGCCGGATCGCCTCGGCGGGCGACAGACGCGCAATGCGGAGCGTCGCGTAGCCAGCCGCCAGCGCGCCCAGCGCTACCGAAAAGGCGAGCGCGAAGGCCAGGAGCCGGGGCGAGAAGAGGAAGAGCTGCTGGCCGTCCCGGACCAGCCGGCTGTCCACCACCCGGCCGATGGCGACAGCCAGGAGGACGCCGGCCGCGCCGCCCCAGAGGCTCACGCGGAGCCCTTCGCCCAGCACCTCGGCCAGGAGATCGAGATCCGTCGCGCCCAGGGCCCGCTTGATGCCGAAATCCCGCAGTCGCTCGAAGACCGCCGCCGTCACCGTGTTCGCAAGGGAGAGGCCGCCGATCAGGAGGCCGAGGGCACCGATCCCCAGGAGGAGCGCGGAGAAGAACGCCGTCGACTGTCGCAGGAGCTGGCTCAGCTCCCCCGGAATCGTGACGTTGAGCCCCGGCACCGTGGCCTGGATGCGGCGGGCCAGCGCGTCGGGGTCTAGGCCGTCGCGCCAGCCCACGGCGGCGCCGGTATTGAGATCGCCCCGCCTGAGGCTGGCCGCCCCGAACGCCTGCACGAGCAGCGGGTCGCGGCGCAGCCAGAGCTCGCGTGCGTCCTCGATGGGAACGAGGGCAAAGCGGTCCGGCGCGGTAAAGGTCTTGTGCAGGATGCCGGCCACCGTGAAATCCTGGCCGCCCAGGGCCACGGTGCCCCCGACACCCAGGTGGCGCGAGGCGGCGAAATCCGCGCCGAGGACGGTGACGCGATGATCGCCGGCCTTGAGCGAGCGGCCCGCGGCCACCGGCAGCTCGCGATAGTGCCGGTTCGGGATGGGCACGGAGAGGTCCAGGCCCATGATCAGCTCCTGGGTCAGGGTCAGGAAGTGGGACGTGCTCGTGTTGAGCGGCAGCATGACCTGCGCCTGCACGCCCGACACGCCCGGCACGGCGGCGATCGCCGCGATCTTGGCCGCGGAGAGGAGGCCGCCGGCGGTGAAGCCAGTGCCCATGCCCATCCCCTCCCCGGCCACCGAGATCTGCCCCAGGACGAAGCGGTCGCCGCCGTCGATGAAGCGCATGATCCGCTCGGCCATGGCTCCCAGCGAGACCAGGCCCGCCACGCCGACCGCGATGCCGATGACCGTGAACGCGTAGCCGCGCGGCAGCCACGCGCGGAGCCTCACCACTCGAGCCTCGACTCCACGGGACGGCCGCGCCAGCGGCGGACCCACCGGTTGGCGCGGACGATGGCGAAGAAGACCATGAGCGAGCCCCACATCCTGAGCCGCATGCGCATGAAGGCGCCGCCAGCGAGGACGCCGGTGACGCTGTCGAGCATGCCCAGGCGTTCGCGGGGCTGCAGGAAGATCTCGGTGAAGGCGGGCTCGTACCAGCGGCGGATGAAGCGCACGAACGGGCCCACACCGCGCCGGACGCGCCGCGTGTAGGCGCGGAATCGCCGGGCCTCGAAGCGGCCGTCGGCGAAGGCGGCCAGGATCTCCGCCGCCGCCAGCTCCCCGGTCTGGAGGGCGACGTACACGCCGGACGAGAAGATGGGGTCCACGAACGCGAGCGCATCGCCGACGCAGAGGAAGCGGTCGCCCGCCACCTGCGTGGTGTGGTAGGAGAAGTTCGCCGCGCTCCGCACCGGCGTGACGCGCCGGGCGTGGCGGAGACCCTCCCCGACGCGGCGGCACTTGCCGATCATGTCGTCGAAGAGCGCCTCCAGCGAGCCCTCGCGCCCCTGCACCGTCCTCGCGTGCAGCACGCAGCCGATGCTCGTCCGCCCGTCGGCGAAGGGAATCCACCAGAACCAGCCCTCGTCGAAGATGTAGAGCTGGATCAGCCCCTCGTCGCGTCCGGACCAGCGCGGGGCCCCCTCGAAGTGGGCGAAGAGGGCCACCTTGCCCAGGCCCGGGATGGGCTCGCGGCGCCCCACGCGCCGCGAGGCGAGAAAGCCATCGCGGCCGCTCGCGTCCACCACGAACCGGGCGCGGACCGCCCGCGCCTCGTCGCCCTTCCGAATCCCGATGGTGGCGCCGCCCGCATCGAACTCGACCCGCTCGACCAGCGCGGGCTGGAGGAGGCTCACGCCGGATTCCCTGGCGGCGTGGTCGAGGAGGATCTGGTCGAACTCGGCCCGCGGCACCTCGTAGCTGTAGGGCGGCCACGCCTTCCCCTCGCGGAAATAGAAGCGGTACTCGAGGTCGGACTCCTGATCGTGAAAGGCGGCGCCGTACTTGACGAGGAATCCGTGGCGGTCGATACGCTCGCGCACGCCCAGCCGGTCGAGCACCGGCATCATGGCGGGCAGGAGCGACTCGCCCACGTGAAAGCGGGGGAAGGTCTCGCGCTCCACGAGGGCGACACGCAGCCCGCCGCGCGCGAGGAAGGTGGCGGTGGTCGAGCCCGCGGGGCCGCCGCCCACCACGAGGACGTCGTAGTCCGCTTCGGCGCCGTCCGGCCGTGGGACGTGACCGTGGGCCGCCGCCAGCCGCTCCCGGGAGAAGACGCCCCGCACCAGTGCCGTGACGAGCGCGGGCCCACGCCGGCCCAGCGCCCGCTCGACGATCGCCGCCGCCGCGAGCGGCGGCAGCGCCGCCGTGCCGAGCGCAGCCGCGCGCATCACCCTCGCGCGGGGATCTCGCCACCATCGCTCCCAGGTCCGCGCCGTGCGATCCAGGATGAAGGCGCCCATGGAGGCGGTCCAGGCGCCATAGCTGTGGCTGTACGGCATCGCGAACCGGTACATCTCGCGATGCCGCTCCCTGAAGCGGGCCGGCGTGAACGGCCGCGCGAGCGCCGCCACGACGCGGCCGGCATCCCGCGCCCATCGTCCGAGCCCATGCAGGGTGAGATAGGCCGTCACGGCCGTCCCGTCCCGCAAGGGGCGAAACCGGCTCGGCCTCGTCGCGGCTCGCCCGGGCGACAGGAAGACCTCGTGGATGGCGAAGCCCGCGGCCGCCGCGCCCAGGAGCATCTCGGTCTCGAGGACGAAGCCGCCGCAGCGGGGCGCCGCGGCTTCGAGCAGCGCGCGCGGATAGACCCTGAAGCCGGACTGCGTGTCGCCGACGTCCCATCCCGTCAGCCAGTTGATGAAGAAGCTCGCCACGCGAAGCGCATCGAGCCGCGCCGGATCCATGCTCGCGCCGCCGTCGGCGAGCCGGCTGCCGATGATGAGCGCCCGCGGACGGTCGGCTGCCGCCGCGAGCAGGCGCGGGATGTCCTCCGGGTCGTGCTGTCCGTCACCGTCCAGCGTGACGACGCGCTGCGCGCCCCGGGCCAGGGCCTCCGCGAACCCCACGCGCAGCGCAGCGCCCTTGCCGCGCCGGCCTGTGGTGCGGCAGACGAGCGCGCCCGCGCTCGCGGCGACCACCGCGCTGTCGTCGGCCGAGCCGTCGTCCACCACGATGACGGCGCCGTGCGAGACCGCGCGGGCCACCACGTCCCCGATCGTGGCGGACTCGTCGAAGACGGGAATGACGGTGACGTGATCGCTCATGTGGCCCGCCCCATCACCACGGCGGTCCGGCAGCCGCCGCGCGCGATGCCGTGCACCAGGCTGACCCCATCTCCCGCCTCCGCCGAGAGCGCGCCGGCGGCGGCGCGGAGAGCGCCCAGGCCGCCATGCTGGCCGAAGAGCGGGGCGAGCGACTCGGGCGTCCGTATGCCGTCGGCGGCGAGCAGCTCGATCTCCCAGTCGTCGAGCGCCGGATCGCCGTTGCCGGAGCCGTAGCAGCGCCCGAGGGACGCGGGCTCCGTGCGCGCCTGCACGAGCGCCCGCCGCACCGTCCGGCCGGCGTCCCGGCGAGCGGCGGGCGCAGTATGAGGCGCCACCGGGATGCCGCCCCACGCGCTGCCGAGCACCTCGGCGTGAATCGTGGCGCCCCGGGCGCGCGCCGTCGGCAGGTCCTCGAGCACGAGAAATGTCGCCCCCTCGCCCAGCACCGTCCCGTTGTGGTCGACTGCGTACGGCCGGCAGCCTTCGGGGCCGCCGCCGCCCATCGGAGACAGCGCGCCGAGCGCCGCCAGGCCCCGGTAGACATCGACGAAGATCTCGTCCACCCCGCCGGCGATGACGGCATCGGCGCGGCCGTCCGCGATGAGGGCCGCTCCGCGCGCCACCGCCAGGTCGCCGGCCACCGTGGCCTGATTGAGCGTGACGGACGGCGCCCGCGCCCCGACGGCGATGGCCGCGACGGCGGCCATGCTGTTCATGACCGTGTTCGGAAAGATCATCGGCGAGAGGCCGGTCGGGCCGCGCCGGAGGAAGCCGTTGAAGAACTCGGCACCCGAGCGGAAATCTCCGTACTCGCTGCCCACGGCCAGGCCGAGCCGGGCGCCGCCTTCGAGCCGCGCGTCCGCGGCGGCGAGCCGGCAGGCCGCCACGGCCATCCGGCAGATGCGGGAGAGCCTTCGCACGTCGGCCGCGTCGAGCAGATCCATGAGCAGGGCATCGTCCACCTCGGCGGCGAGCCGGCTCGACGAGCCATCGGGGGAGAACGCCTTGATCGGAGCGATCGTGGGCTCGCGGCGTGCGAGCGCGGATGCCACGGCGGCGCTCCCGCCGGACCCGGCCGCGCTCACCGAGCCCATACCCGTCACGACCACCCGGCGGCGGCCGTTCATCGCCCGAACACCAGGCTCACGTTCTGGCCCCCGAAGCCGAAGGAGTTGCTGAGGGCCGCTCCGAGCTCGACGGGGCGCGCCGCGCCGGGAACGCAGTCAAAGGGCACCTCCGGATCGGGATCGCGGAGGTTCGCCGTGGGCGGCGCGAGCCCGTGCTGGAGCGCGAGGAGCGTCGCCGCGGCTTCCACGCTGCCCGCGGCGGCCATCGTGTGGCCGATGAGCGACTTGGTCGAGCTCACCAGCACCCCGCCCTCGCCGAAGATCCGCACGAGGGCCAGCGCCTCGACGCGATCGTTCTGCGGCGTGCCGGTCCCGTGCGCGTTGACGTAGCCGATGTCGCCGGGCGACAGTCCCGCGGCCGTCAAGGCGTCGCTCATGGCGCGAATCATCCCCTCGCCCTCGGGATGCGGCGCCGTCACGTGATGCGCATCGGTGGTCATCCCCGCGCCGAGGAGCTCGCCGAGCACGCGCGCGCCGCGGGCGCGGCAATGCTCCGCGTCCTCGAGCACGAGGAAGGCCGCGGCCTCGCCGATGGACATCCCGCGCCGGCCGCGATCGAAGGGCCGGCAGGGCTCGGGATCGAGGAGCTTGAGGGCATTGAAGCCCATGAAGCAGATGCGCGTGACGGCATCGACGCCGCCGGCCAGCGCGAGCGGCGTGGCGCCGGACCGGATCAGATCCGCGCCGAGCGCGATGGACGCCGCGCCCGAGGCACACGCCATCACGACGGTCTCGCGGGACCCGCCCAGACGGAGTCGCGAGCCCAGCGTCTCGGCGTGGCTCACGGGCAGGATGGAGCGGAGGGCCCGGATCCGCGGCGAGGGCCGGCCGGTCCGCGTCTCCTCGCAGTACCATTCCTCGCCCTCGAGCATGCCGCCGCCCACCGCGCCCACGAGGAGCGCCATGCGGCTTCGGTCGGCCGTGCCGAGACCGGCCTCCGCCAGGGCTTCCCGCGCCGCGGCCAGCGCGATGCGATCGGCGCGCGAGCGCCGCCGGGATGCCCCGAGAGCAGGGAGGACGTCGGCCGGGACCTCCGCGCCGATGCGGGAGCGAAAGCCCTCGGTGTCGATGACGGTGAGGGGCCGGATCGCGCACTCGCCGGTCGCGAGGCCGGTCCAGAAGGTCTTCGCCCCTACGCCGTAGGGGCTGACCACGCCCAGCCCACTGACGACGACGCGGGTCATCTCACCTTGGAGAGCACGTAGCGGGAGAGCGAGTCGAGGGAGAGGAACTCGTCGGTCAGGCTGTCCGACTCGTCGATGACGATGCCGAAGCGCTCCTCCATCGCCACGGACAGCTCGATGAAGTCGAGCGAGTCGAGGCCGAGCGAGCCCTCGACGCCCTTCGGAAGCGTGGTCTCGGCGGTCATCTCGGCCGCGCGGCGGGGATCGAACTTGAGTCGCTCGACGATGAGCGCCTTGAGCTCGTCCACGATTTCCTTCTGGGTCATCCGTTCCGCCTCCACTCAGGCCGCGCGCGGGCGCGTCCGGTATGGGCTGTCACTCCATTCGAGGCGCGCCAGCTCGCCTCGCCAGGCGCCTTCGATCCGTGTCGGACCTCCGTCGCCCGTGTCGCGGCCGAGGCCCAGCATCGCCAGCGGCTCGCAGGCGAGCATCTCACCGAGCCGGGGCCGGGCGGCCGGATCACGCGGGCGGCCGCGGCGGCGCCCGAACGTCAACAGGCCCTCTCCCGGCTCGAGCCACGCGCACGCGGCGGCTTCCACCAGCGGCGCGCCGAAGGCCGACGGCGCGCGCGCGAACAGGTCCGCGCACTCCTCGAAGACCTCGACCGCCAGCACCAGCGCCCGGTCGCAGGCGCCCGTCTCCAGCAGCACGGCCGCGCGCGCGATGGCCCGCATCGTCGCCGGGGCGCCGCCCACCAGGATCTCGTACGGCCCCGTGAGGCCGAATGCGATGGCCGTCTCCGCGGGCACCGCCGCGCCCGCCGTGTAGGGGAAGTACACGCTCCCGCCGCGCGCCTCGATGAACTCGCGGTTGGAGGGCGCGTAGGCGGCCACGGTCGCGTAGAGGAGCGCGGTCCGTTCCCCCGCGATGGCTTCCGGTCCCTCGCCCGCATCTTCCAGCATGGCGTGCACGGCCGCAACTCCCATCAGGCACTCTCGCCGCGAGCGCCGGAAGCGGTCGGGATCCAAAGCGGGCCGCTCCACGGCGAGGACGGCGCGGCCCCGCGCGGCGAGCGCGGCGTCCTGGGGCAGCGACGCGACGCCGGGTCCCCATCCTGACAGGAGGCCCACCGCCCGGATGCCCGGGGCGCGCATCAGGCGCTCTCGATCACGAGCGCGGCATTGCAGCCCCCGAAGCCGAGCGAGGTCGAGAGGCTGATGCGTGGACGGAGCTCCCGGGGCGTGCCCTGCACGCAATCCAGGTCGCAGGCCGCGTCGCGCTCCTCCAGTCCAAGCGTCGCGGGAATCTGCCCGTGACGCCCGGCGAGCAGGCAGACAATGGCTTCGAGCGTGGCCGCCGCGCCCATCGTGTGCCCGAATGCGCCTTTGATCGAGTTCACCGGCACCGCGTCGGCCCGGGCGCGCAGCACGCGCCGGAGCGCCGCCGCCTCGATCCGATCGTTGAGCGGTGTCGCCGTGCCGTGGGCGCTCACGAACTCGATATCCCCCGCATCGACACGGGCCTCGGCCAGCGCCGCCCGCATCGCCCGCTCGATGCCCCGGCCTTCGGGATCGGGAGCGGCGATATGCGCCGCATCGCTCGCGCTTCCGCATCCGAGGAGGGTGCCCAGCCGCTGCGGTCCCGCGTCCCGCTCGCGCTCCAGGAACACGAGCGCGGCCGCCTCGCCCAGCAGGAGCCCGCTCCGGCGCCGGTCGAAGGGGCGCACCCGCTCGCGCGTCAGCGAGCGGAGGCTGTCGAAGCCGCGCATGACGAAGCGGCAGAGGATGTCGTAGCCGCCGGCGACCACCGCATCGACTTCGCCGCGGCGAAGCATGTCGGCGCCGACCCCGAGCGCGGTCGCGCCCGACGCGCACGCCGTGGACACGGTGACGGCGGGACCGCGAGCGCCGAGCCAGCGCGCGAGGGCATGACCGGGCGCATCGTAGAGCGCGCGCCCGAGGCGCCGCGTGGCGCCGGCGAGGGCATGCTCGCCCTCCTCGACGCCGCCGAGCGCCGTTCCCACCACGATCCCGAGCCGCTCCGGCTCGACGGCGAGGAGCCGCCCGCCTGCCTGCGCGCAGAGATCGTCCGCGGCCGACACGAGCAGGCGGGTGGCGCGGCATTCCGGCACGCCGCGCCAGTCGACGGCCCGCGTGAGCTTCTTGATCTCCCCGCCCTGCCCCACTCTCAGGTCGGCGACGGGAAAGCGCTCGACGAGCGAGATCCCATCCGCACCGGTCAAGAGACCGGACCAGAACGTGTCGAGATCCTGGCCGATCGGCGTCACGACGCCGGCGGCCGTCACGGCGACGCGCTCAGGCAGCGGCAACGGGCGGCGCCCAGACATCGAAGAAGTTGAACCACTGGGTCGGATGCGCCCGCACCGCCCGCTCGAGCGCCGCCACCATCGTCTCCAGCCCGGCCATCTCCTCGCCCGGCTTGACCCAGATCGGCGCCTCGACGTCGACGCGATAGCGCCCGTCGCCAGCCATCGTGCAGAAGGCGGGGATCACGGGGGCGCCGGCGGCGCGGGCCAGCAGAAAGGGACCGATCGGAAACGCCGCGGGCTCGCCGAAGAACGGGACCCAGCGATCGCCGCGCTCGCCGGTGGGGCGATCGCCCTGCATGGCCACGGCCTCGCCCCGCCGCAGGGCCGCCAGGAGCCCGAGCGTCGACGTCGGATGCCGGCGCGTGACGAAGCGGAGGTCGGGGGCATTCACGCGGAGGCGCCCCTCCAGCGCCGCGTCCTCCTCCACGGACAGGACCACGTGGGTGCGTGGCACGCCGCTGCGGCTGGCGAGGAGACGGCCGCCCAGCTCCCAGTTGCCGAGATGCGCGGTGAGGAGCACGGCGCCGCGCCCGGCCGCGAACGCCTCGTCGACGTGCTCGTCGCCGGCGCGCCGGCCCACGTACGGGGAGAGCCGCTCCGGTCCGGCGCGGTTCAGGACGAGGAAATCCGCGAAGAAGGCGCCGAAGTTGGCGAACGTGCCGCGGACGGCCTCGTCGAGCTCGCGCGGCGTCCTGCCGGCGAGCACGCGCCCCAGATTGCTCCGCACGACCTGGCGCTCCGTCGGCAGGGCGCGCATGGCCGCGCGCGCCACGGCACGAGCCAGCACCAGCCGCACGGGTCTCGGCAGCACGACCGACGCGGCGTGGGCCAGCCGGTAGTACGAGAGGCGGTTGAGCCCGTGGGAATACCAGCGCAGCTTGACGACGGCCTCCTCGGCGCCTCCGCGTTCGCGCATGCCCGCCTACAGAAGGGGGGAGTAGTACATGCGGAAGGCCCGGATGAGACCAGGCTCGGTGTCGTAGACGCCCGAGGCGAAGAAGCGCCGATCGGCGCGATCGTAGGCGACCCAGCCCGGCGCGTTCGGCTCGTTCGGGTCATAGACGATGAACTCGAGGAACCGGCCGTCGTAGAGCCGGTAGTCGTACGCCACGACGGTGTGGTTCAGCTCGACCTTGGGCAGGTTCGTGACCAGGAGCTGCACGGGGTGCCCGAGATCAAGCTCATCCAGCGTCTCGGACGCCACCCGCTCCTGCTGCGCGCGCGACCAGGGCAGGAACACGCGCCAGTTCGTCCAGTGCACCATCGTCCAGAACTTGGTGCCCAGCCCCCCTTTCACGGCCTCTTCCTGTGCCGCCGAGAACTCGTGGAGCGAGGCGTACCCGGGGATCACGACGCGCTCTTCGGGGGGCAGGCTCTGCTCCCATGGCCCGCGGGCCACCACCTCGCTCACCAGTTCTTCGTAGACCGCCGGCGCGACGCGCGGCTGGTCGGGATCGAATCGCGCGAAGCGGTGGAACTGCGTGACGGCGCGCGCCATCACGAAGCAGTAGTTGGCATAGAGCTCGGTCTTGTCGGGATTCTTCCAGCGGATCTCGTTGGCGAAAGCGAGGGTGTCGACGCCGAAACGGAGGGAAGGTCCCGCGACCGGCCGGTGGGTCGGGCGATCGATGACGGGGGCCGATGCGCACCCCATCAGCAGCAGGACGAGGCAGAGCGGAAGCCAGATCGCGCGCGTCATCGCTCGAGAGATTCTACCCCGCGGTCAGCCCTGGATGGAATAGCCTCCGTCCACCGGAATGGCGGCCCCCGTGACGAAATCGGACGCCGGGCTCGCCAGGAACACCGCCACGCCCGCCATGTCCTGCTCCACGCCCCAGCGCTTCGCCGGGGTGCGGCGCAGCACGCTGTCGTGGAGCCCCGACACCTGCTCGCGTGCCTTGCGGGTGAGCTCGGTGTCGATCCAGCCCGGGAGCACGGCGTTGACCTGGATGTTGTCCGCCGCCCAGCCCGCGGCCATGGCGCGCGTGAGCTGCACGATGCCGCCCTTCGACGCGGCGTAGGCCGGCGCGAACGAGGCGCCGAAGATCGACATCATGGAGCCGATGTTGATGATCTTGCCGCCGCCCTGCTTCTTCATGATCGGATGGCAGGCGCGGCTCGCGAGGAACGCGCTGGTGAGGTTCGTCTCGAGGACCTGATGCCACTCGGACGTGGCCAGGCTCTCCACGGGCTTGCGGATGTTCATGCCGGCGTTGTTGACGAGGACGTCGAGCCGGCCGAAGCGCGCCATGGTGCCCTTGACGAGGGCGTCGATCGAGGCCTCGCTGTCCACGTTCACCTCGATGGCCTCCGCCTGGGCGCCCATGCCCCGGAGCTCGGCCACGGCGCGCGCGCTCTTCTCGCGATTGCGCCCGGCCACGACCACCGCCGCCCCCGCCTCGGCGAGGCCTCGCCCCATGCCGAGACCGATCCCGCCATTGCCGCCCGTGACGACCGCCACCCGCCCCTTCAGATCGAATGCACCCACGCGAGGGATCCTCCTCTGGATGTGCTGGACGTGCCGGATGTGCAAGCGTGGGGGGCAGTGTAACCGCTGGAAAGAGTCCTGGGAAGGCCGCGACGACGGGCGGGCACGGGCGCTACTTCTTCTCCTTGTCCGCGTAGCTCACGGCGAGGCCGGCGGCCGCGTCGCCCTGTATGCCATATGGCGGCACGGGATAGCGGAGGCCGTTCTTCGACAGCGCGGCGAGCCCGTCGAGCATCTTCGGCAGAAAGCGCGGCGGCAGCGCCATCAGCATCTCGTCGTCGGCCACGCCGCCGTAGCGCCGCTCCGCGTAGCACGGGATGGTGAGCGCCGGCTCGCCCGTCTTGAGCGCCTTGCCCCAGGAGTCGGCGCAGGCGGACTCCCCCACCGACGTGAAGCTCATCTTCTTGTAGCCCGACCACTGCAGCCCGTTGATCATGAAGATCATCTGGCCCGGGGTGCCGTAGAGCAGGCAGATGTCGGGCGGGTTCAGGCGATTCGAGGCGAGCGGGGCGACGGCCATGGCCTCGTAGCGGCCGAAGGGCACGCAGTCCATGGCGTGCTGGTGGAGGCTCGCGTCCTCCTGCGTCTTGAACCAGACGCCGGCCATGCGCTGGCCGGACAGCCACTCCGCGTCCTGAGGGTGGAGCCCGATGACGGCGCCGCACTGCGCGCCGACCAGATCCTGCATCGTGACGCCCACGGTGAAGCCCAGCTGACGCGCCTGCGCCACGATCTGGTCCGTCGTGTGCTTGGCCTTCGGGCGCCGGATCTTGGAGATGGCCTCCATGTCGGCGGCGCGCTCGAAGAGCTTCATGCCGATGGGGATGCTGCGGAGCCTCAGGTACTGGGTGAGGCCGTCGATGATCGCGGTCCAGTCGTAGGTCTCGGTGCTCACGCCTCTCTCCTCGGGTGAAGGTGCGCCGCGCGGCGAGCGTACCACGATCGGGCGCGCCCGGGTGGCGCCCTTCACAGGGAGGCGTGGAGGAACTCCCGCCACGCCACCCGATGACTCCGGAAGAAGCAGCCGAGCATCACGATCGAGGCGATGAGGTTGCCCGCGAGGATCGTCCACCACGCGAGGGTCTCGAAGAGCCGCTGGGCGATCACCGCGATCATCGCGAACGCGAACACCTCGAAGCAGCAGAAGAGCATGATGAACGCGAAGAGCAGGCGCGGGTCGCGGTCGGCCAGGGCGAGCAGCCCCGCCGCCAGCCAGCCGAAGGCAATGAACGCGCCGCCGTGAAAGAGCGTGTACTCGAGCACGAGCGGCCACGAGATGACGAGCGCCGAGGGATCGCGCAGCCCGTGGAAGAGCGCGGCGCCCAGGAGGGACGGCGTGCGGAGCGGCACGCCCGCGGCCGCATCGTACAGGAGGAACCAGAGCGCGACGGCCGCCGCGCCGAGCAGCCCCGCCTTGAGGCCCTCCCGGACGATGCGCGTCCACGGGCCGAAGAGCATGCCGCCCAGCGACCGGTAGCCGACGAACAGGTAGACGACCATGCCGGTGGCCGCCAGCGCGTTGGCGATGAGGATGGCCCACCAGCCGAGCGCCGTGACCACGGGGCGCGCCCACACGCCCAGGACGGCGAGGAACGCCACCTCGAAGCACATGAGCGCGATGAACATCATGAGGAGCCGGCTCGGCTGGCGCTGCGCGGTGGCGATGAGGAACGCGATCAGGACGCCCACGAGCGCGAAGATGGCGCCGTGGAGAACGGTGTACCCGGCGACCAGCCCCGGCGTCACGGTGACGGCGCCGGGATCGCGCACGCCCTGCACCGCCGCCGCGCCCAGGAGGGCGGGCGTCCGGAACGGCTGCCCGCGCGCGGCGTCGAAGATGAGGAAGTAGACGGCGACGATGGCCGCCGCGATGAGCCCTGCGATGATGCCTTCGCGAAGGTACCGGGATCGGGAGTCCATGGAAGACCTCCTCGCCAGTAACGTCGGGCCTCCAATCGAGGATCCTTGGGCGACGGTGTACCACCAGCTGGAGGCGAGGGCAAACGGGCGGTGCGGCAGCGCGCCACGCCTCGTCGGGCGGCGCGGGCGCGCGGGGCGGCGGGCTACGAAGCGTCGGGGGCCAGCCGCACCACCATCTTGCCCACGTTGTCGCCGGAGAAGAGGCCGAGGAAGGCCCTGGGGGCGTTCTCGATGCCGTCCACGACGGTCTCCTCGCGCTTGATGCGCCCGGACCTGAGCCAGGCACCGGCCTCGGCCAGGAACTCCGGGTAGAGGCTCAGGTGATCGGAGATGATGAAGCCCTGCATGAGCACGCGATTGCCGATCATCGAGAAGAGGTGGCGCGGGCCGGGATCGGGCGGATCGAGGTTGTACTGCGAGATCATGCCGCAGAGCGGGATGCGGGCGAACGGATTGACCAGGCGCAGGACCGCGTCGAGGAGCGGGCCGCCCACGTTCTCGAAGTAGATGTCGACGCCCGTCGGGCAGGCGTCGCGCAGGGCCGCGAAGAGATCCCCCGCCGTCCGGTAGTTGATGGCGGCGTCCGCGCCCAGCTCGCGCGTGAGGTACTGGCACTTGTCGTCGGTGCCGGCGGTACCGATCACGCGACAGCCGAGAATCTTGCCGATCTGGACCACGAGCGAGCCGGTGGCGCCGGCGGCCCCGGAGACGACGAGCGTCTCGCCCGCCTTGGGCCGGCCGATGTGCTTGAGGCCGTACCATCCCGTGAAGCCGGGAATGCCGAGCACGCCCAGGTAGGCGGAGAGAGGCAGCGTGGGATCGACGAGGCTCAGCCCCTCGCCCGACGAGACGAAGTACTCGCGCCAGCCCAGCATGCTGCTGACCGCGGCGCCCTCTTTCAGCGCGGGATGATTCGACTTCACGATGCGGCCGATGGCCCGCCCCTCCATCGTCTTGCCCACCTCGAACGAGGGCGCGTACGACTTCCGATCGCTCATCCGCCCGCGCATGTAGGGGTCCACGGACATCCACAGGTTCCGCACGAGCACCTGGCCCGCCCCGGGCTCGGGAACGGGCATGGCTTCGATACGGAAGTCACTCGCCTTGGGCAGGCCGACGGGGCGGGCGCTCAGAAGCACGTGCCGGTTCACGACAGTCGTCATGCAAGCCTCCTCAGGAGCTCGGCGCCGAAGAGCTCCGCGCGCCAGCGGCCCACGCCCTCGACCTGCGCGAGCGCCTCGACGTCCCGCGGCGGATCGTGGGCGAGCCTGTCGATGAGCCGCTGCGGAAAGATGACGCCGGCATCGAGCTCGACGCGCTTGGCCGCCTCGACCCGCCACGCGCGCAAGGCTTCGCTCCGGCGCTGCACGGCCCCCGACACCCGCGGCCGCGGATTCGGGCGCCTCACGGGCAGATCGGTCTCCGGCACCGCGAGCCCGCGCTCGACCGCAGCGACGATCGCCTCGCCGGCCCGCCGCACGACGTTGGCCGTGCAGCCCTTCACGGTCAGGATGGCGGCGGTCTCGCGCGGCTTGAGCGTGGCCAGGGCGACGAGCACCTCGTTCCCGAGGATCATGAACGGCGGACGGTCTGTCTTCACGGCGAGCGCCTCGCGGGTGGCCGCCAGCTCACGCAGGACGGCGAGGCCGCGCCCGTCGAGGTCCTTGGCGCCCTTCAGCTTCATGTACGCATCGGGGTCGACGACGCGCTCGGGCGCCGGCATGGCCGCCACGGCCGCACACTCCTCCTCCACCCAGCGATCGCGCCCCTTGGCGCGGAGCGCCTCCAGCAGGCGCTCGCGGAGCGGAATGAGGTGGAGCACGTCATTGAGCGCGTAGGTTTCCTGGGCGGCGGAGAGCGGCCGCTTCGACCAGTCGTCCTTCTGCCGGGACGGCCCGGGGTCCACGCCGAGAAAATCGCGAAGGAGCCCGTCCAGCGAGAGCGACGTCACGCCGAGAAACCGCGCGGCGATGGCGGTGTCGAAGATATTCGTCACGGAGAACCCGTACAGGCGCTTGAGGTAGCCGAGGTCGTTGTCGGCAGCGTGCAGCACCTTGATCACGCCGGGATCGGCGAAGAAGGGACCCAGCGGCGCCAGGGTAGGCAGGGCCAGCGGGTCGGCCAGGTGCCCGTGGCCATGATCATCCGCCACCTGGACCAGGCAGAGCTTGACGGGATAGTGGTGGAGACCGTCGGCTTCGGTGTCGATGCTGAGCGCCCTGGCGTCCTTGAGGGATGCGACCAGCGCGTCCATCTCGGCGGGGGTCTTGATCCAGAGCGGTGCGGTCATGGGCCTCGGTTATACTACCGCGTCGACCTTGCCACTGCCGGGCCAAGTGCTCCGGCGCCGATTCGCATGCAACGGGAGGATGGCGACGATGAAGATCGCGGGGTCCATCGCAGTGATCACCGGCGGCGCGTCGGGACTGGGGCGCGCCACCGCCGAGCGGCTGCTGGCCGGCGGCAGCAAGGTTGCGCTCCTCGATCTGCCAACGTCGGCCGGCGCCGACGTGGCCCGCGCGCTGGGCGCACACGCCCACTTCGCGCCGGGCGATGTCACCAGCGCCGATCAGGTCTCGGAGGCGCTGGAGGGCGCGCGCGCGAAGTTCGGCGCCATTCACGTGCTCGTCAACTGCGCGGGCATCGGCAAGGCCGACAAGACTTTCGGCAAGCGCGGACCCGCCGATCTCGCCGGGTTCACGCGGGTGATCCAGGTCAACCTCATCGGGACCTTCAACTGCATCCGCCTCGCGGCGGCGCACATGGCCAAGAACGAGCCGAACGACGAGGGAGAGCGGGGCGTCGTGATCAACACGGCGTCGGTGGCGGCCTTCGATGGACAGATCGGCCAGGCCGCCTATTCCGCGTCGAAGGGCGGCATCGTGGGCATGACGCTGCCCATCGCGCGCGACCTGGCCGAGCTGGGCATCCGCGTGTGCACGATCGCCCCGGGGCTCTTCGACACGCCGCTCCTGGCCGGGCTCCCCGAGCCCGCGCGCGTGTCGCTGGGCAAGCAGGTGCCGTTCCCGCCGCGCCTCGGCCGGCCCGCGGAGTACGGCGCCCTCGCTGCCCACATCGTGGAGAACGCGATGCTCAACGGCGAGACGATCAGGCTCGACGGCGCCATCCGCATGCAGCCGCGCTGACGAGCACGTGCGCGAGCGGCTGAGCCCTCAGCGGCCGCGCACCGTGAAGGTGGTGAACATACCCGCTTCCATGTGATCGCCCACGTGGCAGTGCAGCAGCCAGGTGCCGGCGTGGTCGGCGACCATGTCGGCCGTGGCCATGCTGCCCGGCAAGAGCTCGACGACGTCGGTGCGGCGGCCCCGCATCCGGACGGTCTTGCCGTGCCAGTGCGCGGTATGCAGATCCATCTCGTTGCCCATGCCGAGCAGATGCCAGCGCGCGCGCTGGCCGGCTTCCATCATCAGGCCGGGCGGTCCGCCGAAGATGTAGCCGCTCACCGAATGCATGAGGCCGCGCTCGTTCTTCGCGTCCTCCAGCCGGTTCTCGTTGAAGATCATGAAGAGCACCACGAGCTCCACGTCCACGTCGGCCGGCGTGGCACCGGGGCGAGCCTGCCCTCTGCCCGTCACTATGATGGGCTCGAGCAGGCCCCGATTGACGTCGGAGGGCTCGTGCTCGTGCGAGTGGTACCATCAGACGAGCGAGCTCGCATCGGCGGGACCCGGGCCACTGCCGCACGCGGCATCAGTCCAGCTCCACGTCGGGCGTCCGGAGAAGCGCCTCCGGTACCTCCTGCCCCGCGTGGCGATGCGCCTCCGCTCGCGCCTTCAGCCCTTCGACGTAGCAATTGACGAAGGCTCGATACTCGCTCCGGGAGTCGGCGTCGGCGTGGATCTTGAGGCCGCCCTCCAGGTCGACCTGGTCCACGTGGATGGTGTGATAGCGGCTCTGGCACCCGTGCGCCACATCCACGAAGACCGCGTGCAGGATCTTCTGCTCGGGCGTCAGGGCGGTCGCGCACCCCGCGAGGAAGAGCGCCATCGCCACCACCCACCTCCTGACATCGATCATCCCAGGCTCCGTCGCTCGCGTGAGCGCACACGCTCGTCTGTACCGTCTTTCCGTCCAGAGGAAGAGTGTGCAATGCGGGTGCCACGGTGTACGGTGAAGGAAAACGAAGCTTTGGATGCGCGGTCGTCGCCGCACCAGGAACGGCGCCACCCCCGATGGGGCAGAGATGCCTCGCGACGTCTGGACCGGGCGTCCGCTCCTCCGGCGCTACTGAATCAGCTCGTCCGCCCGCCGCAGGAGCGATGGCGGAATCGTCAGGCCCAGCGCGGCGGCGGTCTTGACATTGACGACCAGCTCGAACGTCGTCGGCCGCTCGA
>Ga0335070_10003483_pt1 | contig 18399 bp, 15 predicted proteins | sample Lox_Sample_13_FD_206722 | JGI IMG/M metagenome (GOLD analysis project Ga0335070, IMG submission 206722) | Soil microbial communities from Loxahatchee National Wildlife Refuge, Florida, United States - Lox_Sample_1.3 | ecosystem: Environmental > Terrestrial > Soil > Wetlands | place: USA...
TTTTGATCAGGCGGTCATAGGAGATCACCTTCACGCCCGCCGCAACAGCCTTCTCCACAGGGGTGACAGCCGCATCGCCGTCCTCGGCGATGACGATCAGGCCCTTGATACCCTGCGAAACCATGTTGTCGATCTGGTCACTTTGCAGCTTGACATCATGGTCGGCTTCCTGCACAATCACTTCGTAACCTTTGGCATGAAGCAATTGCGTCATCTGGGCGGCTTCTACGGGCCAGCGTTCCGTCGCGAAGTCGGAGAAGGAAAGACCTACTTTGATCTTGCCGCTGGTAGTCGTCTTGGCGCCACCGCAGCCAACCAGGCTGGCAACCAATACAACCAGCATTGCTATGTAAAAGATCCTGCGATTCATACTTTTCTCCTTTTATTAGAATGGAAGTTCCGGTTTTGATTGATTGAACGACATACATTGAGTATTTTTTTGTACTTCTCTACCTCCTTCTCCTTGGCGATTGAAAGACGCTTGTGACACAGCTAAACCGCCCGGTGAATGATTTTCGGAAAACACACCCTCATTAAACGTTGATCCGTTCCCGGATGATTTCGTCCAGCACCAGGGCCACACAACCGAGCAGACAAACATCTGCACCGTTCGTAAAAGGGACGATATCCAGGCCTTGCAACGGATCGGCCAGGCTATTACGTTTTATACTCTCTCTAAGGTTTGGTAAAAGAAGGTCGTATGCCTGTCCGAGTGACCAGCCCAGGATGATGCGCTGAGGGTTGAAAATGTTGACCAGGTTCCCGATGCCCTGGCCCAACACCTCAGCGGCCTCCTCAAAGACGGCTTGGGCGATCTCATCCCCCGACCGGCCTCTTTGGATCACCTCTTCCAGAGCAAGCGCTTCGCCCTCCCCGGTCCTCTCCCGGTATTTTTGCAAGATAACCTTCCGGCCGACCAGCGTCTCTAGGCAACCGGTCCTCCCACAATTGCACTGCGCCCCGGCCGGGTCGATTGTCATATGCCCAATCTCTCCCGCGTACCCCTTTGCGCCGTGGAACAATTTCCCGTTGGAGATGATGCCTCCACCAACCCCGATATCCATGCTCAGGTAAAGGAAATTCTCGACCTTCCGCCCGGCACCAAAATAATATTCGCCCAGGGCGGAGGCGTTGGCGTCATTCTCCAGGTAAACCGGAACCTGAAACTCGTCCTGCCATTTCTCCTTGAGCGGGATGTCGCGCCATTTGAGGTTGGGGGCAAAGCGAATCACGCCCGCGGCATAGTCAACCAGCCCCCATACGCCGACACCGATGCCCATGAGGCGCAAACAACGCTCCACTGCCAGGCCGGCAGCCTTTTGAAGGAGTTCCTCAGCCCGCAGGAGATAAGTCTCACGGCTGGCGTCATCGGACAGCGCCACCCGCTCACGCCATAAAACGTTGGCCGTGAAATCGGTCAGCAGGATAGAGAGGAAATTGACGCCGATCTCCAGCCCAATCGCCGATCCACCGCGGGGATCCAGTTCGAGCAGCATACCTGGCCGTCCTTTCCGGCCGAGGGAGAGTTTCACCTCCCGAACGAGCTTATCGGTGCTAAGCTCCTTTACAATCCGCGACACCGTGCTGCGCGTCAGGCCGATTTTCCCGGCCAGCGCAGCGCGCGAGAGTGGGCCCTCCAGGCGCAAGAGGTCTAGGATGAGCGAACTGTTATGCTTGCGCGCCAGACTCTGATCAGCGCCGTGATTGCTGATGGGTTTTCCCGGCATTTTGTATACTCATGCAACAATATATAGTACTTTTACTTCGGATTCAAGTGACGAATGTCATCTCGCTCTTACCGAGGACCGGCTTCCTCCAGGCCAGGCTGCTTTAGACTTGGCACCTGAACACTGCCTGCCAAATTCCAACATCAATTGACGATCGTTATCCAGCCATGGGCTGTACAGGATGTGATCGTCCAGGCAGAAAACACGGGGCGCATCCTCGGGAGAAAGAGTACAAATGATCCTTTATTTGCTCGACAAGTTCTATCCGAAGGCTCTACCCGGCAGGCGAACGAACTTTGAAGACCTGCATTGCCACCACTCCACTGATGAGGAGAAGCAGGCCGGCCGCGGTCAGCCAGGACAGTTGGTAACCGGGGAGCAGAAGCACCTGCCACAGCACCGGCAGCCCGATATAGGCGGCGTTATAGGACGGGACCAGCAGGCTGGCGCGCACTTTGCGGGCAAAGCCGATCTGTGTAACCAGGAAGGCCAGGAATCCGACACCGAAAGACGAGACAAAGAAGATGGTTCCAATCGAGTTGGACGGCAGAAGCCCCGGTCGTCCGCCGAAGTTCTGGCCAACCCCCACGAAGAACGGGTCGAGACTGCCCAACCCGCCGGCCAGCAGACCGAAGGCCAGGGCAATCAAACCCGGGTTTGAGGTCCGGCTGGCAGCCAAGACGAAGGCCAGACTCAGGATCAGCCAGATTCCTTGTGCAACCAGCATGGCAGTCAGGTTCATATCGAAGCGGTCCATTTTCGCCCGGGAGATGTTCTCGAGCCCGATCACCAGCGTCCCGACCACAATGGCTGACGCTCCGGCGATCTCCAGCGAGGTGATTTTTTCTTTCATCACTATTGCGGCGTAAACCATCAGGAAGACCAACCCCATCCCGAACATGCTGCTGAACAGCGCCGGCGGTCCGTAAGGCTGCGCCAAGACCGCCCAGATGAAGACGGTGTTGTTGAGAATGAGGCCGACGATATAGATGATCGGCTTTTTCACCCCACCTTCTACCGGCTGGCCGCTTCTCTGGAGTGCGGCTTTGATCTGTTCGAAAACCTCGATGCCCTGGCGTTCCAGAGCCTTGGCCAGGTGGGTCTGGATGGTGGACAGAATGCCGAGAAACAGCACGAGGGGGATGTCCGTCACGGGGTCCTCCGGACCTGCACGTAAGCAAGGATGAAGCGCAGGGCCGCTGCCGCTTCCTGGGTCGCGGGCGCGTATTGTGTGTTACGCGGCTCATTGAAACCGCACAGGTCGAACTGGTTCAGCACCCGGAGGCGCGAGCGCCCCGCTGGGTTGGTCAGGCGGGTAGATGGTGATGCGAGAGGTGAAGCCGTTCTGCAGGCGGATGAGCATCCCGGAGGCGTCGATTTCCGGTAGAATAGCCGGGAGCGTGTCTGTGCCGAAAAAGAACCGGATCAGCGCCTGCCGAGCGACAGAGCCATCCCGCGCACTTCGGGCGTGGACGACGGGCTGGAAAACGCCGCGACAAGCACCGGGCGGGGATGGAGCCGATCAGGACCAAGGCTACCCCCAGCCCGACGACGGCCATGCTCGGGGCGCCCAGAAGAAACCGACCCGACGAAGCAAGGTTCCGGCGCATACGGCAATTATAGTGCCATCGGTGGAGGTGGCATGGGAAGCAAAGTCTACGTGATGCTCGGGTTCCACATCAACTTCTACCACTCCTGGCGCGGTGACACCCCCGACGAAGCCGGCTTCGGCACCGACATGCGCGTCATCCGAGACGTGCTGGACATGCTCGAGCGGGCCCGGGCAGCCGGGAAGCGGGCACGCGTCTACTGGGACAGCGAGGTCTATTGGACCTTCCAGGAAATCCTGCCCAGGCACTGTCCCGACATCCTCGAGCGGATGCGCCTGCGCGTGGCCGCCGGGCTGGACGAGATCGTCCTGGGTCCCTTCAACAACGGCGCCAACCACGCCGCCACCGCCGACGAGTTCCGCGCCGCCGTGGCGTGGGCCATCGAAAACCCGTGGGGCTCCGGTCTGCGCCAGCTCTTCCCAAAGGTCACGCCCTTCTACCGGCCGCAGGAATCAATGTTCACGACCGGCCAGGAGGCAATCCTCAAGGAGTGCGGCGTCGACGGGCTGCTGCTGTATTATGCTTTGGTACCCTTCAACACCCTGGGGGCTTTCACCCCGGCCCTGCCGCTGGAACGGCGCTACAACCCCTTCTGGTTCCGTTCCCGCCCCGACCAGCCGCCGTTGGCCCTGTTCCCCTGCCTGTCGGCCGGGGACGTGGTAGACATGGTTTCCTTAGAAAACATGCTGCTTGACCTGCACGACCGCCAGCGCCGCGGCGAGATCCGCTCGGATGTGGTCATCCACCTGAACGAGGATGCCGACCTGGAGAGCTGGTTGCCGATGAAAATGCCGCCCTTCCTGAAATGGTTCCCCAACAGCGGCGGGCTGGACGAGTACATCAACCTGGTGAATAAATATGCCTGGGCGGAGTTCACCGTCCCGAGCGAGTACCTGGCCGCCCATCCGCCGCAGGGGGAGGTGCTCGTCCGCCAGGACCTGGCCGACGGCGCCTTCGACGGCATCTATTCGTGGGCCGAGAAATGCGCCAGCCTGCGCACCTGGACGCTGCTCGAGCAGTCCCGGCTGGCCTCTTACCGCGCCGAAACCCTCGCCCGGCGGGCCGGCCTCGATCTGAGCGCGCAACTGTGGGAGGGCATGGACTCGTCCTTCTTCAAGCGCCTGATCGGCCTGAGCACCACCCACTTCGGCATGTCCACCCCGGTGATCAACGAGGAGCGCCAGGCGCGCGCCTTCGCCATCCTGGGCGAGTCCCGCCGGCTGGCCGAGCAGGCCGAGCGGGTGGCCGCCCGCGCCGCGGCTGCCGGCGGGGCGCCCGCGGACGGGGAAACGCTCTACGACTTCGAGCTCTTCCCCACCCCGCCGGACCGGTACGCCCCGCCCGCACCGGCGCGCGCCGCGGTGCGCGTTCCATTGATCCTGCCTGCGGAGGTGCAAAGCATCGAGCTAGAGCAGGACGGGAAACCGGTCCGGGCCGCGCTGACAGACTGGGTGCCGCTCCCCGACGGCCGCCGCAGCTGTGAGGTCCGCTTCGTGGCGGACCTGGAGCCGGCCGCCGCCGAACGCTACCGGGTGCACCCGGGACGCCTCTCCCCTTCTTTCGCCCCGGTCACGCGTCTCAAAAACGAGTGGCTGGAGATCGAGTTCTGCGAGCAGACCGGCGTGCGCTCCTTCCGGGCGAACGGCCGGGAGGTCGGCGGGCCGGATTTCCTGCAGCCGTTCGTCTCCTACCGGTCAAAAAAGAAACCCGTGCATTATCCGGTTACGGAGTGGAGGTTCCTCCCGCTGGCCGGCGAGCAATGGGATGGCCTGCAACGCGTCCGCCTGCAGGCGCGCCTGCCGATGCAGACCTCGGACGGCGAGCAGGCTAACGAGATCACCTACACCTTCACGCTGTTCGACGACCTGCCTCAAGCCTACGTGGACGTGGAGGCGCGCTACGCCTACACCCGGCCGACCGAGACGATCCACAACATGATCCAGAAACTGCGCCGCCTGATTGACCTGCGCTGGGTGGAGGTGGCCCCGTTCCAGATCCACCCGGCGCTGGAGGCCCCGGCCGCCACGCCACTGCGGGTCTGGAAACACAACTATCTGGGGGTGACCGCCTGGTACGAACTGAACTACGGGCAGATCAACCCGCGCAACCGCAGCCTGGATGCCTTCAATCACCAGGTCACGGCCGGCTGGGTGGCGGTCACGGACGGTCAAACCGGCCTGCTCCTGGGAGAGGATGCCGAGCGGCTGGCTTCGATGGCTTTCTGCCCCATGCGTCTGCGCGAACAGGCGGGGGTGCAGCGCCTGTGGCTCAACCCGTTCGGGTCGTATCACGGCCGGATGATCGACTACTCCCACCTGGGCGGGCGCGGCATCGGGGCGGATTTCCTGCAGGCCTTCAGCGGATTCCTGAAACCGAACGGGCCCTCCTACAACGGACAGACGCTGCGATTCTATTTAATGCTGGCCCCCTACTCCGGCGACGAACCGCCGGCAGCGCTCCAGGCGGGTGCGGCGGCACATTTCTACCCGCCGGAAGTGCTCTTCCATGCCACTCCGCCGGGAGTGGAGGCCCTCCTGCCTGCCGACCTCCACGCCCGGGTTGAAGCTGAATTGCGCCAAGCGCAAATCAAATCCCCAGGCCCGGTCCCCGTGCCGACCGCCTTCCTCGCCAGCCCCGCCTCCGGCCAGGTCGACCTGGTCTGGGACCTGCCGCGCGAGGCGCCGATCACCGGCTGCGATGTCGCCTGGCGCCCCGCCGGCGAGAGGGATTGGCAGGTCGAAGCCATCCCCGCCGCGGACCGCTGGCAGGTGAGCGGGCTGGAGGACGGAAAGGAATATCGTTTCAAACTGCGCTTCGGGCGCGGCGCACATTTCTCGGACTGGACGCCAGAGCAAGCCTGCATCCCCGGGGCGGTCACCGGCTCCGGATTGGGCACCCTTGGCGCTCTGCCGCTTTGGTCGCTGCTGCGCATGGTGGCAGGAAGTTTATGGCTGGTGGTCAGGACAAAGTTCAGGAAACCTGTGATCGACTGACTTTTCCACAGGTACGCGTGCCAGCGTTCGGCCGCGATTGATTTGATCCGGCCCGGTTCTTGGAAGCCAATGAGGGGGAAGAGCGGACGAGTCATCCCGGGCGGGGTTTATTACTACCCAACCTTGGACGAGACGGCACAAAATTTCTACGCTAATCGGTAGGCGCGCCGGGCCAGGTTGACGGCGAGTTCTTCCATCATTTCCCGTGCGTCCTGCATGTCCACAATGTGACGCGCCACCAGTCCAGCCACCCAGTTGGCGGAGGCGCGCCGCCAGACGTCATGACGGGCAGGGATGGAGCAGAAGGCACGCGCGTCATCGTTGAACCCGACAGTGTTGTAGAGGCCGGCCGTCTCCATCACTTGGTCGAAGTAGCGCCGCATGCCGTTCAGGCTGTCGTGGAACCACCACGGCGGGCCAAGCTTCAGCGCCGGGTAATGCCCGGCGAGGGCCGCCAGCTCGCGGGAGTAGGCCGACTCGTCGAGCGTAAACACGATCAGGGTCAGGCGGCTGTCATTGCCGTATTTGTTCAGCAGCGGCAGCAGGTTGCGGGTGTACTCGGTCTGGACAGGGATGTCGCCGCCCTGGTCCGGGCCGAAGCGGCGGAAGACGAACGCGTTGTGATTGCGGTACGCGCCGGGGTGCAACTGCATCACCAGGCCGTCCTCGATGCTCATGCGCGCCATCTCCGTCAGCATGTGAGCCGTGAAGCGGGCAGCCTCTTCGGGCGTGAATTGACCCTTGAGGGCGCGCTGGAAAATCGTCTCCGCTTCGGCGGGCGTCAAATCTGCGCTGGCGGGCGTCAGGGCGGCGTGATCCGTGGCGACCGCGCCCAGCGCCTTGAAAAACTCCCGGCGCTTTTCCAATGCCTGAAGATAGGAAGCATAGCTCACCACGTCCACCCCGCTGGCCTGGCTGAGCTTTTCGATGTTTGCGCGCCAGTCCGGCGCCTCGAGGTCGACCACCGCGTCCGGGCGGAAGGTCGGCAGGACGCGCCCTTTCCAACCAGAGAGGCGGATGGCCTGATGAGGTTCGAGCGTGTCGGTGGCGGGATCGGTCGTGCACAGCACTTCTATGCCAAAGCGTTCGAACAGGGCACGCGGAGCGAATGCGGGCGAGGCAAGTTTTTCAGCGATGGAGTCGAAAAGCCGGTCGGCGCTGGCGGCGGATGGCTTTTCATCCAGGCCGAAGACTTCGCCCAGTTCGTGGGCCAGCCAGATGCCGGAAGGCGTGCCGCGAAACAGGCGGAAGTTTTCGCAGAACAGTTTCCAGATCTTGCGCTGGTCGCTCTCGACCGCCCCGCCATCGCGAGGCGGGATGCCCAGCTTCTCCAGTGGAATGCCCTGCGAGTACAGCATCCGGGTGACGTAGTGGTCGGGCACGACGAACAGGTCGAAAGGCGAGCCGAAGGCGGTGCGCGGGTCGCTGAACAGGCGCGGGTCGACATGCCCATGCGGGCAGACCAGCGGCAAGGCGGCTACCCGCTCGTAGAGCTCGCCCGCCAGCCGGCGGGTGGTCGGTTCGGGCGAGAAAAGTCGGTCAGAATCCATCATCGATTTGCCTTCATCATCTCATTTTCATCAGGGCTGAATGCAGAGCAACTCTCTTGATAGAGAGTCTACCCGAACTGTTTTGGGATGTCGATGACCTATCGACCGTTCGACAGGTTCTTAATATCCGACGTCACTTCTTATCCGCCTTGAGAAAGGCGACCAACCGCTGGCAGATACGCTTATAGTCGGGGTCGACCCAAAAGAAATGGCCAGTGACCCCGGCCTCGCACAACTCCGCCTGCGGGATGTGCTTCAGCGACCACTCGGCGTGGCCGAAGGGCACCGAGTTGTCCTCCCGGCTGTGGATCACCAGGGTGGGCTGGCGGATCGACCCGAGCAGGTCGGCTCCGACGCTATGGGCCGCATCGGCCAGCGCGCCGCGCCGGGAGGAGCGGCCTTGATAGAAGCGGCAGATTTTTGCGATATCTTCAGTGGATAGCTTGCTCAGCCCATCGTCCGGATCGTGAGTCGAAAAGATCGCCAGGGTCTGGCGGGCCATGCTGCGCGGCGACAGCCGGCTCATCAGGCCCAGCATGCCCCACATCAGTGCGTGCATCGGCCCATAGAAGGCGGCCTGGTTTTTGTAGGACGGCTCGTTTGGGCGATCCTCCGGGTGGGTGACTGCCTCGGCGAGGACCAGGCGCGTAATCCGCTGCGGGAACCCGGCTGCCAGCGCGACCCCGGTCGGCCCGCCGCCGGAAATGGCCAGCACCGCGCAGGTCTCGACCTGAAGGCTGTCCAGCAAGGCGACCAGCGCCTCCGCAGCCTGTGCCGCGCTCCGCCCGACCGCGAGCGGCGTGCGCCCGTAGCCGGGGCGCGAGGGGGTCAGCACGCTGAATCCTCCCGCGACCAGCGGCGCCAGCATGTCCGTCGAAAAGCAGTTGCTGGAGGTGCCGTGACACACCAGCACCACGGGGCCGCTGCCCAGCAGGGTGTATTCGATGGGACCCTTGGGGGTTTGAGCCATTTGACTTTTCATAATGAGCTCCTTCGAAAGTTACGAGAGCAATTTCCTGATTACGGCTGTCCAAGTGTATGTGCTCAGCTACGACTTGCCCGCCTGCGCCCTCCCATCCACGCCGCGAGCGGCGCGCACAGGATCAAATCCGCATACGCCAAGTAGACGCTCAGGTAGGCCAGCGGGAGAGCCAGCGCCAGGCAGGCGGCCACCAGCAGCATGATGCGGGCCAACCGCTGCAGGGCGCGCCGCTCGGCGTCCCCGGCCAAAAGATCCTGGCGCGCGGCGGCGTGGGACCATACCGCCCAGGCGCTCAGGCAATAGAGCAGACTGTTTGAAGACAAGCAGACGATGGCCAACGGCTCCAGTGGGTGAGCCCCCACAATGCTGGCCATGAGCGGGTAGAGCGTCACAAACAGCAGGTTGACCAGGGAGAGCAGGATCAACCGGCTATCGCCCCGAGAGATATACTGGAAGGCGAAATGGTGTTGAGTCCAGTAGCCGGCGATCGAGGCGAAGACGATCAGATAGACCAGGAAGCCGGGGAGCATCTGCCGCAGGGCGGCAGCCAAGCCGGGAGCCCCGGTGGGCAGCTTGAGGTCCAGGACGAGCAGCGTCAGGGCCACGGCAAAGACGCCGTCGATGAGTGTGACGAGCCTGCCGAGGTCCACATGATGGGCATCCAGATGGGAATGTGTGGTCATATGCCTCCAAGTACCTTAATCGGCGAGAAACTCCAGGACGGCGGTGTTGACGAACTCGGGGGCGGTATATTCCGCATTATGATTCGCATTGGGAACGATCTCGGCTTTCAGCCCGGACACCAGGCTGGTCGCCCGCCGGAAGACATCCTGCGGCTTGTAAATCATTTCGTGATCGCCGATCAGCAAGAGCACGGGGGTTCGAATCTTGCGCAGCTCTTCATCGCTGAAGACCACAGGCGCCCCATGCCGCATGACGCCATCCACCGCCGTGATCCTGCGCAGTTGACCAATCCACTCATCCCTAGGAAAGCCTTGCCACAACCATTCGTATGCTCTCAATAGCAGGCGCGTTGATCCTGTCGTGTACCTGAGCATGTAAGGAATTGAATAGTGCCTGTACAAGGCACGCATTGGATCGAAGGTGGCTGCCGGGCTGATGAGCACCACTTTCTTCACCCGCTCGGGATGAACCAAGGCCGTGTTGAGGGTCACGAACCCGCCGAAGGAATTCCCCACCATGTGGGCGCTCCCGATGTGCAAGCCATCGAAGAGGTCAACGCTCCAAGCGGCGAAATCCAGGCAATTCTTGATCGGGCGGGTGACAATGCTCAGGTTGATCTCGCTGAGGGTATCCACGGCATAGGTCCGGTAGCGCTGGCTGAGCGCTCCGACGTTGCGGTACCAGATCACGGCGCCGCATCCCGCCGGATGCAACAGGATGACGGGGGTGGCGTCCTTCGGCCCGCTGGCAATCACGTGCGTATCCCCGAAGCGCGTGGGGATGTAGAGTTCTTCGTAGGGGACCGGCCACAGTTTCAACGCGGCTGCATAAGCACTGCGGTACTGGGCCTCACCTTCAGGTGAGCGAAACACAGAAATTTTCTCGGGCATGGTAACTCTCCTTCCAGTTTGTCTCAAATATACGTTCTGCACAAGCAGAATATCACTTGGCCAGAAAATCCAAAATCTTCTGGTTGACAAGCTCGGGCGTGGCGTACTGGGCACAGTGATTGGCGTTGGGGACGATCTCGGCCTTCAGGCCGGGCACCAGGCGGGTCGCCCGCCGGATGGCCTGCTCCGACAGACCGACAACGTGTGTATGAGATTCCCAGTTCGTCCAATATGCCCACCAACCATGCTGCCAAATTGCGCTTCGAGGCATTTTGCCGCGTGGGAATGCTCTTGCCGGGTTCACCGATGGTGTCGAGAGCCAGAACATGAAATCTCCTGGCCAGATCGGCGATGTTCGGAAACCACATCGTAGAACTCGCGTATCCTCCGTGCAAGAGCACCAGAGGAGAGGCATCTTTCGAGCCGCACGCGTTGACGTGCGTTCGACCATAGCAAGTGGCCACATCGAATGATTTATACGGAACGGGCCACAATCTAAGCGCCGCATCATACGCAGCAAAATATCGCGCTTCTCCCTCCGGCGATCTAAAGGCAGGAGTATTCCCAGACATGACGTTTCTCCTCTCAAGGTCTAACAAGATAGGGCTGTCGCCGCAGCGACATTACCACACCGTACTTCCTCGCTTTGACTATCCAACCCACCGGGCCTGCCAGGAGGATCATCCATTTGGAAATGCGCTGTTTTGCCATCAGCCTGACCGCTTCTTCCGGGATTGGATTCCCGGCGGCCAGGCTGGCAGCGGTCAAATCCAGAGAAGCCCGGATCGAATTGCCCCGCCAGCCCAGCGCATCCAAGGGTGTTCCGTTGACGACCCCATACCCGCCGCCCAATGCCAGGCCGCCCACCCAGGCCATCCCGATTCGACAGGCAAATGTGGCGCAAATTGCCAGGGCAGTCTGGTTTTGCACTACTTCTGGAAGGCCTGAGTTGACGATGGCAGCAAAGGCTTGTTGCCTGGGCTTTCCGGCACAATGCGCTCCAATAAGCTCCAAGGCACGCGTCACCGGCCCGGGCAAAGCACTAATGTACAAAGGAAAAGCCATCACGATCAAATCGTGGCTGTCGACCGCTTCGAGCAGGGCGGCAGTTCGAAGCCGGGAACCGAGCGCCGGGTAGAGCGGGATCGTCTCGGTCTGAATACCGCAGGCGTCGAGCTTTTGGAACAGATAACCTCCCAACGCCTGAGAGGTGCTCTTCCGCCCGCGCGGGCTGCCGACGAGCAGCAAGGCGCGTCGGAGCGGGGCCTTGGGTCGGACAGCCTGCGGCACAAAGATTTCCCGGGGCGGAGACGATACCCCACGGTCGACCTGTTCAACCCATATCCCGATCAACCCAGACAGGTCATTGTCAGGTTGTCCCGCGTAAACAATTCCGCTGACATATGCAGAGTTGTGCAGGTTGATGGCATTGCGCTGAACCAGGTGCTGGAAGACCGCCTCCTCCTGCGGATCAGGCTTGTCCATCCAACCGATGACAAGGAGTTTCGATTTATGGCTGTAGCGCGAAGGATGATGGACTTCCCCGCTCACTTGAGTAAAGAACGGCAGGCTGTTCTGGTTCAGGTGATCCACGGCGCTCTTGAGGATGGACGAGTATCCGCCAAAGGTGACCGGGGTCAGGAAAACCAGCAAATCATAGTTGGCAGCCTGGCAGGCAATGCGCCGGTTGTCGTCGTCGATGTTGCACACGCCGGGGTTGCGAATCCAGCAGAAGAAATCGCCCGCACAGTTGCCGATTTTCTTCTCCCGCAGGAGAACGTGGTCCACTTCCCAAGCGCGGGATTGCATTTCATGCCTCAGCACGTTAAGAACGCGCTCACCAGTTTGATCCCCTGCGACCAAACCATTGAGAACGAGTACTTTCATATTCTTTCTCCCTTCAGTCATTCCAGAACTCCAGCATCGCCGAATCCACCGCCTTGGGCCGTTCGAAGCTCAAATGGTAGGGGCAAATCTCTGCCGGTGATCCCTGAATTCCCGCCTGACATATTCCTCTCCTTTGGGGGAAAGAGCCAACGGCTCATGGTCGCTGACCCAGCCACCCGAGAAAAGCTCGTCCAGGCTGGCTTCGATGACCGCATCGCTCACCAGTCGCCAGTCCAGACCGACCGATTCCAGCCAGGGGTTCTCCCGGAAATCGACAGCCTGACGGATGCAACCTGCCAGCTCGCTCCTCGTCCGGGCCTCGCCGCCCTCGATCAGCGCCAGCATCCAGCCGCGCAGGTAGGCTTCCCGCCGCTGCTCGTAAACGCCCTGCAGCCAGAACCCGTAGCGGGACAGGTCGACGGGTTTCTCAGGGGAGGCGCGCAGCAGGTCGAGCGCCAGGCCGACCGCGCTCCACAGGATCAGGACCGCCACCGCCAGCCCGACGAGCATGTCCAGCAGGCTGAAGCGCAACAGGGAGGCGACCAGTCCGGCGGTCACGCCCAGCGACACGATGACGTGGTTGCGGGCATCGATCGATTCGGCGATGAAGGCCATCGAGCCAGAGTGCAGGCCGACGTAGCGCTGGTAGGTCGACAACCCCAGGCCGGTCAGGGCCGAGAGGCCCGCGGCGGCGAACGGGAACCAGTCCACTTTCGGGAGATAAGGGACGAAGAAGCGGCGGACCGCCTCGAACAAGGTGAAGCCGCCCGTGACGAGCATGGAGACCACCAGCAAGGTGGAAATCAGACGCTCCCGGTTGTAGCGCACACCCAGGTAGACCAGCAGGCTGGAGAGCAGGTCCAGGAGCGTATCGAATGAATCGTTCAGCAGGCCAACGCTGCCCGAGAGCAGTCCGGCGGGCAGCTTGACCAGGGCCAACAAAGACTGCACGGCCAGGGTGACTTTCGACGCCACAACCGGCTCTTCCAGCGCACGCAGCTTGCGGCCCGCCGTCTCCATCATAGAGCGGGCATTTTGCGCCACCTTGCCGATCTCGGCCCGTCCTAGCGGCGTCAGAACGTAACGCTCCCGCTACTGGACGACCCAGCCGGCCTGAACGAGCTCGGCCAGGTCCTCGGACAGCCGTTCGACACGGCGGCGGCGACGCAGCTCCTTGCGAACGGGATCGGGCTGCAGCGAGGCGACAAAGGGGCTGCCCGCGATGCGAGCCCTAAGCTCCTCGAGCGTCAGAGGGCCGTCGAGCAGACACATCCCAACCCCCCAGGAAATTTTTTGTTTGGACATGCGGACCTCGTCTCATCGTTCTTCTTTTTGTAACCGCCAGGCTACGACAATCGTAAAAGCAGGCGCCAAATCAGCGTGTCAATCGGAGCGATATCGGTTGGCCGGGCACCAGATTGATGCCTTTGCAGGGACCCTTTCCTTCGCCGGGCATCCCCGCCCGCCTCAGAATTCCTCCCGGCTGAACCGCCGCACGGCGATCAGGACGAAAAGGATGCACTCCACCGCCACGACAAATAATGGAATATACGAACGGATTGGCTGGCCGAGCAACAGGTCCGGAACAAACGCGTCCGTCTGGTTGTTGAGTGGGATGACCAGGTTCCAGGGCAGGACATAGCGCAGGACCGGCAGCAGGCCGATCAGATATTGTTGAATGAACAGGAGTCCCAGGCCGATGCCGATGACCGCACCGCGGCTATTGAAGAGGGCTCCCAGCATGAGCGTCAGGGTCAGGTAGAAAAGATGGTTGAGGAAGAGGACCCCCAGGGCTGCCAGGAAGATGGCCGGATCCAGAGCAGTATTAGCGCCGATCAGGAAGAGGAGGTAGGCGATCACGCCCGGCAGCACCACCATGGTGGCCAGCACTCCCAAGCCGTTGGCGGCCAGCTTGGCGAGGATGAAGGCCGGGCGGGAGACCGGTTTGGACAGCACCCAGGCAGCCGTGCCGTCTTTCTTCTCGCCCACCAGGGCGCCCTGCATGAGGATGACCACGCCGACCGTCGGGAACAGGCCGGCGAAAACAGCGTAGACGGTCAAACCCGATTCCAGCTTGAATCCCGGGGTGCCGAAGACCACTGCACCCATCATGAATCCGATGATGCCGCCCCAGATCAGGCACTGCCCCCACCACCTGCGGGTCTTCCACCAGCGGGCAAACTCGTTGTCGAGCAGGTTGCGCAGCCCGCGTCGCCAACCGCGCTCCTGGACCATTTCGAACGCGCTATTTCCGGGCATCCTGGCCTCCTTCGATGACTTGCATGAAGACATCCTCAAGCTCGTACTGTTTGCGGCGGAACTCGGTCACCACGACCGGACCGTCCACCAGTAGCTTGAGCAGCTGTTCCTCGGCCGCCTGCGGGTCGGTCACGCTGACCTGCCAAGTCGTCTCGCCGGCATGCTCGCCGGTCTTGATGCCGCTGACCCACGGTTTGGACTTGACCTGTTGGAGGGCCGCCTGTGCGTCTCCTTTCAGGTGGATCAGGTAAACCACCCCTTCGCTGCCTGCCAGCAGTTCTTCGATCGGACCCTGGGCCACCAGCGCGCCCCTGTTCAGGATGACGACCGTGTCGCTGACGCGCTGGACGTCGTCGAGGATGTGGGTGGAATAAAACACGGTGGTGTACTTGCGCAGCTTGGACATGACTTCCAGGACGTCGCGCCGGCCGATCGGGTCGAGGGAGGCAGCCGGCTCGTCCAGGATGAGCAGGTCGGGATAGTTGACCTGGGCCTGGGCGATCCCCAGCCGCTGGCGCTCGCCGCCCGATAGTGTCTTGAGCGGGCGGTCGGCCTTGTCGGCCATATCGACCAGGTGGAGCATCTCGTCCACCCGCTCTTCGATGGCCTTCCCGGGACCTTTGAAGAAGAACTTAGCGGTAAAGCGCAGGGTCTGACGGGCGGTCATATACTCGTAGAAATGCGGCTCCTGCGGCAGGTAACCGATGCGGGCGCGGATGTCCACGCTCTGCTCCACGCTGTCCATGCCGAAGACGGTGGCGCTGCCGGCGGTCGGACGGATCAATCCGAGCAGCAGCTTGATGGTGGTGGTTTTTCCCGCTCCATTGGGTCCCAGGAACCCGAAGATGGAGTTCTGGTGCACCTGCAGATCCAGCGATTTGAGCGCCTGGATGCTTTTGTAGGTTTTGCTCAGGCCGTGGGTTTCGATTACGAAGGTATTATTGGTTTCCATATATAAATCTCCTGGCTTTTTGTTGATTGAATCATAGGCCGCACCTCGTCAAGGTCGCCTCACGAATCCGAAAACGAACCGGGTATCAGCCTCCCATCGATCCTCATCGTTACCCGCAGGTGGCCTCACCCTCAGACCTCCTCAATCCACCTGGTAGCGGAAGCGAGGGATGGCAACGAGGAACAACAAGACCGTCATCCCCAGCAAAACCGCCAGTGGAACCAGGATGTCCACCAGGTGGGCGCCATGGTAGGTGAGCGCAGTGAAGCCATCCATGGCCCAGGCGACCGGCGAAACGTGGCCAATGACCTGCAGAAACCTGGGGGAGATGTCCATCGGCCACCACGCGCCTCCCAGGGGTGCCAGGGTCAGTGTCAAGAGGAGTCCCAATCCGCTGGCCTGGGCGGGATTTTTCAATCCCGAACCGACCGCAAAGGAAAAGGCCGTGACACACAGGGTGTAAACGATGACCAGCAGCAGAAGCGCCAACGGGTCCTTGCCAAAGTTCATCCTCAACAGGGCCCCGACGATGAATACCACCAGGAACTGGAGCAGCCCGAGACAAAAGCGGGCCAGGATTTTCCCCGCCAGCAGCGTACTTCGAGAGACGGGCATGACCGCCAGGCGCTGCAGGGTCCACTGCTGGCGCTCGACAATCAGGGCTGCCATGCCCCCGAAGAGCGTCATCAGGACGAACATGGTCCCCATCCCCGGGACCGATTGGCCCAGCCCATACTGCAGGCTCTGTCCCATGGTGGGCGCCTCGGTCGACCCCGAGAGGGTAAGCTCCACGGAGACGTTTTTCCCCTTCTCCATCTCAAGCGCCCGCTGGTACAGGGCGCCCTTGATTTGTTGAGCCTGGTCGCCGGCAAGGGGCTGACCTTGCACGCGATTGATGACCGTTAAACCGATTTGTGAGGCCACCGCGGCGGCGTTGGCCTGGGACAGGGCCGCCTGGACCGCCTGCTCGGCAGCCTGCGAGGAGCCAAAACTGCCCGAGCTACGGAAGGCAAGGGTCACGGGCTGCTGGGCGGCAAGGCTGGCTTCGTATCCTGCCGGGATTTCCAGAAGGGCGCGCGAGGTTGAGTCCGCCACCCGGTCCAGGGCCTGGCTTTCGGTCAGGACGCCGGCCTTGCCGAGCGCGCAGACATCCTTGTCCGTATTATCCATCGGGCACAAAGTCAGATCCGGATTGGCCTGGCGGATCGAGGCCAGAAACTGGGCTGACGCCTGGGTGCCATCCTGATCGATCACATCCAGCAGTCGTACCGCCGGCCCGCTAAAAGCGCCGCTGTCGACCAGGCCGATGAGGATCGTCATCACTGCCGGGACGAGCAGCAAGCTCGGCAGGTTTGACCGGTGAGTAAGAAAAACGCGCAGATCCTGTCTGATGATCGCCCAAATTTTTGCCATAGTACACCTCAGGCCTCAAACCTTCGATTGAAGAGGATCAATCCGATCGCGAACATCACCGCTCCCTCGACGAAGAGCACCAGGACGTTGAGCGACACCTCGCCCCGCCCGGACGCCAGAAGGTCAAACGCATTCCTGGCCCAGTAGATCAGGGAAAATTGGGCCACCGAGCGGGGCAGTTGAAATCCGAACGCACCGCCCAGCACGCCCAGGGCAATATTGAGAACGGGGCCCACGATGTTGGCCTGTTCGATCCCCTTGAGCACGCCGGCCAGGAACATTCCCAGCCCGGAGACGGCGACGGCCACCGCCAGGAGCACCAGGCCCAGCTTCCCAAGGTCCGTGCCCCAGATGAAGGCAAGATGCCCTTCGATCAGGCTGCCCACGATAGTCAGGGCCAGGACCAGAGCCAGGAGCTGGAACAGCACACTGATCAGGACCCCCACCAGTTTCCCCCCCAGGATGGTCCAGCGCGGGGTCGGAGAGACCAAGATGCGCTGGAGGGTCCAATTCCTGCGCTCTTCGTACATGCTGAGGATGCCGTTCTGACCGGTGAACAGGGCAAAGAATAGTGCCTGCGCCGATCCAAAAGTGACCAGGAGAGCGCCGGCGGTGCTGGTTGGAGCCGCCTGAACAGGCTTGTTTGCCAGCCGAATCAGATCGTTCCCCGGAGCGAAGGCGCACACGAACAGTTTGCCCAAGTCAAGGTTGGACGTACTTGCCAGCGCGGCAGGCTGACGCGCGGCCAGCTCGGTCAGGGTGGCGCCGATGGCGATGTTACCGCTGACCATTTGAGCGACGATGGAATCGACCACGCTGCGTACGATCCCTGCTGAGAGGCTGTCCCCTGCGTTTCCATAAACCATGACGGTCGCCGTGGCCTGCGGCTGGCGAGGATCCGCCAGGCTGGTCAGCGCGGCGGAGAAATCGGCCGGGATGATCACGAGCGCGGTATATATGCCTTTATCGACGGCGGCCCGCGCGGCTTCGGTTAGATAATCCGGGCTGCCAGTGGGAACTGAAGGGGGACCAATTTTTTTATCCGCAACCAGCTGTTGAACAACGGTTTCATCGAATGAGGTGCCCTGAATCAGCTCGGCCAGCGTTATGCCGCCCTGGTTTGAACCGCCACTCGACTGGGCAGTGTTTTGCGGGCAGGCAGCCAAGGAGGTGCGCGTATCAGCCGGCAGCTGACCTTGGGTGAGCAGCCCGGCCAGCGAAGCGCCAAACGATGTCCCAGTTGTGCCGGGTTGGTCGTTGTCGATCACTGCCACGGGGATATTGCTAATAGGGCTGGATGTGCGACCCAGGCCTCCGAAAGCCAGGCCGATGATCGTCGCGATCGCCAGCGGAGCGGCGATCATGATCAGCAGCAGGCGCCGGTCCGTGAACCGGTTCCGGGTATCCTTAAAGGCAATCACCCAAAGCTTGTTCATAATCAATCCCTCAGCG
>Ga0335070_10003484_pt1 | contig 18395 bp, 13 predicted proteins | sample Lox_Sample_13_FD_206722 | JGI IMG/M metagenome (GOLD analysis project Ga0335070, IMG submission 206722) | Soil microbial communities from Loxahatchee National Wildlife Refuge, Florida, United States - Lox_Sample_1.3 | ecosystem: Environmental > Terrestrial > Soil > Wetlands | place: USA...
TATGGATAAAAGAAAAAGTCTTCATGAAGAAAATGCTCCGGGATAATTTGGCTGCTCTGGGCCCCGGCGATGTTCCAATCCTGTTCCCGGAGCACCATTTGTCACATGCGGCCAGTGCCTTCTACCCGTCTCCCTTTGAGGAAGCGGCGATAGTCACGATCGACGGGGTAGGGGAGTGGGCAACGACGACCATAGGCTACGGTCGAGGAAAGGATATAACGATACTCCAGGAATTGAGGTTCCCGCATTCGGTGGGATTACTTTACTCTGCGTTTACCTACTACACGGGATTCAAAGTGAATAGCGGGGAGTATAAGCTGATGGGCCTGGCGCCTTACGGCAATGCGGACTCGCCGCAGACTGCCGACTTCAAAGCCAAAATCTTGTCCGAACTGTGCGATATCCGGGATGATGGCTCGATCCTTCTGAATATGGACTATTTCGATTATGCCACCGGCCTGAAAATGGTCAATGAAGCGAGATGGCGGCAACTGTTTGGGGTTCCACCTCAAAAACCTGAGTCAGAGATATCCCAGGTTTATATGAACATGGCCTTGGCTATCCAGCAGGTGACCGAGGAGATAGTCTTTGCGCTGTGCCGTTCGGCGAAAGAGAAGACGAAGAGTAAGTATCTCGTGCTCGCAGGGGGTGTTGCTCTCAACAGTGTTGCAAACGGCAAAGTCCTCAAATCCGGTCTTTTCGATGATGTCTGGATTCAGCCCGCCGCCGGCGACGCAGGCGGCGCGATCGGGGCTGCTTTCGCAGTCTGGCATATCGTGAAGGGTAATGAGCGCAAACCGAATGCCCACCCGGATATGATGAGGGGGGCTTTTCTGGGGCCTGAATTCTCGGATAAGGAGATCCTAAAAACTCTTGATCGGTATGGCGCGGAGGCCCACCATTATGAGCGCTTCGACGAGTTGGCTCACTATGTGGCGGTGAAACTCTCCGAAGGACACGTGGTCGGTTGGTTCCAGGGCAGGATGGAGTTCGGGCCAAGGGCTCTGGGGAATCGAAGCATCCTTGGCGATGCCCGTAACCCTGAAATGCAAAAAAAGATGAATCTCAAAATCAAATATCGAGAAGGGTTCAGGCCATTTGCCCCGAGTGTGCTGGAGGAAGACATCCAGGACTATTTTGATTTGGACAGACCTTCGCCTTACATGCTCCTGGTGGTGCCGCTGCGCGAAGATAAGAGAATCCCCATCCCTGCGGGATATAACGAGTGGAGCCTCTATGATCGGCTTTATTTTTTAAGGTCCGATTTACCCGCGATCACGCACATTGACTATTCTGCCCGTCTCCAAAGCGTGAATCGAAAGATCAATCCCAGGTACTGGCAGTTGATCCAGGAATTTAAGAAGCTGACCGGTTACGGCGTTATCGTCAATACCAGCTTCAATGTGCGGGGAGAGCCGATTGTCTGCACTCCTGAAGATGCCTACCGATGTTTCATGCGCACCGAGATGGACTATCTGGTCATGGGGGACTACGTTCTCGACAAGAAAGATCAGCCGAAGTTTTCAGAGACTGCTGACTGGAGAAAAGAATTCACGTTGGATTAGTGTACGTAACAGAGCCGAAGTGACCCGGCTTCCCCGGCGCTAATGTCCGGGGGGTATCTGACCCGAGATCACCTTGGCCGCAACGGCTATCCCATACCTATTCCAGTGAGAATCGTCCTTCCAGTAGGTAAACTTATCTTCTTTCAATAGCTTCTCCGATTCAGCCGTCAGGGGACCGGTAAGATCGGTGCATGGAATGTGCCAGCTTTCCGACAGGGCCTTTACCGCCTCCCACTGCGCGTTGGGCAGCGACTTCTCGTTGCCGGTTTCCAGGAACGGGTAATAGACTCGGAATTTTGTGGGAATAAAGAAGATATGGTCTATCCGATTACGCACCAGGGAGAGCATGGGGATAACCTTTTCGGGGAAATGGTAGGTTTCCCTTTCGGTGGCCTCGATGTATTGGTTAAAATCGGCTATCCTGTGCCCCCTCACCATGAGCACCCTGGCGGTGGATGCCTTTCTGGAGCGCTTGTTCGCGACACTGTATGTGTAGCGGTACAGGAGCGTGCTTTCGAAAAATGCCCGATACCTGTCTAAGAAAGCCTTCAAATACGGTTTTTTTATCAAGAGTTCTCTTCGCGAATAAGCCTCCGGGAAGTCATTGCCCTCAAAAAGGAATAACAGCACCTTGAAGTCGTCCTTGTATTTCCGTTGCAGGTAGAGGATGAATTTCACGTATTCGGGGATGCCACCCGTATATGCCAAGGAATAGGTATCAATCCCGTACGTCTCTTTTAACTGGCTCTGAAGCGTGTCCTCCTGGCTGTTGTCGTTCCCCACGACGAAAGAATCCCCCACAAGCACGTATTTCTGGCCCCTGTAGGCTTCGTCGTTCCGGAACCCGAGGGAATCGGTCTTAAACCGTATGGTTCTCGGCTCTATTTCGACGTTCTTTGCGCCCCCCACCGCACAAATATCTCCACAAGGCATTTTCACCACGGCATCGACGTTCCTCTTGTAGCCGCTCATCTGCATATCGCCGTTATAGACAGCAAACCTCTCGTGCTCCCTGTAATAGATCCCGTTGTCGATTCTCATAAGTCCCAGTCCCACATTGACGAGTAGGGTGGTCCCGAGAAGGCAGCACGCGAGGAGGAGGGAGTTCTTCCAGTCCATAAATATATAGGCCAGGAAGAATAGGATGAGCACCACATAGAAGATGGTATTGGGCAGGAAACCGTAAAAGAGCAGAGTGTGGTAGGTGAAAAGCAAGGGTATGAGGGCAATAATCGCCCTTCGAACGCAGGAAGAAAGAGGTGTTTTCATATATTCGAGGCGTTCCTGCCGGGCTTTCTTTGGGTATAACCAACCCGCGCTCAGGATAACATACTTGGGGGAAGATGCACAATGCGCATCTGGTTGCGCTAAGTGATGATCGGAAGCGATGTCTGGATCGCGATAGATGCCATCATTTTGTTGGGGGCAGAAACAGGTGATGGAGCAACGCGAATGGGGAACGGCCTGACCAATACCGGAATCGTGGCCCGGTCACACGAAGTCCCGGTCCATAATCGACTCAATATACTCCGCAGTGACTCGCTGTAACGCCCTGATCTTTTTTCGTTGCTGGAGTATGCCGGGGATATGCATCAGCCCGGAGACGGTTCCCTTGAGGTAATAAAACGTTCTCAGCTTGTAAAAATTCAAGAAAATCCGTTTGAGAAGGAGACCTACTTCACGCCGGAAAATGGTCAGGAAATGCTTTTCGACGGTTTCGGCCTGCATGTTTTTCCACAAAAAAATTATTCTGTTGCGGTTGTTGAGATACGTGGAGAGATATTTTCTTCGTCTGATCGTAGACCCTACCATGTGGTAAGCCACTGCAGCAGGCACATACAGGGCCTTGTAACCAGCAAGTTGCGCCCTGAAAGCGATGTCCGCATCTTCGTAATTCGCGAAGAATTGCTCGTCAAACAAGCCTATCTCATCGAACATTTTCCTTCTGTAAAGTGCAGCGCCCGCGCTCACTCCGAAGACGTGTCTCATCTGGTCATACTGGCCGTGGTCGTATTCTCCCGCGCCGATCAGTTCTACCTCACCGGTCCGGTTCAGCCTCAGCCCTAGAATATTTATCCGGTTGCGTTCAAAATACATCATCATCTTCGGTCCGGCAGCGCCTGCCTCCGGATGTTCGATGAGGGCTGTGCGCAATTCTTCGAGCCATCGGGGGTCAAGCTCGATGTCGTTATTCAAAACGGAGACGAATTCGCCGGTGCTGATCTCAATGCCTCGATTGACCGCTCCTGCGAACCCCAGATTTCGTTGCAGCGCAATTACTTGCACTACCGAATAACGGGATTTGAGAAGCTCCAGTGAGCCATCCTTTGACGCGTTGTCTACGACAATAATATCGAAATCCCGAAAGGTCTGGAGACTGAGTGATTCCAAAACTACCGGGAGAAGTTTTTCTCCGTCCAGGCTGGGTATAACGACGCTGACTGCGGGCATTGGGCGGCAAGAGTGTAGCACTGACCGGTTTCAAGCGTCAACCCGGTTCCTGACCTCGTGTCACTCTCCTGTCCTGGCCTCCCTTGACAGAGTCGAGGCTATGGGGATAAGATGCTCAGGGACTCGGGGAGTGGATGAACAAGTACATTAGTAAAGCAGTCTTGAAAGGCATTATGGGCAGCCGCCTCATCAGGCCGCTGACCATCGGCGGATTTCACTGGCTTTGGTTTCGCTCAGACTCCACGTGGCGCAAGCATACCTTCCTCGGCTACCCCATCAAACAATGTCCGCTAGACTTGCAGCTCTACCAGGAACTGATCTACAGCGTAAAACCTCCTTTCATCCTCCAGACCGGAGTGATGCATGGCGGCTCCGTGCTCTATTTTGCGTCTCTCCTTGACCTTATTGGCGCTGCTGCGGATGCTGTCGTAGTAGGTATCGACCTTAAGCTGACGCCTTCAGCCAAGTCGCTCACTCATCCCCGCATCCGGCTGTTCGAAGGCAGCTCGACAGATCCCACGGTAGTTGAGAGGGTAAAGGCTGCATTGCCGGCTGCCACCGGCTTCGTTGTGCTGGATTCCGATCATTCCAGAGATCACGTTCTGGCCGAGCTCTCCATCTACGGAGATCTTGTCAGCATAGGCTCTTACCTGGTTGTGGAAGACACGGATGTGAACGGACATCCTGTTCATCCCTCGCACGGGCCCGGTCCAATGGAGGCAGTGAACGATTTCCTCCGCATCGACCATCGTTTTATCCGCGATGACGAGGTATGGCGCGGAAACCTCTTCTCCCAGCATCAGGGAGGGTGGCTGCGACGGGTGCGCTAGTTCTGGAAATTAGGATTTGTTTAGGATTTAGATATTGGAATTTGCTTCTACTTGTATGTCTCAAAAAGTTTTTTCATGACACTCTCGTGTCCGTGAATTTCATCAATAAAATCCTCAGCCCCGAAACCATATTTTCCGGGATCATAAGAGCCGACCACGGCAAAACCGTTATCACGGGCCAGTTGCCTCAGGTATTCTTCAACCTTAATGGTGATACTATATCTCGGGTCCTGCAAGCAGGTCCGGTACACATCGGGATGAAGGGGCGGCAACAACAACACGACGGCCACACCATGGCTCTTCAAAAAGCCTAAAAGACCTTCGAACAGATCGGTGTCGCTCAGGGTATCAAAATTGCGGTAAATGATGGGCGGCAAGCCGCGGGAGCCGATTTCTTTCATTGTGGCGAACCTCTGGTTGTATGGAAAATGATCGCTGCCATCAGGCTCGCGAACAATATCATCAACGTCGATCGTGTCGGTGACATAGACTTTCTTGCCCTTCTGCAGATATTGCCAGTTCTGCATGGTATACTCCAGGTTGATAAGCTGCTCATACCTGCTTACCACATCCGACCCCTGTTCCGTGGTACTTGTAACCAACGTTTTTCCGCGTGCGCCCTTCGGGAATTCGGCAACCACCTCCCTGTAATAGCTTTCCAGTATTCTCCAGAACTCCCGGCCCAGCCTCGCATTCTTGTTAAAGATCCAGGGGTCTACACCAATGATAACGGTTTTAGGTAACATCCCCTTTCTTTTATAAAGGCCGACGATTCCTATGTAATCCTGTATGGTCGCACCAGCGATCGAATGATTAAAGAAATCCACTTTCCCCCCCCGTATAAACCTCTTTCGGAGTAACATGGTTCTCGAGGAGCCAACTGCAATGATATCTCTCTGTCCCGGATAATTTTCCACTATGAGTCGCTCAAGCTCTCGCTCATCGTCGCGACCCAGGTAACCGGCTACCATATTCCCCTTGATGAGGTTCATGGCTACGCCCTTGAGCCCTTTATTCGGCCGGAATACGCCGGCGCTGTCAGCATGAAAATTGAAGAGGGCGGTCAGGAGGAGAAGGAGGAGAAAGATCGAGAAGAATCCTTTGAGCCAACTCTTGCATGAACGGTGAGAAGAGCCTCTTTCTGTCGCCATGTCAGAACCGAAAATAGAGAAATTCAGAGTACGTGCCTAAGAAAAGCACGGAGAGCCATGCTACGAGCACAAACAGAATGAGCTGGGTAACATTCGGCCTGAATCCTTCTGCAACCTCATTCGAATTTTTGAAAAAGATAGAGAGCGGTAGGAAAATGATAAGCATGCAGAGTATTGCCTTGCTATTATTTCCCAGTGCTCCGAAGAGATTGTCAAGGGCCGTTATGAAGCTGCCCGCGTGCCATAGCTGGGTCCAAACGCCTTTCGGAAGCGGAGCAGCGTCTATGCCAACCATGCCTCCAAGCACCCTGAGCGCGTCGCCAAAAGTTTTCGCTCTGAAAAAAACCCACCCGATATTGATAAAATTAAAGGTAAGAAACCATGCGATCCAGGACGGCATGGAGAACCCCGATCTTTTCCACAGGCGATGGATCACAAGGGCAGCACCGTGCATGCACCCCCAGAGAACAAATGTCCACCCCGCGCCGTGCCAGAGACCGACAACGAAAAAGGTTATCATCAGATTGAGCAGGATATGCCATTCGGCAACCCTGTTCCCACCGAGAGGAATGTAGACGTAGTCTCTCATGAACCTGCTCAGAGTAATATGCCACCGCCTCCAGAATTCCTGGATATCCAATGATCGATAAGGGGTGTTGAAATTGATGGGTAGTTTTATATTGAACATCAAAGAAGAACCGAGGGCCATATCGGTATAACCGGAAAAATCGTAATAGAGTTGTAGAGTATAGGATAGCGAGGCTACCCATGCCTGGATCACGGTGAGTTGATTGAGCGTATCAAAACCATTGGTGGCCCAGACAGCAAACGTATCGGCTATCACCAGCTTCTTGAAAAGGCCGATAAAAAAAAGGCATATGCCGGATGCCACGTTCCTGTAATCGACGACCTTGTTTCTCAATCTGTCGAACTGGGGCATCATCTCAGCATGGTGGATGATGGGACCTGCCAGCAGGTGCGGGAAAAAGGTTACAAAAAGACCATAATTGAGTGCGTTATATTCTTTTACCTTGCCTTTCTCCGTGTCGACGAGAAAGGCAATCTGGGTAAAGGTAAAAAAACTTATCCCAAGGGGCAGGATGACCCGAAGAAGCGGTAGCGTAACATGGCCAACAGCATTGATATTTGAAATAAAAAAGTCAGCGTACTTAAAATAACCAAGAAGTGCCAGATTTCCCAGAACACCAATAACCAGCAAAGACCTGCCGGAAGAAAATCGGGCCTTCTCCCTCTGCCCCAATATCGCCTTTCCTATTACGAAATTAAAGACGATGCTTCCGACAATGAGGGGGAGGTAGACGGGATTCCACCAGCCGTAAAATACAAGAGAACCGAAAAGAAGCCAGGCTTTTGACCCGATAGTTAGTCTGCGTCTGCTCAAAAGGAAATAGACAGCGAGAACAACCGGGAGGAAGAGGAAGACGTAACCGTATGAATTGAAGAGCATGGTAGTCCGATACTTGGGCGTCTTATGGAGTGTAATTTAACAGAATGATCACTCGATGTAAAATCTCACACTTTTCCTGTCCATTATTGGGACCAGCGTCGTGCCCTCCAGCAGCGAAGCCCCACCCGCAAGCGGGAACCCGGCTCGCCGTACTCGCGAGATTGATTTCCACGGGCGATGCGCTTACGCCTACTCTCAGGGCATCACTGGCTTGCCGTGGAAATCCATTTTATTTTGTCTGAAATTTTTGATGGACATAGGCAAGGGCTTCATCGATTGCTTTAGCAGCCGTGTCCAGGTCCTGTTCTGTGTGCCGGTAGCAGATATAGCCGTGGTGGTGCGGGTGCAGGAAGATGCCCCTTCGGATAAGCTGCGTGTAAAACGCGTCCCGCCTGGCCCTGTATGTATCCCCGTCATCCTTCCTGAAGGTTATGTAGAACATGGGCGCAACACCGGTCAGCTCGGCCCCGGTAGCAGCATACTTTTCCACGAGAGCCCCGAGTCTTTTCAGGAACCGGCCGCCTTTCTCCCATATGTTGTTCAGGACATTGTCGCGCTCCAGGATCTCGAGGGTCTTAAGGGCGGCGATGTAACCGTCGCTGTTTGGAAAGAAGGTCGAGGATATGAAAAGCTTGCTTGCCGCGGCCATCATGAACTCGGCTTTCCCGGTGACAGCGCTTATGGCATAACCGTTGGCCATGCCTTTGCCGAGAACAGAAAGGTCGGGGGTGACACCGTAGAGCTTCTGCGCACCACCCATGCTGAGCCGGAAGTTGGTGCGGATTTCGTCGTAGACCAGCACTGCGCCGTACCTGTCAGCGAGTCCCCTGACGCCTTCAAGGAACCCGGGCAGCGGCTCTTCCATCTTTTGATGGTTGGGATGGCCGAAAGGGGTCATGATGATGGCAGCGGTCTCGTTCCCATGCTTGGCCAAAAGCTCCTCGAGCTGCCCGAGGTTGTTGTAGCGGAATTCGTACACATCCTCGTAAAGTTTCTGAGGTATACCCCCTTTCATCTCAACTGACCAGTCGTGCCAGCCGTGGTAGCCGCAGCGCATGACCTTGATCCGGTTGGTGTAGGCCCTGGCGATGCGGATACTCGCTGTGGTGGCATCTGAGCCGGTCTTCAAGAAGATGGTCATCTCCGAACAGGGCACGAGTTCGGTCAGTTTTTTTGCAAGCTGGTTCTGATACGGCTGGGTCAGAGTGAAGCAGAAGCCTTTCTCCGTTATCTGCCGGATTACCGCGTTATCCACCTCTTCTTCCCTGTACCCGAGAATGATGGGCCCATACCCGCAGAGAAAGTCGATGAACTCATTGCCGTCAACGTCGATCAGGTGCGCTCCTTTGCCGAATTCGAGAAAGATTGGATATTCCCCTTCAATAAAATCGCTCGGCTTCCGGGCACCAAGGACTCCGCCGGGAACGAATTGCTTTGCTTCGTTGAAGAGTTCAAGACTTCTGGTTATGTTCAGTTTTTCGGCATTCTTCATGGAACTGCTCCTTTTGACGGACTAAAGTGTAATAAATGACTTTATCGTTTCCGTTTGATGTATCTTGGCGCCTCTTTTCAGTAAGGCCGCGAGGTATTTTTTTGGATCGATGCACCCCTCCGGGGCTACCACTCCCTTTGCAGTTACCTCACCGGCATTGAGCATGAGCGCTGCGATCGAGACGGGAAGTCCTGTTCCCGCTGCTGTCCTGCCCACGACATCGGCAGTGTAGGTCACCTGATTCCCCTTTCGCTCCCCTTTCACTGCCATCTTCATGCCGGAAGCCACGGGCCCACGGTCCCTGTTCTGAGGTATTCCGCGCCAGAGCCGCAGCGTCAGATCATAGGGCACGACCTTGGTTCCCCTCACTTCAACGGGCTCGGTGCTGAGAAAGCCTGTCGCATTCTGCTCCTTGATGAGCTGATCCACCCAGGTTGGTATGAGTGCACCCTTGATAACAACGCTTTTCACCCCCGGTATGTAGCGGGGTATGGTGAGGGGTTGGGGATGTCCCACATAGCTGATCAGGCACTCACCGAGGGGTTCGAGGAAGGTAACCCGCTCCTCGCCGGTACCACCCGGTACCCATTCCAGCTTGCCGTTAAGATACTGGGGAACGTTGCCGCTCACCATGTGGAGGCTGTGATCCCAGGCTGCGCCTTCACCGAGGTCGGCGATGCTCACGACCCAGTAGAGGGCGATCTCATCCACACGGTCCAGCTGGTTGGCAAAATACTTGGCTATGATGTTGTTGGTTCCCGGATCAGATCCCATACCTGTTAGGATAGTTATGCCTGCTTTTCTGGCTGCCTCGTCAATCTCCGAAGCATAGAGGATCTTCACCGCTTCATAGTCATCGCAGATATCGATGTAGCTGACCTTCGCCTCGATAGCAGCCCTGGCCACGGCAACAGCCGTCTTGTAGAAGGGTCCGGCACAGTTGATAACGACGTCGGTACCTTTGATCGCCTTTACCAGGCTGCCATGATCGTACGCATCGATTCTCTCGAAGGAAACCTTATCATTCGTACGGAGTTTCTCGTGCAACCTGCCCGGGTCTGTATTGATGTCACCGATGATGACTTTTTTAACCTCTGCCTGTTTGATAAGATCTCGAGCAGCTGCCTGGCCCATGTCTCCTGCTCCGCCGAGTACGAGCGCCTGCATCGTGTCCTCCCTTCTTTTCTTAGATTCTGCTTATTCTGCTGGAAACGAGCTCTAAGACAAATTACATATTAGGGAAACAGGACATGCATGTCAAGAAAATAGACGTTGCCCGCGATTCCGATCTATGGACAACGCTACCACCCTGTGATATAAGGAGACCGCCAAGCACGCACACGTTCCCTCTTCTGCTCGCGAGCCTGACATTGTTCGCCAGCGAGCCGCAGAGCGATGCGTGATAAGGCCATCAACGATTAACGTTCCATGAACTTTAACTCCCACGAATTTATCTTTCTTTTCCTCCCCTTCACACTTATTGTCTATGTGCTTCTCAATAGGCAACACCTGACTGTTGCTTCGACGATCTGGCTGATTCTCTGCTCCTTCGTGTTTTACTGCTGGACTGAAATGAAGTCCGGGGTAGTTCTTGCTTTTTCTATACTCTTTAACTTTTGTGTCGGTCTCGTGCTAACTTCTCACCCTCCTTCAGAGGCCGGACGGACCAAGCGTAAAGCCATCCTTATTTTCGGAATAGCCGTCAGCGTGGCCCTGCTCGGTTACTACAAATACACCGGCTTCGTGGTTAATAATCTGAATCAATGGTGGGGTCTCGACCTCCCGGTGAAGAAGATGCTCCTACCGGTCGGTATAAGCTTCCTTACCTTCACGCAGATCGCGTACCTCGTAGACATCTACCGCAGCCCTGCCAAACGTACTAGTTTTCTCAATTATGCTCTGTTCATTTCATTCTTTCCGCGGCTGCTGGCCGGGCCGGTTGCCCGCTATGACGAAATCATCCCTCAGCTGGAGAGCCTGAAGAGCAAGGCGCTCAATTATCGAAACCTGTCAATGGGGCTTTATCTCTTCGCGATAGGGTTGTTCAAGAAGGTGGAGATTGCCGACCGGCTCCAGGACTGGGCCTCTCCGGGATTCGACGGGGGACACAATTTGAATCTGCTGCTCGCCTGGGCAACGTCGCTTTGCTACAGCTTCCAGATATATTTCGATTTTTCCGGCTATACCGATATGGCAATCGGCGCCGCGCTCTTTTTTAACGTCAGGCTTCCGATCAATTTCAACAGCCCATACAAGGCACTGGATATACAAGACTTCTGGCGCCGCTGGCATATAACGCTCACCAGGTTTCTGAGAGATTATATCTACATAACGCTGGGAGGAAACCGGGTGCGCGAGGCGCATGTTTACTGCAACCTCATGGCCACCTTCCTGATTGGGGGGCTGTGGCATGGGGCAGGCTGGACATTTGTTTTTTGGGGTTTTCTCCACGGCGCGGCTATCATGATGCACCGCGCGTGGAAAAGGATCGGGCTACGAATGCCTAATATCATCGCCTGGCTGGTAACATTCAACTTCGTTAACGTGGCCTGGGTCTTCTTCCGGGCCAAGACTTGGAACGATGCGATCAGGGTGCTCAGAGGCATGGCAGGCCTCACCGGTGTTGCTCTTCCGGAAGGGTGGGCAAAGACCTTTCCTTCTCTTAGTGCTTACGGGATACAGTTTATGCCGTGGAAGCGCGTAATGGAGGAAAGCAGAGATTCCTGGCTCTTCATTTTCGGAGCGCTCATCATCTGCTTATTTTTCAAGAATTCCAACGAGATGGTCGAAAGATTCAAGCCTGACTGGAAATCATTCATAGTGCTGACAGCCGGGGCTTACGCTGTGCTGCATATGAGCGCTATGCAAGAGTTTGTCTATCGATTTTTTTGAGGATGGTATGAAGCGGTACAGAAAGTGGTTCCTTACAGGACTCGCTATCGTGACGGTCGAGCTGGGCTCTGTCGCGCTCTTGAACTACATTGTTGACCCATACGGGTTTTTCAGATACGGAACCTGGCGCCATGACGTTTCCCATCAGTATAGCGGGACAAGCAAAAATTTTATCAAGACCCGCTATGTGGCCCAAAACCCGCTGAAGTACGACTGCCTCATCTTTGGATCCTCAAGAGTGAACGGGCTCGATGGGAGACAGATCAAGGATGCAACCTGTTACAACATGAATTACGGAGACGGGCTGCCGCGCAATCATCTGGACAACCTCCGCTATCTACTGAAGAAAGGCGTCCGGCCCAAGATAGTGCTGATAGGCCTTGACGAATTCTCTTATAAGGAAGACCCCGCCGAGCACTTCACGGATTATATGAGATATCCGTATCCACCGGCGGTGCACCAGAGCACGGCTCTCTTCTATCTAAAATACCTTCTTCGTTATTCGTGGAGAAGCATGAAGGAACCGCTCGAAGGGTTCGAGGGCAAAAGGCAACCCGCTCGATACGATCATTACGGAACGGGTCTTGAGGATGGACCGCCCGAGGCAGAGAAAATAATTGAGGCGAACCCGATCAAGTATGCACAAGATGCGAGATTCCAGGAAGCCATGATAACGCAGGGAGACAGGATGGCGGAAACGCTGGAAGAGATCGGGGAGACGGTCGATCTCCTCAAAGCGCACGGAATACGCCTGATCATCTTCATAAACCCTATCCACAAGGCCACCTACCTCGCCACAGGCCTGGAAAAGTTCTTTCTGTTCGAAAAAGAATTGAGCAACATTACCAGCTTTTACGATTTCAGCGGTTTGAACTCCATCACCACCAACAATTACTATTACTACGAAACCTCGCACTACAGGCGAAACGTTGGCGCGTTGATGCTTGCCCGCATGTTCAACGAAAGCAGCGTCAAGGTGCCCGCTGATTTCGGTGTGCTGGTAACCAGGGAAAACATAGACCAGCACCTGACAGACTTGAGGACGCAGGTCGCGGGTCTCGGTTCAGCGGTGAGGTGGTAGCGAGCTGGCGATCTGATCGTATGTCTTGTATCTTATGGCTCCAGCGGGTAACTGTTGAAGAGACGCCCCCACTTGGTCTCTCGCACTCGACGCTGGATCGCCTTTCCCTTCAAGGGGTACCACACGAAGTCATGATAGAAAAAAGAGCCGAAGATAAAGAGGAAGACCAGGGGTGTTCTCACGAGCAGGTGCTGTAGCGGCTTCAGCGCACCAAACCAGAGCGCGTCTCCGGCCCTGCTGGCCAGATTGTCGCCCACTCGAAAGCCAAAGTTTACCTGGCTGATATCCTCGCCACGTATCTCGATCTCATCGATTCTTCCCGTGCCCAAGCCGTGCTCGTGGGCAAGCCTGATATAGGGAATGGTCATAGGGTCAAAGCCCATCATACGCGCAGCCACCGCATCGACCGCAACAGAGTCGGCGCTCATAAGCATAAAATCCTTCTCGAAGGGGAGCATGGTCCGGGGGCCCGGTCCGCTCCCGCACATCGTGCCGTCGACTACCGCGAAGATCCCCGAGTGAATCTCCTTCTGAATCGCAAGGAGGTCTACCAGGGTCTCGTGGATGAGGGTATGCGTATAGTGTCGCTTCTTGTCGAGAAGGCCGCCGAAGGCGTTTTTCATCGCCCCGGTCGTCGTCGTGTAGATATGAGTCTTTACTGTCGGTAGATGTACAATGTTCTTACCAAAGAAAAAATCAGGGAGCCGGATTCCTTCGGGATAGATACGATCGAGGGCCAGCATTTTTGATCTCGGTCTGTACGAAACCCATTCCATGTGGCCCGGGAGGAAGTTGTAGCGCTCCTCGACCCCATACTTCTTGTAGACCGGCGCCAGCCTATTGAGTCTTCCGCCCTTGACTGCGTCCGTGACAACGGTATTGTTATGGACCGCCACCATGTCAGAGTATCCGCCGTGCTTAAGTGCGAGAATCACGCCCTCGAGTTGCCAGGGGGTCGTATTGGCGCTCAGATACGGCAGGTGCCAGGAGATGTTGTCCTTCAGGATCGTTGTAGAGTTGGCAGAGAGGGCCTCTCTGAAGCCTGCAGCCTCCATCCCTTCCCGGATATTCCGCAGCACCCGCTCGGGAGTTGTCCTCACCACTGAAACGATGGATCGCTTACCCATGTCCCTCACACATAGAGGATCACCGCGAAGGAAGCGATCCAGGCCAGGATGACGAGCTGTAGAAACCTGTTCGAGAAAAGAACGCTGGTAGGGTCGCTCTCTTGTTGCCAGACAAAGATAACCTGCATGTACCGCATGATGCCGAGTATCACGAAAAGGGTGGTCAGATAAAGCTTATCCGAATGAAACTTGGCGATGGTATCCGGAGAGACGGTGTACATGATATAGGCTACGATGATAACCCCTGCCATGAGGACCATGCCGTTGTCGATGAGTTCCAGGTTGTACCCGTCAATGTTTTTGCGCACCACCTGCTCTTTGTTCTGATAAATGATCACGTCGTCCCGCCTTTTCGCCAAGCCAAGAAACAGGGCGAGCAGGAAGGTCATGATGATTATCCAGTGAGTAAGCGGAGTGGCGGAAGCCATGCTGCCGGCAAACAGCCTCATCACGAAACCCACTGCGATAACGGTCACATCGATAATGGGAATGCGCTTGAGTTTTACGGAGTAGAGAAAATTGAGAAGCACGTATGCGAAGAAGAGCAGGTCCAGGGAAAAAGAGAGGCAGAAGACGCAAAGGAGCAGCACGACCATCCAGATACCGGCCATGAGGAGATACGCTGCACGTCTCGAAACCCTTCCAGCAGCTATGGGGCGCTCCTTCTTGACCGGGTGTATGCGGTCCTCCTCGACGTCCATGAGGTCGTTGAAAATGTAAACGCCGCTCGCCGTAAGACAGAACGCTACGAACGTCAGGAACGTGCTCGCAAGGTTTCCCAGACTTGCCAGACCCCCGACAAAAAAGAGAGGCAGAAAGACAAACGTGTTCTTGATCCACTGCCTGGGTCGAAGAAGGGAGAGGAACGTGTCCATACGTGCTTAAAGGTACCACATTTTTTTCCACCTCGGTATCGGATTTTCGCGTTGGTTATCGGTGCATCGGCCGGAAAGATACCACGCACCCGCGGTAGTGGTCCCAGATGAAAGGATCGTTTCAGCCCGCAACGGACGGGATGCCGCAGCAGTTTGTTTGACATAAAAAATGGCTGCACGTATACTGGAGAAACGCCAAAAACGTGAGGCCGAGTGAGAAGGTTTTCACGCCAGGAAACACCGGCCGAAGAGACCCATGCAGGACAAAAGAAAGGGAGCACCAGAAGACACGCCCAACAGACGAGACAGAAAGAAAACATCGGTAAAAAACGTACCTTCTGCAAAAGAAGCCAGCGTCAACCTGAGCGCCGATGGTCATAAAACGTTGACAGACCAGCGTTCCCACCGTATAGCCTCAGCCTGCTATGCTATGGCAACAAAGAAGCGCCTGCTCATAATCTCCCTGCTCCTCATCATCGCCGCCTCCGCGGCCTTCTGGCAGGTCACGCAGTGCGATTTCATTAATTTTGATGATCCGCTGCACGTCACCGACAACCGGCACGTCCAGGACGGTCTTACCGCGGAGGGGATCCTCTGGGCGTTCACCACCGGCCATGCCTCGAACTGGCATCCCCTGACCTGGATCTCCCACACGGTCGATGTCGAGCTCTTCGGGCTGCAACCGGCAGGGCATCATCTCACCAATCTCCTGTTCCACCTTGCTAGCACGCTCCTGCTCTTTCTCGTCCTCAACCGGATGACACAAGCAATCTGGCAGAGCGCCTTTGTGGCGGCTCTCTTCGCCCTTCACCCGCTCCGCGTGGAGTCGGTGGCCTGGGTAGCCGAGCGCAAGGATGTCCTTTCCACCTTCTTCTGGATGCTGACGATGGGAGTGTATGTCTCCTATATTGCCCGGCCCGGACTCTCGCGCTACCTCGCCCTGCTTCTCTGTTTTACCTTAGGCTTAATGGCGAAACCCATGCTCGTCACCCTTCCCCTTGTCCTGCTCCTGCTGGACTACTGGCCTCTTGGGCGCCTGAAGCAGCAACCACCCCAGGAACCCTTATCCGAGGATAACAGCAGAACACCTCCGGTAGGGGCCCCAGTGCGGCCGGCAGGTCACTGGCCCCTGCTTCGGGCGCTCCTTATAGAGAAGATCCCCCTCTTTGCCCTGGCAGCGCTCTCGAGCATCGTCACCTATTTAGCCCAGAGTCACGGGGGGGCGGTGCGGTCTTTTCAGGCCCTTCCACCGGGTGCCCGTGTGGCCAATGCCTTTGTTTCCTATAGCGCCTACCTGGTCAAGATGCTCTGGCCCACGAACCTTGCCGTCTTTTATCCTCATCCGGGGTGGTGGCCGCTCTGGCAGGTTCTCGGCTCTGTCGCACTCCTTATCGCCATAACCGTGCTCGTCATTAAGGGTGCAAGGAAGCGCCCCTATGCTGCGGTAGGGTGGCTCTGGTATGTGGGGACCCTGCTGCCGGTCATAGGAATAGTGCAGGTGGGCGGCCATGCCATGGCCGACCGGTTTACCTACATCCCCCTGGTCGGGCTCTTCATCATCGTCGCATGGTCCGTTCCGGAACTCCTCGAGAAATGGCCCTATCGAAAAGAGGCCCTTATGACCTTATCCGCAGTGTGCCTCCTATGCCTCTTCCTCGTCACCTGGAGACAGGTTGGGTACTGGCGAAATAACATCACCCTGTATGATCACGCCCTGGAAGTCGCCGATCGCAATAGCCCTATCCATAATAACCGGGGTGTTGCCTACACAAACCTCGCCAATTACACCCAAGCGATTGCAGATTTTAACCGGGCTATCGAGATCGATCCTAAGTATGCGGAGGCCTATTACAACCGGGGTGTTGCCTACACAAACCTCGCCAATTACACCCAAGCGATTGCGGATTTTAACAGGGCTATCGAGATCAATCCGCGGTATGTCGAGGCCTATAGCAACCGAGGGGTGGTCTCCACAAGCCTCGGCAATTACACCCAAGCGATTGCGGATTTTAACAGGGCCATCGAGATCGATCCAGGGTTTGGGAAAGCCTATTACCACCGGGGTGTTGCTTACACAAGCCTCGGCAACTACACCCAAGCGATTGCGGATTTTAACAGGGCCATTGAGATCGATCCCAAGAATGCGGAGGCCTATAGCAACCGGGGGATGGCACATGGCAGCCTTGGAAAGCCCATCGAGGCGATTGCGGATTTTAACAGGGCCATCGAGATCGATCCTAAAAATGCGGAGGCCTATAGCAACCGGGGGGTGGCCTGGGCCAGCCTTGGAAAGCCCATCGAGGCGATTGCGGATTTTAACAGGGCCATTGAGATCGATCCCAAGAATGCGGAGGCCTATAGCAACCGGGGGGTGGTCTACGGCAGCCTCGGCAACCGTGAGCACGCGATTGATGATATAAGAGCAGCAGCACGGCTTGGCCATGAAAGGGCAAGGAGCTTCTTGAGAAGCCAAGGGGTGGGCTGGTAGCATATTCTTGAGTCTTTGAGGTGGTATGTATCAGAAAAAGAAAGTGGTCGTCGTGATGCCGGCCTACAATGCCGAGGAGACGCTTCTTAAGACCCATGGCGAGGTTCTGGAACAGGATTGTGTTGATCTCGTCATCGTGGTCGATGATGCCAGCAACGACGAGACCGTAAACCTTGCGCGGGGGCTACCCAGGACCAAGGTCTTCGTTCATGATTCAAACCTCGGGTACGGCGGCAATCAAAAGACCTGCTACCGGCAGGCCCTCCTGGAGGGTGGCGATATTATTATTATGGTACATCCCGACTACCAATACACGCCAAAGCTCATCCCCGCATTCGTGGCGATGATCGGTAACGGACTGTATCATTTTGTGCTGGGTTCGAGGATCTTAGGGGGTTACGCCCTCAAAGGGGGGATGCCCTTGTACAAATACATCTCCAACCGGGCATTGACCTTCGCCGAGAACCTACTGACCGGCGCGAAACTTTCGGAGTATCATACGGGCTACCGTGCCTTTTCACGTTACCTGCTGGAGAAGGTGCCCTTTGAAAGGAATTCCAACGGCTTCGTCTTCGACAACCAGATGATTGCACAGATTCTCTGGCTTGGCCACACCGTTGCTGAGGTCAGCTGTCCGACCAAATACTTACCGGAGGCCTCATCCACCAACTTCTCCCAGAGCCTCAACTACGGATTTGGCTGCCTGGCAACGGCGCTCACCTACCGGGTGGCGAAGATGCATCTGATCCGGCCCGGGCTTTTTGCGGGCAATGAATGATGAGACACAGCTCAGATTCATGAGAACCCGCACGAAGCAACTGCTGTTGCTCATCCTACTCATAGCCATCGTAACGGCCGCACACCTCTCCGGTCTCAGCAGGTATTTGACGTTCGCAAGCCTGACGGAACACCGCGGCCTTCTCGAACAGACCGTGGCCCAACACTCTCTGTTATCCGTGCTGCTTTATATACTTC
>Ga0335070_10003485_pt1 | contig 18390 bp, 15 predicted proteins | sample Lox_Sample_13_FD_206722 | JGI IMG/M metagenome (GOLD analysis project Ga0335070, IMG submission 206722) | Soil microbial communities from Loxahatchee National Wildlife Refuge, Florida, United States - Lox_Sample_1.3 | ecosystem: Environmental > Terrestrial > Soil > Wetlands | place: USA...
CCCACTTCCGGCACGTTTTCCAACTCCTCGGCCGAAGCCGCCGCTAATTCGCCTACCGACGAAAAATGCTCCGCCAGCAACTGCCCCGTTCGCTCGCCCACAAACTGAATCCCCAAGGCGTAAATCAGCCGGTCCAGCGGCTGCTTCTTGCTCCCTTCAATCTCATCAATCAGGTTCTGCGCAGACTTCTCTGCCATGCGCTCCAACTCCGCCACCTCGTCCGCCTTCAGCGAATACAAATCCGCGACGTCTTTCACCAAATCCTTTTCCACCAGCTGATCCACGATCTTTTCGCCCAGCCCGTCGATATTCATCGCGTGCCTCCCGGCAAAGTGTTGGATGGACTCCTTCAGCTTCGCCGGGCACGCCGAATTCACGCACCGGTACGCTACTTCCCCTTCCACCTTGTGAATCGTGCTTCCGCACACCGGGCATTTCTTCGGCATCTTAAATTCGCGCCGGTTTTTCCCTTCCTTCACCACCTTCAACACGTGCGGAATCACTTCGCCGGCCCGCTCAATCAGCACGGTGTCGCCAATCTGCAGTCCCAGCCGCTCAATCTCATCCATGTTGTGCAGCGTCGACCGGCTCACCGTTACGCCGCCCACCTGCACCGGTTCCAGCACCGCCACCGGCGTCAGCGTTCCCGTGCGTCCCACCTGCACGATGATGTCGTTCACCACCGTCTGTTCCTGCCGCGCGGGATACTTGAACGCAATCGCCCATCTCGGCGATTTTGAAGTGAACCCCAGTTCGTTCTGCTGCGCCGTCGAGTTCACTTTGATCACCACGCCGTCGATCTCGTACGGCAGTTTTTCGCGCTTGCTGTCCCACGCCTCGCAGTAGGCGATCACCTCATCGATCCCATCGCACAACTTCCAGTCGTCCGAAGCACGGAACCGCATCTGTTTCAGCGCCACCAGCGAATCCGAATGTTTTCCGAACGGCACTTTTCCATCTACGTAGAGATAGTAGGCAAAGAAATCCAACTTCCGCTGTGCCGTAATCGCAGGATCGAGCACGCGCACCGCACCCGCCGCCGAATTCCGCGGATTCACGAAAATCTTTCCGCCAATTTCCTCCTGCTGCTTGTTCAGCGCCTCAAACGCCTTCTTCGTCATCATCACTTCGCCGCGCACTTCGAAATCCTGCGGCAGCTTCACTTTCTTCAGTACCGCGGTGTCCACCACCAGCGGAATGGACCGGATCGTCTTCACATTCGGCGTCACGTCCTCGCCGGTGGTTCCGTCGCCGCGCGTCACCCCGCGTACCAGCACGCCCTTTTCGTACTGCAGCGAAATACTCAGCCCGTCGAATTTGTGTTCCGCAATGTACTCCACCACCAGCCGTCCCGTTCCCTCCCTCACCCGCCGGTCCCAATCGCGCAACGCGTCGTAGGAAAACCCGTTGTCCAGACTGAGCATCGGCCGCGCATGCCGCACCGTCGTGAATCCTTCGCGCGGCGTGCCTCCCACGCGCACGGTCGGCGAATCGGCAGCGCGCAATTCCGGGTAGGCGGCTTCCAGTTCCTTGAGCCGTTTCATCAACTTGTCGAACGCAGCGTCAGAAATCTCCGGCTCATCCAGCACGTAATACAAGTACTCGTGCTTGCGGATTTCCTCCCGCAGTTTCCCGACTTCTTTCCTCGTCTTCGCGTCCGCTTTCGCCATGCTCCCCTCGCCCAGACACACTCGCCCCGCAATTATAAGCGACCTTTGGATTGCGGCGATTCGTCGCCGCTGTTTCGGGCTCAGTTTCGCCGCTACGTTCGCGGCTATGTGGTAGCGCCCGCCCTCTGAGGCGGGTCCAGCCCGCAGCCATCGCGGCAAGCCGGCTTACTTATGCCCAGGTCCGTAACCCGATCATTCCCCAGAAAGCCAAATACAGCAGCAGTACCAGCAATCCGATCGATACCGTCCTCGAAAATCGCAGCACACCCGGCCGGACGCCTTCTGCGGGGGCGCGCCACGCCGCGATGCCGCTAGCCAGAACGGCGAACGCAAACACAATCGTCGTCAGGCAAAACGCCACCGATGCTCCCGTCACGTTTCCAAACTTTTCGATCAAGTCTTCCGAATTCAGGATAAAAATCAGCACAAACGCCACCAGACTCAACACCGCCACCAGCGGCCACCAGCGCATCCCGCGTTCCGCTGGACGCCTCCGCTTCGCACTCAGACCACCCAAAATCCAGAATGGCGCATAGGCGCCAATCGCAATCATTGTAAGCGCCGCAAAACACGTCAGCGCAATTTCCAGCAGCGCAAATCCCGTCGACACTTTCTTCATCGTTGTTTGCGCACCGGCCTGCAGATACAGCGCACCCTCCTTTGGCGCCAGCAACATGGTCGTCGCCACCGGTTCCGCCGATTCCTTCTTCGGCAAATAGCGGAACTGCGTTCCGCTCGTCGGCACAAATGATTCCTTCCCTCCCAGCGTGCCCAGCACCATCTTGCCGTCCGTAAAGCTCACGTGCGTCAATCCCAGCAACCGTTCCAGAAAGAAAAACAGTTGCACGCGCGGAGAATTCGGCTCGTACCATCCCGCATACTCGGCCGCATTCGATGGCATCGCTCCCGGCGCCGGAACTTCCGGCTTTTGCAGCTTGTTCGTGATGTACGCGCGTATGGCCTTTCCCACCTTCTCGAAAGCGTCGCCATTCCCCGAATTGATGCTGTAGAAATAGCCCACGCCCAGTTCCGGCATGTACGACATCTCCGTCAACCCGCCTTCCACTCCGCCGTTGTGCCCGTGGTAGACGAACCCGTCGTGAAAACTCCAGTAATCGCTCAGCCCGTAACCCGCCTTCAATCCTTCTTTCGCGGCCCACGTCGACAGCGGGCCTTCCATCCGGTCAACATCCGCGCTTGGCAACACCGCGACACCATTGACCGCGCCGCGATTCAAGTAAAACTGCACATACGCCGCCATGTCTTCCGCCGACGCATTGATTGATCCCGCCGGCCGCAACAGAATGTTCCAGTAGGAATAAGGCGTCTTGCCGTCGTTGTGATACAGCACAGTCGTCGTTTTCGGGTCCCCCGGTTGAAAATAGGTTGCCCTCTTCATTCCGATTGGCAGAAACAGATTCTGCGTCACAAAATCCTCGAACCGCTGCTCGCTCAATTTCTCCACGATGTAGCCCGCCACGGCCGGCCCCGAATTGCAATACGCCATCCGCGTTCCCGGGGGCCAGCGCGACGCCCGCGAGTGATGGTCGTAATTCAGCCCATCCTTCAGCGACATCCCCGGCGCATCCTTCGCATATTCGCGCAGGTGCATGTCGTCCCAGCCTGTGGTGTGCTCCAGCAGGTTCACGACGCGCACTGGATCGCTTGCCTCCCAGGCGTTCTCAAACCATACGTCCGGCACCAATTTCTTCACCGAGTCGTCCAGCGACAACTTCCCCTGATTCGCCAGCAGCAGAATCGACATCGACGCAAACGCTTTTGACGTCGACCCAATCCGGAAGAGTGTCTGCGACGTCACCGGCCTGTTCGCCGCCACATCCGCCAATCCCACGCCGGCTACCCATTCCGGCCCATCCCTTTTCACAATCGCTACCGACACTCCCGGTGTGTGCGTGTCCTTCAGAATCTTCTCCAACTGCCCGCGCAGTTCCTCCACCGTCTGTGCCGGCTTCCGCGGCTCTTCCTTCTTCTTGTCATCCGCGAAACAGGCCACCGCGCACACGGCCAGCATCGCTCCGCACCACACCTGTCTTTTCATGGTTGTCCTCAGTTGTTGAGAACCTGCTGCGTACCTTATTACTACCGAGGTCGTTGCTTGGCAATGACCCTTATTCGAGGTTGGGATCGCGTACACGCACTGCTGTCGGCATTTCGTAAATCGGTGCAGGAATCAGACGCCCGGTCATCAAGTGGAGCAGGAAGGTTAGGATCATTCCCCCGCCCAGCGCCAGCACAAACCACCGCATGTCTCTCTGCGGGTAGAACAACGCGTACAAGACCAACACCCAGAACGTCGTCGTCAACATCGGTATGCCCACAGCAATGAACATCGTTCCCGAAAATCCCGGCAGATACCACGGAAACTGGTCATGCACCGACCGCCGCGCCCACCACGACGTATGAATCTTGATTGCCAGTCCCTCCGCCAGCGGTAAGATCGTTTGGTCCGGCCCCCGCTTGTGTCCCAACCGGTAGAACTCCGATAAATGCGAGTCGATTGACGTCACACCCGGAATGGTTTCGAGCAGTCGCAGGTAGGCGCGCCAGAACTGAATCACCCGCACACCCCGGAATCCCAGCGAAATGTACAACAACGAAAGCGCCAGCCCGAACAGGTTCACGATCAGGCTGATGTTGTGTGCTTCGGTCGTCGCGGACGTCGTAAACGCCAGCGCTGTCGCCAGAAATGCCTGCACCGTCGAGAAGTTGTTCATCCGCGCGTACAAAATATGATCTTCGTGATACAGCCGCTCCAGCACCTTGTGCCAAGCCAGTTTCGGATCCGGAAAGCTCAGTTCGTCGCTCATCTCATTCTGCGTCGCCTGCCGACCAGGCACATACTCGCTTCCGGAATTTTATATCCATCACCCTGGATGCAACCTTGTTTCTGCGCACCCGCTGCCGTGATTGTCACGGAGGTGTGCACGTCCTTTGACGGCTATCAGTCTTGTTAGTGAACGTCCGGGAAGATCTCGTCCGCGATCCAATAGTTCGCCAGCACGATCGCAAACAGTGTGCCTGCTGTCCAGACGGCCCAACGCCAGTGTCTCACCCACGTTCCCGGCGTCTGCTGCAGTGGCAGTTCCACAAGATACGCGGCGCTGTAACAGACATTCGCCACCAGTGCCAGAAACACCATTGGTACCAGCGTCGTCAGCTTCATCGCCAGGCGGAAGTGCGGCCACGTGGCCATGACCCAAGCCCCCACGACACCGGCCAGCGCCACGTTGTACGCAATCCGCAGTGGCTCCCAGAATCGCGCGGCTTGCGCTAATTCCTTCCCGAGCGCGATTCCGCGAGAGTTCTCAGGCGGCAAACTCGATGTGCTCATCCGGCTCCTCCAGGACGCATCCATGCCGGCCAGCCTAGCCGATCTACTTTATTATGTAAAGTACTACGCGAAACTTCACGCCCGCTTCAGCAGCCTCGTCACCCACACCAACAGCACTGCCCCCACGAATGCCACGATGATCGACCCGATCATTCCTCCCCCAGGCCAGATCCCCAGCATCCCAAACACCCATCCCCCGACGACCCCTCCCAGCAGCCCCAGGATGATGTCCACCAACACCCCGTAGCCTCCGCCTTTCATCACTTGCCCCGCAAGCCATCCCGCAATCAATCCCGTCACAATCCAGGCGATGAATCCCATGTGTCCTCCTCATTCATCTAGAACGAATCTGTCGATTCCCCCGGGCGAGCGCGCCGCCACTATGCGACACCTCTTGCCCGAATTCAAGCTTTCCCCAAGGGAACTCAGGTTGCTCCTGATTTCGTTGCAGCTTGTTTCTCGGCTACAATGTTTCGGTCCCGAGCATCGAATAACTGGAATGACGACGTCACCTTTTCAAAACGCGCTTCTCATTCATAATCCCAACGCCGGTAACGGTGGCGACGGCCGCCGTAAGCTGCTCGACCAGGCTCGCCGTATCCTCGCTTCCAACGGCATCGAAGCCGAGCTGGCGGAAACCACCGGTCCGGGCCACGCTGTCGAGATCGCCCAGCAAGCTGTCCGCGAACATCGTCAGCTTGTGATCGCCTGTGGCGGCGACGGCACGCTCAACGAAGTCGTCAACGGCTTGGCCACCGCCTCGAACGGCCATCGTGTTCCCCTCGCTCTCCTCCCGGGTGGCACCGCCAACATCCTCGCCAAAGAACTCGATCTTCCTTGGGACATCCCCCGAGCTGCGCGCCGCATGGTCAATGCTGATCTCCACGACATCGCTCTCGGCCTTGCGACTCCGTTGGAGAATCCCGCTCGCAAGCGCTATTTCCTTTCGGTCTCCGGCGCCGGCCCCGACGGTATGATCGTCTATTCCGTGGATCTTGGCCTGAAGGCGCGCGTCGGCATTCTCGCCTATTGGTGGCAAGGCGCCCGCGAAGTCATTCGCTACACGTTTCCTCGCTTCCGCGTGCGCGCCGGAGACCGCCAGATGGAGGCGACACTTGTCATCGTTGGCCGCACAAAGCATTACGGCGGCCCGTTCAAGATCACCGATCAGGCCGACCTCTTCGAAGACCAGTTCGAGTGCATGGCCCTCACCACGCAGAGCGGCCTGCGTTATCTGAGTTATCTCCCCACGCTTTGGATGGGCAATCTCCGCAAGGAGGAAGACGTCCATTTCTGGAAGGCCGAATCACTCGTCTGCGAGCCGCTCGACGCCAATCCGGTTTACGCGCAGGTCGACGGCGAGCCGCTTGCCCGCCTGCCCGTCGAATTCTCCATCGTCCCCCAGGCTCTCAAGCTCCTGGTTCCCCGTGATCCGGCCCGCCCCGTCGCCTAGGTCCGGCACGCGACTGTTTACACTTCGAAGCAACAATTGTCTTCTCGCTTCTCCCACGCTATAAAATACCTCTGTCCGTGGACATCGCGACGCACGCCTTAGCCTCCTTCGCCCTCGCACGCGCTTTCTTCCCGCGCCGCCGCTGGCCCGTTGTTCTCGGCATGATCTTCGCCGGCACCCTAGCCGACATCGACTATCTCAGCGTTCTCTTCGGCCCCGCCGCCTACTTCGCCTCCCGCCGTACGTACACGCATTCACTCCCTGTCCTGCTCGTGATTCTCGTGCTCGCGTTGCTCTTTACCCGCTGGCTCAACCGCAACGAGCTGGAATCAATTCGCGCGGTGGCCTTTCCTTTATCTCTGGCCGCCGCGTTTCACATTGTGCTCGACGTGCTCCAATCCGAAGGCGTCGCGATCCTTTGGCCGTTCCGCGCCACACGCTTCGCCGCAGACTGGCTCCCTCCCATTGACCCGTGGATTCTCACACTCCTCATCCTCGGCTGCTTCCTTCCGGAGTTCTTCCGTCTGATTACTTCTGAAATTGGAGTGAAGAGCAGAACTCCGCGTGGCCGCAGTGGAGCTCTGATCGCGCTGTCGTTTGTCGTCGTCTATGTTGGTGCGCGGGCTTTTCTACACTCGAGCAGTGAAGCCTTGCTCGATCCCCACTCCTACGCGGGCGAATCCGCTCACAGGGTCGGGGCCTATCCCGACGGATTCTCTATCTTCACTTGGCACGGCGTCGTCGAGACTCAGTCGCTTCTCTGTCTCGCCGACGTGCCCACGCTCTTTGGCAGGGCCTTCGATCCCGAGTCAGCGGAGTGCTTTCACAAACCGGAACCGTCGCCGGAACTTACCGCCGCGCAGAACACCGCTGTCGCGCGGGCTTTCGTTCATGCTGAGCCGTTCCCGCGCGCGGCGGTCGGTAAATCCGCCGATGGCGCCGACGTAGAACTTCGCTCCATGCGCGACGTCGCCCAACACGAAGTGGCTCACCGCATTGGTGTGCGGATCGCCCTCGACTCCAAGCTCGCTGTTGCCAGCGAGCAATATGTCTGGGCCAGAGAGCTGCGACTTCGCTAGCGAGTGCGCCGCGCGAGTTGTAGCGGCGGGTCTTCAGACCCGTACCTTCCACTGCGTCTTACTTTCAATTTCTTGAAGTGTGGCGATTTCCCGGGACCGCCAGTCACCAGACTGGCTCGTTACTTCTTCTCTTCGTCCGGCCGATCCCGCAGAATCACCCGCGAAGCCGCGTAACTCAGCAACGCGAAAATGATCACCCCAATCGTCACCTGCAACTTGTGCTGCGCCAAAAAAGGCAGCGCTTGATCCCCATACTTGATCGCCAGATATCCGATGCCAAAATAACGGATCGCGCGCGCCATGGCGATTGCCGTCGTGAAACTCGCAACTGGCACTTCAAATACCCCAGCCGCAAACACAAAAATCTTGAATGGCGTCGGTGGCGGCAGTAGCGCCGCAATCAGCATCCCGCCAAACCCGTTCTTCTCCACCCAATGCCGGATCGCTTTGCCGCGTTCACCCGCGCGCTTGTGGTAAAACGCTTCCCCGCCTTTCCGAGCAATGTAGTACAGCAGGATGCACCCAAGCACCGACCCGATCATCGCCATCGCCGCGTACAACGGCATGCGCAGCGGGTGCTGGATCGCCAGCTCAATCAGCAACAAGTCATTGATCACAGGAAATGTCAGGATCGAGGAATCAAGAAAGGAAATAAGGAAGAGCCCGGGCGCGCCCAACACTCCCGCAAACGCTACAATCTTCTGCTTCCACCCGCTCAGCGGACCCGGCAATCTCATCTCCTTTGGAATACGGCGCATCTTGTACCGAAGCAAAAGACGACTCGTCGTTGCCTTTAGTGCCGAGAAGAACGCCACCCGTCACAGCAGCGTCTGCACCGCCTCCACCACCACATCCCAGACACGGTGTAACTCTTCCGGCTCGATGACATACGGGGGCAACACATACACCACATTTCCGAGCGGCCTCAACAACACGCCGCGTTCCAGGAAAAATCCGTACAGTTTCGGCCGCAGCGCCGAGAGGTATCCTGCATCGCCCGCCACCAGTTCCACCGCGCCCATCGTTCCTACCTGCCGAGCATCTCCCACCTGATGCATCCCTCGCAGATCGGCCAGCCGTTCCGCGTGAATCTTGGCGATCGTCGCAATCCGGTCGAACACCGGCTCGTCATCAAAAATCCGAAGATTCTCATTCGCCGCTGCGCACGCCAGCGCGTTCCCCGTGTAGGAATGCCCGTGATAGAAGGTGTGCATCCGGTTCTTGCTTCGGAACGCCTCTTCCACCCGGTCCGTGCACAGCGTCACACCCATCGTCATGAACCCGCCCGTGATTCCCTTGGACACGCACATCAAGTCCGGCTCCACATTCGCCAGGCCGCACGCAAACATCTTCCCCGTACGCCCAAATCCCGTCAGCACTTCGTCCGCAATCAACAGCGCATCGTGTTTCCAGCACAGCGCACGCACCCGCTGCAGAAATTCTGCGGGATGCACAATCATCCCCCCGGCGCCCTGCAGCAACGGCTCCACAATCACCGCCGCAATGCGATCACCCCGCTCCTCCAGCAAGCGTTGCAATTGCTGAACGCACTCGATGTGGCAACTTTCTCGCTTCAACCCCACGGGACAGCGATAACAATACGCCGAATGCACCCGGTGCACCGGATACCGCATCGACTCGAACGGCTCCGTGAACGGTGACTCGTCGCTTACCGACATCGCCCCCGCCGTGTCCCCGTGATACCCGTGCGCCAGCGCCACGATTTCGCGCTTCTCCGGCCGCTCCAGGTTCACGAAATACTGCACCGCCATTTTCAACGCCACCTCGACTGCGGTTGACCCGTCGTCCGAGAAGAACAGGTGATTCAAGTCCTGCGGTACCCACTTCTTCAGCCTGGCACCCAATTCTTCTGCGGCTTCATGCGTGAATCCCGCCAGAATCACGTGCTCCAGTTTCTTCGCTTGCGCGGCGATGGCGCTGCCGATCCTCGGATTGGCATGCCCGTGCAGGTTCACCCACCATGACGAAATCGCGTCCGTGATTCTCCGCCCGTCCGTCGTATACAGGTGCACGCCCTCCGCGCGCGCCACCTTCACCGGCGCGGGGTCGAGCGCACGATTCGAAAACGGATGCCAGATTTGCAGCGCTTGCGTCATTGCGCGAAGGCGGATCGATCGAAGTGGTTCAGGAACACCTGCATGAGTGCGGTCCGGTGGAGGTTGGGCAACTTCGGAATTTCGCCGATCACCCGGACGTGACCGAATCTCTCAATCGTTTCGCGGTTCTCCCGGTTCTGGTCCCCGATCAGCACCACGCCATGCACTGGCAATTCCGCCGCGTGCAGCGCCGCCAGCGTCAGCAGCGTGTGATTGATCGTTCCTAGTCCGCTGCGCGCCGCCAGGATCACCGGCAGTTTGAACTTCACCATCATGTCCAACATGAACTGTTTCGCATTGATCGGCACCAGCACGCCGCCCGCGCCTTCCACAATCAGCCAGTCGTTCATCAGGCTCGCTGGTGGGTTGATACGCCCCAGATCGATCTCCACGCCTGCCCAGCGCGCCGCCAGGTCCGGTGAAACGGGTGGCACAAACTTGTAGACCTCTTCCAGCGTCCGGTCCGTCCCAATACCCGCCAGCCGCATCACTGTCACGCGGTCTGATCCTTCCAGCGTTCCCGTCTGGATCGGCTTCCAGTACACCGCGTCCAGCGCCGCGCAAAGCAGCGCCGCCAACGTCGTCTTTCCAACCCCCGTATCCGTCCCTGTGATAAAGAAGTGCCGTCTCATGCCGGTCGCGCCAATCTCGCGGTCGTCTTTCCCCGCCATTGTGTCAGTGAACTCACCAGCTTGTTCAAATCTTCTTCCGCGATCTTCGTGGTCAACGATAGCCGCAGCCGCGCCTGCCCGTGCGGCACCGTCGGTGGCCGGATTCCCCGTACCGCGAACCCTTCGGTCTGCAGATGGGCTGCAGCATCGAGCGTCGCCTCGTTCGAACCCAGGATCACGGGCACAATCTGGCTGTTGCTGTTCGCCGTATTGAACCCTTCCCGGCGCAACGCGCCAATCAGTCCCTTGGCCCTTAGCTTCAGCAACTCGCGCTCCCGTTCCATTCCCGTCGCCAGCCGCAATGCCGCCCGGATTTGCTCTACAAAGTAAGGTGGCAAAGCTGTACTGAAGATAAATGTCCGCGCGTGGTTGATCAGGTGCTCCTTCAGCGCTGCCGGACCGCACACAAATGCGCCCGCCGACCCTAGAGCTTTCCCGCATGTGTGAAGAATGGCCAGCACCTGTGGCAGGATTCCCGACTCGGCCGCCAACCCCCGCCCCTCCGGTCCATGGACCCCGGTGGCATGGGCCTCGTCGACTATCATCGCCGCACCGTACTTCTCCGCCAGCGCTGCCATCTCCTGCAAAGGAGCGGCATCACCGTTCATGCTGAATAAACTCTCGGTGACGATGACTCTCCGCCAGGGCGCGCCGGCGTCTTCCTTCAACCTGTCTTCCAGCGCGTTCAGTTCGAGGTGAGGATAGATGACTTTGCGGGCCCCCGACAAGCGCATTCCATCGATGAGACTTGCATGATTCAACACGTCGGAATACACCACGTCGTCCGGCCCTACCAGCGCCGCTAGCATTCCCACATTCGCTGCGTAGCCCGTACTGAAAATTAGCGCCGCTTCCGTTCCCGCAAATTCCGCGAACTCCTCCTCCACCTCCCGCCATCCCTCCGTCTGTCCGGAAAGCAGTCGCGAGCCCGTCGCTCCCGCTTTTGTGCCGTTTTCCAGAGCGCGCACCACCGCCTCGCGTAGCTCCGGATGCTCCGCCAATCCCAAATAGTCATTCGAACAGAAATTGACTCCCTGAACCTCAACCAGGCTCCGCCTCTGCTGCTTCTCTTCCAGGAGCCGCAGCCCTTTTTCGAGCCCTGCCGTCCATTTCTTGATTACGTCACCCTGCATGTGATTCGAGCGGCTTCATCCCCAGACTTTCCAGTAGCTGCTCATCCTCGTCCGGACCCGGATTGGGCGTCGTCAACAACTTTTCGCCCACAAAGATCGAGTTCGCTCCCGCCAGAAAGCACAATGTCACGGCTTCTGGTGACAACTGCTTCCGCCCCGCCGCCAGCCGTACCCGCGACCCCGGCATAATGATTCGCGCCGTCGCAATCGCCCGCACCATCTCCAGTGGATCGAGCGCTGGCATGTTCGCCAGCGGCGTCCCCTCTACCCGGACCAGCATATTGATCGGCACGCTTTCCGGGTGTGGCTTCAGTGTCGCCAACTGCTGCAACAATCCCACTCGGTCATTCTGCTTCTCTCCCATTCCCAAAATTCCGCCGCAGCAGACCGTTATCCCAGCCTTGCGCACTGCCGCCAGCGTCCTCAGGCGTTCGTCGTACACCCGCGTCGTGATGATCGACCCGTAGAATTCCGGAGACGTGTCGAGATTGTGGTTGTACGCCGTCAGCCCTGCTTCCTTCAGCCGCACGGCCTGCTCGTCCGTCAGCATGCCCAGCGTGCAGCACACTTCCATGCCCAATGCCGACACGCCCCGCACCATCTCCAGGACCTTCTCGAAGTCCCGCCCATTCGGGGCCTCCCGCCAGGCCGCCCCCATGCAGAACCGCGTCACGCCTCTCGCCACTGCGTCTCGCGCCACGCCAATCACATACTGAGGGTTCAGCAGCGGCTCCCTTTCCACATCTGCCTCATAATGCGCACTTTGTGGACAATACGCGCAATCCTCCGGGCACCCCCCCGTCTTGATCGAAATCAGCTGGCAGGTCTGGACCCGGTCCGCTTGGTGGAACTCTCGATGCACCGACTGCGCACGGTACACCAGTTCCGGCAGCGGCAACTCGTAGATCGCACGTACGTCTTCCCTTTTCCAATCGTACCGCAGCACCGCGTTCCTCTTGGCCTGCACTGCCGCACTGTTCTCACTCATCCGTTTGGTCTGCCCCGTGGGAGTTTCCGTCATGAAGCCGCAAGCTCTTCATCCTATCATTAGCACGGCCCTTTAGCCCATTTCCTCGCTCACATTCGCCTGTATTCTCCGTCCTTCCAAACCATTCATTCCGCACAGACTTCCTCCCCGCTTTCCGGTCAAATGGTTTGACCATTTATTGAGCGAAATGTTATAAATCAACGTTTCCATTCGCTCCCCCGCGAGACAGGTGTAGTTCCGGGGTGGTCCTGAATCCTGACCCGCCCAGGGTCTGAGGGTATCGCCGGTGAGCCGAAGGAATCCCGACCTGACTGAAACTCGGGGGCTCTCGTTATTCGGCGAGGCGTTGCCCCGGCGCTGGTGGATTTGGCAAAGGTTCAGCTCGCTCCGCTCAGCGAAGTCTGTGAGTGTGTGTGGTTCTGCGGTTTTCGGGGCCACGATCCGTCTTTCTGGTCGGCGCTCTGCCCCATTATTCTGATCCGTTTCGCTTTGGAGGAATCTTCATGCGCATTTCGACGGACGCTGCCCTCTCGTTCGGCAGCCGGATTACCAAACGGTTGTTTGCTTTCGCTACGCTCTCTCTGCTCACAGGCGCCGCACTCTTCGCCGAGGACGCGGGAGGGGAAGCCAGTCTTCGCTTGCCCGACCTTTCCTCCGTCTCTTTCCTCGGCATCAATGGCCACAAACTCCTGCTCTTCGGCATCGTGATCTGTATCCTCGGTCTTGGCTTTGGCATGGCCATTTTCACGCGCCTCAAGAACCTCCCGGTTCACACCTCTATGCGCGACATCTCCGAGCTCATCTACGAAACCTGCAAAACCTACCTCCTCACTCAGGGCAAATTCCTCCTCTTCCTCTGGGTCTTCATTGCCATCATCATCGTTCTTTACTTCGGCGTGCTCTCCCCGGTGCCCCACAAATCCGTTGCCGTTACCCTGCCGATCATCCTCTTCTTCTCCCTCGTCGGTATGGCCGGCAGCTACCTGGTCGCCTGGTTCGGTATTCGCGTCAACACTTTCGCCAACTCCCGCACGGCTTTCGCCTCTCTTCGCGGCAAGCCCTTCCCGATTAATTCCATCCCTCTCCAGGCGGGCATGAGCGTCGGCATGATGCTCATCAGCGTCGAACTCCTGATGATGCTGATCATTTTGCTCTTCATCCCCGGAGACTACGCCGGCCCCTGCTTCATCGGTTTCGCCATTGGCGAATCGCTCGGCGCCGCCGCTCTCCGTATCGCCGGCGGCATCTTCACCAAGATCGCCGACATCGGCTCCGACTTGATGAAAATCGTCTTCAAGATCAAGGAAGACGACGCCCGCAACCCCGGCGTCATTGCCGACTGCACTGGAGACAACGCGGGCGATTCGGTCGGCCCTACTGCCGACGGCTTCGAAACGTACGGTGTCACCGGCGTCGCACTCATCACCTTTATCCTTCTCGCCGTAAAAGATCCGACCGTTCAGGTTCAGCTCCTCGTCTGGATCTTCGTGATGCGTATCATTATGTTGATCGCCAGCGCCGTGGCCTACTTCATCAACGGCTTCATCCAGACCAGCCGCTATGGCAATGCCAAAGAGATGAATTTCGAGACGCCTCTCACCTGGCTCGTGTGGATCACTTCCTTCGTCTCTATCGCCCTCACTTATCTCGTCTCCAGGGTTATCATCCCGACGCTCGGCGGCGATCCCACACAGTGGTGGAAACTCGCCACGATTATTTCCTGCGGCACTCTCGCTGGCGCCATCATTCCCGAACTCGTTAAGGTCTTCACTTCCGTCGAATCCCGGCACGTCAAGGAAGTGGTCACCTCCGCCCAGGAAGGCGGCGCATCGCTCGGCATCCTCTCCGGCTTTGTGGCCGGCAACTTCTCCGCCTACTACCTCGGCATCGCCATGGTCTTCCTGATGTCCGTCGGCTTCCTCATGAGCCGGCTGGGCCTCGGGGCTCTCATGGTCGCGGCACCAGTGTTCGCTTTCGGCCTCGTTGCCTTCGGCTTCCTCGGCATGGGCCCTGTCACCATCGCCGTCGATTCCTATGGTCCGGTCACCGATAATGCCCAGTCCGTCTACGAACTCTCATTGATCGAGCAGATCCCCAATATCAAGGCTGAGCTGAAGAAGGATTACAACATCGACGTCGACTTCGAATCCGCTAAGCATCTCCTCGAAGCCAACGACGGCGCCGGCAACACCTTTAAAGCCACCGCAAAACCTGTGCTCATCGGCACCGCGGTCGTCGGCGCCACCACCATGATCTTCTCGATCATAATGGCCCTCACCAATGGCCTCACCGCCAATGTCAACAACCTCTCGCTCCTCCACGCTCCTTTCGTCCTTGGCCTCATCACCGGCGGCGCCATGATCTACTGGTTCACCGGCGCGTCCACCCAGGCCGTCACCACCGGCGCCTACCGCGCCGTCGAATTCATTAAGGCCAACATTAAGCTCGAAGGCGTCGAGAAGGCCAGCGTCAGCGATTCCAAAAAAGTCGTGGCCATCTGCACTCAGTACGCCCAGAAGGGGATGCTCAACATCTTCATCGCCGTCTTTTTCGCCACTCTGGCCTTCGCCTTCCTCGAACCTTTCTTCTTCATCGGCTACCTCGTTTCCATCGCCACCTTCGGCCTTTATCAAGCGATCTTTATGGCTAACGCCGGCGGCGCCTGGGACAACGCCAAGAAGATCGTCGAAGTGGAGCTGAAACAGAAGGGCACGCCGCTCCATGATGCCACTGTCGTCGGCGACACCGTCGGCGATCCCTTCAAGGACACTTCGTCCGTAGCTCTCAACCCCGTCATCAAGTTCACCACGCTCTTCGGCCTGCTCGCGGTCGAACTCGCGGTGAAACTCACGTCCGAGACCGGCGGCTTACTCTCTCATCTGCTTGCTGCCGCCTTCTTCATCGTTTCTCTGCTCTTCGTTTACCGTTCCTTCTACGGCATGCGCATCAAGGGCAGCGCGGCTTAAAAACGTTACCCGCTTCCGCTCTAGGATCAAGAGGCGCCCCATCCTTGGGTGCCTCTTTTCTTGTGTAGTGGCCGATCTTTAGATCGGCTCTCGCGAGTCTTCGAGCGTGTCTTTGGTTTGCCATCCTGACCGAATCTCGGTTTTTTCTTGTGCTACACTTCCCTCGCTCCACCTACGAGGCTCCCTCATGAAACGTATTCTCCCCGCCATCGCATTCCTGCTCTTCTGCTCGGCCATCGCCAACGCTCAGCCCGACCCTCGGTATAAAATCCACGACGAAAGCCGCCCCGCTCCGCCCATCGTTGCTCCCGGCACGTTCAGCACGCAGGAAGCGCCCGGCAAACCTCCCTCCGATGCCGTCGTCCTCTTCGACGGCACCAACCTCGACAAATGGGTTTCGCAGGATGGCTCCCCCGCCAAATGGAAAGTCGAACACGGCTACGCCGAAGTGGTCGCGCACACCCACAACATTCACACCAAGGATTCCTTCGGCGATTGCCAGCTTCACGTCGAATTCATGGAACCCAACCCGCCCCACGGCGAGAGCCAGGATCGAGGCAACAGTGGCGTTTACCTGATGAACACCTACGAAATCCAGGTCCTCGACTCCTACGGCAGCAAAACCTATGCCGATGGCCAGGCTGGTGCCGTCTACGGTCAATACCCTCCGCTCGTCAACGCCTCGCGTCCGCCGGGTCAGTGGCAGACTTACGACATCGTCTTCCATGGCCCGCGCTTCGAACCCTCCGGCAAGCTCCTTCGCCCCGCTCGCGTCACCGTCTTCCACAACGGTGTCCTTGTCCAGGACAACGTGCAACTCACCGGCCCCACCGAACACGGCGAGCGCCCAGCGTACAAGCCCGGCCCCGACAAAGGTCCACTCGCCCTGCAGGACCATGGCGCGCCCGTCCGCTACCGCAACATCTGGATCCGTGACCTGGGAAACTGACATGAAGCGCGCACCTGCACCGGCAAAGACAAAACCATCGGCGCCGAACGCCGAAAAACAACTCGCCTCGTTCATTGCCAAATTCGAACCGAAACATCAGGCCCTCATTCGCGCCGCGCGGAAAGCCATACGCAAACGTCTGCCCGCGGCCAATGAACTCGTCTACGACAATTACAATTTCTTTGTGATTGGATACGGCCCGAGTGAACGGCCGTCCGAAGCCATCTTTTCGATCGCCGCCGCTGCAAATGGCGTTGGCTTATCGTTTATGCACGGCGCATCGCTGCCCGATCCTCACAAACTTCTGATCGGCTCCGGCAAGCAAAATCGCTTCTTGAGGTTTGTTTCGGCAAGCAGACTGTCGGAACCGGAAGTGGAAGCTCTGATCGCAGCCGCCGTGGCTCACTCCAAAGTGCCGTTCGCCAAAAACACTCGCGGCAAACTCATTATCCGCTCCATCTCCGCCAAACAGCGCCCGCGCCGCAAATAGTCCGTAACCTGTGTCCTGCGCCGCTTTATATCGCGCTGGCCCCACCGCTGCAGCCGCTGCTCACAAACAGCCTGTCATCCTAAGCGAAGGATCTCAACACATCCCGCCACCAAACTCTTCGCCAGGCAACAACGCTTTTCGCTTTTCGCTTTTCGCTTTTCGCTTTTCGCTCTACGCCTTCATCACTCCCACAAACCTCCGCGGATCATTCCCGAATCCCGGAAACACCGGCGCCAGATCCTTCACGCCTTGATGCTTCACCAGAATCTCTCCCACCACCGACCGGAAATCCGTCGTCAGAGCCAAATCCCGCCCCTCATTCAACTGGTGCTCCTCCAGCCCCGGCCACTTCCCATACACGTGCCCGCCCTTCACGTCGCCGCCCATCACGAACATGCAGTTCGCGTGCCCATGGTCCGTCCCGCGATTGCCATTCTCCTTCGCCGTCCGCCCAAACTCGCTCATCGTCACCACCACAATATCGCCCATCCGGTCGCCCATATCCTGATGGAACGCCGCCAGCGATGCGCTGAGATCCTTCAGCAGGTTCGAGAGTTGCCCCTGCACGCCGCCTTCGTTCACATGGTTGTCCCAGCCGCCGCAATCCAGAAACATCACTTCCACGCCGATTTGCGCCTTGACCATCACGCCAATCTGCTGCAGCCGTTGCCCCACCGGCGACTTCGGATATTCCGCCCCGTTTTCCGGTGGATATTTCGCCGGATCGACTTTCCGCAACAAATCGATTGCCTCAAACGTCTCCGCCCCTGTTCCGTGCAGTGCCTGATCCACCGTCTGCGCGTACATCGCTTCGAACCCGCCTTCAGCCACCTTGGCCATCGCCGCGCTCTGCGGCTGCACTCGGAATTGCTTCAGGTCCGGAATCGCAATCGCCGCGGTGCTTCCATGCAACATGCGCGGCAGATTCGGCCCCATCGCCACCGCGCGAAATGGCGACGCATTCTCCTCGGGAATCGTCCCCATCGCCCGATCGAGCCATCCATCGTCGGTGGCCTTGATCCCGGGCGTTCCGGATTCCATATAGTCCTGCGCGTCAAAGTGCGATCGCGTCGGATCCGGTGAGCCCGCCGCATGCACAATCGCCAGCTGATTATTCCTGAACAACGGCAGCAATGGCCCCAGACTTGGGTGCAATCCGAAAAATCCATCCAGGTCTAGCGCCCCATCGGTTCCTCCGCGCCGGGGCTGGGAAATCGCAATCGTCGGCCGCATCCTGTAATAGTTCGGCTCGCCAAACGGCACCACAATATTCAATCCATCCGCCGCGCCGCGCTGGAACAGCACCACCATCTGCTTTTTTGGCTCGACCGGAGTCGTCGCCGCCGCACGCTGCAAAAACGCCGGCATGGTGCTCATCCCCACCAGCGCGATCCCGCCCTGCTTCAGGAAATATCGCCGCGAGAACCTCGCCGACCTCGTCCCTTCGCAACATTCCTGCTTCATCACATCAACTCCTTGGACTGCGGCGACGTGCCGCCGCTTTCCACATCGCTCGTCTGCT
>Ga0335070_10003486_pt1 | contig 18389 bp, 13 predicted proteins | sample Lox_Sample_13_FD_206722 | JGI IMG/M metagenome (GOLD analysis project Ga0335070, IMG submission 206722) | Soil microbial communities from Loxahatchee National Wildlife Refuge, Florida, United States - Lox_Sample_1.3 | ecosystem: Environmental > Terrestrial > Soil > Wetlands | place: USA...
GGGGGAAGAACGGAACAGTCGGCTCGGGCGCCCGCTAGCGCAGATAGATCTGCATGGCGACCGCGAAGAGGACGTTGGCTGACAGGACATCTCTAGACCGGTCGCGGCGGTAGCCGGAAGCGGACTCAAAGCTCGGCTCAATGTGGCTTGACGAACAAGCCAATGTACTCCGCCCAGACTTGTTCCGATCGAGCAGGGATCGCAGCTTGCATCGCTTTGCAGCAGTTCCTCAGTTCGAACTTTGCTCCGCATTCGGCCGATTAAACGTGCGCTTCAGGGGTGTCGGTCGCAGCTGGTGGGAAACCGGTTGGTAGTTCCGTTGGTATCGTGAGGTCCACTGCAGCCATAACCAACTGAAAGATAAGAAGTTTTTCAAGCAATTTGGTAGCTGCCGGGCCCACCAGGGGGGTATTCGTGGTCTAAGCGCACGTTCAAAACCATCCGCCGAAGCGAGCCGTCAGTACTGGGCCGTGTCTCAGCTACGACAAGGGCGTGATCGCAGGGTTGCTGAACCAGTCACGGACTGAGCAAGCCGTAAATCGGCCGGTGTGGATTACATCAGCTCCACCTCGGCGGCACCGTCGGCCGCGAGCCCGGCTACGCCATTCGCATGGATGAAGCGCGCCAGCTTGAGGAACGTCGGCAACAAATTCTCGGCGTCGGCGTTCACCTGCATTGCGACCGTCATTGTGCTCCGCTGGAAGTAGAATGCGACCGATCTGTAGCCGGTGAATTGCCCGGTGTGACCGTATGCGGGGCCCATCTCGGATTCGAATCTCTGCACGCCGAGCCCATAGCGATGGTTTTCGAGCGCGTATTCCATAGGCCAGGCCGTCAGCATTTCCCCCAAACATGCTGCGGAAAGAAGACGTCCGCTGAACAGAGCCCACATGAATCGTGCGAGATCGGCCGATGTCGAGACCAGGCCGCCGCCGCAATATTCCCAGGACGGATTGTAGATCAGCAAACCGTCGGCGCCGATGCTCTTGGGGCCGAGGACCGGTGTGAGCGCTTCGCGCAAATAGCCGGGTACGAGCCCTGGTACATGCCGCGCGATTTGCGGCGAGGTGCTGCGCAGTCCCAATGGTTCCAACACGCGCCGCTCGAGAAACGCGTAATATTCCTCGCCCGACGCCGCTTCGATCAGCCGGCCCAGGATCAGATAATTCGTATCCGCGTAACGTGTCTCGGTCGCCGGCGCGCACACGGGTCCCGCTTCGGCCGCTATGCGGATGCCGTCCTCGATCGATTGGGCATAGTCGGGATTGCGCGCGATCTTTTCGTGCCAGCGCGCGCGCCAATCGTCGACGTTGACGTAGTTGGCGAGGCCGGTGCGATGCGCCAGCACCAGCCGCAACGTAAGCTTTTCAACATTCGGAAGACTTGCGATGAACGGCAACTGACCCGAAAATTGTGTAATGGGTTCGTCGAGACCGATGCGCCCGTCCTCGACCAGCATCATGGCGGCAACGGCCGCAAACGTTTTGCCGACGCTGCCGGCCAACATGCGATCGCGCGCGTCCATTGCGCGCCCCGCCTCGCGGTCGGCAAAGCCGGCGGCGACAGCAAGCTCGGCTTGACCAGTCGGCACGACCGCAGCGGTAGCGCCGGGCCAAGCATTTTCGGCGATCAGCGATTCGAAGAATGACATCAAGCCTCCGGTGTCCTGGATGTGCTCTACGTCGCGAAACCCACCGCGCCCGCACGCCGCAGCTCCGCGGTCTCTGCGGCCGAAATTCCCAATTCTTCGAGAATAGCCAAAGAGTGCTGGCCCAGCTCCGGCGCCATTCGGGCCGCGACCTTGGTCTCGCCTGCGAGGCAAACGGGATTGGCAACGGTGCGCAGTTCAGGGGCATCCGCGAAGGCGGGAAGCATGTCGTTCGCGCGAACCTGGGGGCATTCGAGATGATCGTTCGGTTCGGCGATCGGGCTGAAGGTGACGCCCGCAGCGATGAGACGCGTTTGCCAGGTCACGAGGTCCTCTGCACGAAAAATGTCCTCGAGTATGCGTGTCAGCGTGCCGGCATGCGTCTGGCGTGCGGAGAGGCTTGCAAATCGCGGATCGGCGGCGAGCTGGGGTTGTCCCGCGCAATCCGCGAGTAACGGCCATTCGCGTGCGTGGTTGACGAGGGAAAGCGTGAACCAGCGCCCGTCGCGGCAGCGATAGGCTTCGAGCAGGGGGTTGCGCTCGTAGCGCGGCGGCCGGGGCACGAACGTCGCGCCGCACAGAGCGGCTTGCACGTAGCAGCCATTGGTCCAGAGGCCGTTCGCCAGTAGCGATGTAGAGACTTCGCCGCCCTTCCCGGAAATCTCGCGCCGATACAGCGCCGTCACGATGGCCGCGAACAGCGCCACCGCCGTCGGATGATCGCCGATACCGGAGATCGAACGCACCGGCTCGGCACTGGCGTCCGCCCGCACCGCGCTCATCAGCCCCGACCTCGCCCACCAGGCGGTCGCATCGAAGCCTTTTCGATCCTTCTCGGGGCCTTTCTCACCGTACGGCGTCAGCGAGGCGTAGATGAGGCGTTCGTTGTGCCGCATGACATCTTTCGCCGCGAGTTTGAGCTGTTCGCGGATCGGCAGAGGAAAATTGGTGACGAAGACGTCGGCTTTGGCGATCAAACGATCGAGCAGGGCACGCGCCGCCGGCTGTTTGAGGTCGAGCGCGAGACCTTCCTTGTTCCGGTTGTCCAACATCCAGAAGTAGTTCTGTTCCGAGAGGGGCGTCCCCGGCATCTCGATCAGTTGCCTGTAGGCGTCCCCCGTTTTCGGGGGCTCGATCTTGATGACGCGAGCCCCGAAATCGCCGAGCATCGTGGCGGCGGCGGGACCGGCAATATAGCTCGCGCAGTCGAGCACGAGGAGATTCTCGAAGAGAAGGTCGGACATTCCGTTCCTCGCAGTCGCAAGCTCCGCTCGTTGGGCGGCCAGGCACGCTCTATTATCCCGAACTATTGATGGCTCCAATCTTCGGGGCGCGCTTATTTCGGGATGGATTGGTCTCCCACCACAGCCACAAGCAAATGCGAAGGGTGTTCAGGATCATGATAGATGGTTTGAACCGCGGGGAGGGGAGGCCCGGGTTCGCCGCCACGGTTGGCGTTGCGATCAAGCTTTGGGAAATCCGCGGAAGAGATGTCGAGCCGGAGACGGTGCCCCGCCTTGAAGCGATTGGCGGTGGCCCACATGTCAATCTCGAATCGGTAGATCTTGCCGGGTTCCAGGAATTCCGGCTCGCCGCGGAGATTGCGGTAGCGAGCGCGAAAGATACCGTTTTGCAGCTGGATCGCGCGCCCATCGGGGAATACGTCGCTGAGACGCGCCGCAAAGTCTGTGTCGACAGCGCTTGAGCTCGCGTAGAGAATGAGACGCAGAGGTCCTACTACGTCGAGATCATATTCAAGAAGCGAAGTGCTGAATGTGAGCACATCCCGGCGTTTTTGTACTGCGCTTACATCGACGCTTCCCGGCGGATAGACATGAGACACGATGCTGCCGCCAACGGTGGGCGTGGGATCATTGGGGTCGTAGGTATAGCGGTCTGGAGCGGAAGGCTCCGGCCCCTTGGTATTCAATGCGCCGCCGGCATCCAGATAAAGCGCGACTGACTGCGCTTCGGGCAGGGGCCAAGCATCGGCCACGCACCACTCATTGGCACCCATCAGATAATAGATGACGTTTGGCCAAGCGTCGATCTTGTCCGTGCGCACGGCTTCGTACCAGCGCAACAGTGTCTCCGTGGTGTTTTCCATTCGGTAGTTGTGTTGCAATTCCGGGCGCTCGGCCATCCCCTCGTGATAGCCAGGCATGTTGTGGGCGCTCGGGGAGATGAGCAGCCGGCTGCGCAAACGCACAGGCTCGGGAGCGCTCTCCATCAGCAGTTCCCAAGTCGCAAGCGCGTCATTCAATCCCCAGTCGTACCAGCCGGTGCGCAACAGCACGGGCGCATGGAAGGACCGGCACAACTCAGCCGGCCGGGGATGCGGCAGCGTATGTGCGTCGTGGGAAATCTGGTGTCCAAAGATCGTGGGCAGCGCATTCACATCGACGGTGGTCACATTGACGACGCCCAGTGCCTGCTTGACGAATGCGGCGCGCTCGGCGCAACCGAGTGAACAATAGTGCTCCCAAAGCCAGCGCTTCGCTTCGCTTGGTGGCAGTGCCCGAAGCCGAGGGTGGCGGGATAACAGCTCGTCGGAGAGCGGCTTGTGCAATGGGTCGTTAAAAAAGCCGGTTGCGAGCGTCTCAGACAGCATTTGGCCCTCGAGCTCAGAAAGAGGAACCGCCACTTTGTCCTCCCCTTTGCCGACGGAACGCGCATAGGCATTGGAGAACATGTGGTTCGATGTCGTGTTGATTGCGATTCCCAAACCGCTTACGTCCGGCACGATGGTCGACATTCGTGGGTGCATGGCCATTTGCCACTGCGTTTGACCGGCATAAGACCCGCCGCAGGAACCGAGAAATCCGCCGAACCAATTCTGCTGGCTCACCCATTCGACGAGGTCGTAGCTGTCCTCAGGCTCGTACATGTAATAGTCCCAATGATCGGGCTCGCTGCCTCCGGTTCCACGACAGTCCTGGGAAATCACCGCATAGCCGCGCCGGGCAAATGTCAGAAAGACTCCGACATAGCTGTCCGTGCTCCTGCCATAGGGAGTGCGCAGCGCGATCGCCGGGGCCGGCAACACCGGCGGCAAATAAATGTCCGTCGCCAGCCGGAGGCCGTCGCGCGTCGCGACTTCCACCGTCTCGCAGCGAATTTCCGAAACTGAGAAGCGGGGAGGCGACTGGATCGTGTTCCGCCCGATCACGCGCGCCAGATCCTGAGCGACGTCCGAGAGCCGCATCGATTGCCGTCGGTTCATTACCCATTCTCCAAGACATAAGCCGCTTCGATGCCGGTGAACGGCACATCCTGCAGCCGGGTACTCAGTCAGCAAGGCGGGCGAAAAGCGTGATCTGCTTGCCGACGCTGGCCAGACAATCTTCCCAAAACGCGCGCGTCGTAACGTCGAATCCAAGGCTGGCGGAGACGGCGTCCTCGACCGGAAGGGTTGCGGACGCATGCAGGAAGTCATCGTAACGTGCACTGAAGTCCTCCCCCTCGTCTTCGAAGGCGTCCGCGATGCGGCTGCTCAAGAGATAGCCGAACGAGTAGGGAAAATTATAAACGCGATATCGCGGCTCCATCATGATGTGGTTGTATGCCCAGGCGAGGCCGTCGCCGCCGTCGCCGGCGAGCGCGGTCCCGAACCAGGCGCGATGCGCGTTGCGCATCAACTCGCACAGGCGCTCGGACGGGACTTCGCCATGGGCCCGCTCACGGTAGAACTCCACTTCGAAGTCGAAGTCGCGCGGGATGCGCAGCAGATAGTTGACGGCGCTGTCGAGCTGCGCGGCGATCGCTCCGAGGCGTGCCCGCCGCGGTGCCTCGTTGCGGAGAAAGACATGCCGCCGCAGGATGTGCTCGCACAGGATGGACGCCGTCTCGGACAGCGACGACGGCGCATTCTGCTGCCAGAACCGCAAAGGAAAATTTATGTCGGCATGGTAGGAATGGCCCAGCTCATGCGCAATCACGGCGATGCCGTTGAACGAGCCTCCGAAGCTGACGAAAATCCGCGTTTCGCGGGTCATAGGCAGTGATGCGCAGAAGCCCCCAGGCTGCTTGCCTCCCCGCATTTCTGATTCGATCCTAGCCGCATCGACGACGCTGCGGGCATGGGTTGCCAGCGCCGGGCAGTATGCCTGGAATGCGGCGATGATGCGTTCTGCGGCTTCGCCAATGGATGCGGCGGTCAGCTCCGGGACGTCCAACGGCGCTGAACGGTCGAAGACGCCAATCGATTCGAGACCGAGAAGCTCGGCCTTTCGGCGAAGATAATCGTGCAAGACGGGCGCGTGCGCCCGCAGAGCCGTCTGCATGGTTTCGACGGTGGTAGGCTTGATCCAGTTGTCCAGCAGTGCTTCTTCGATGGGGTCGATGCCGCGCCAGCGCGCGAGCGTGATGCCGGCGCCCGCCATGGCATTAAAGCAGGTTGCCATCAGATCCGCCTTGGGCAGGAACGCCCGATTGACCGCCTCGAACGCCGCCCGGCGCACTTCGGGGCGCGGATCCCAGGCGAGCTCGAAGCGTCGGGACATCGCGACGTTTTCGACGCCGCCGGACGGTGCAGGCATTTCGAACGTCGTCTGCGCCAGCGTATCGGCTGCAAGTCTGGCCCAACGCTGACACCCGTCGGCATCGAGATCCGCCACCAATTTTTCCTCACGCGGCGACAGCGCAAGCTTCGCTTCGCGGCGCAGCAGATTGAGCTGATGGCGTACGCTCGTCAGCCGAGGCACGGCGATCAGGGCAGCAAAATCGGCTTCATCGACCGAATCGAGTGCCCGCAAGAGCTGCGCTCTTGCGCTCCTGAGCCGTCCCAGAACGCTGCGCACGTGCAGGTTCGCGGCCGCGACGGCGGCGTCCGAGGGATTCTCAGCCCTCAGGCAGGCAAGGTAGTTCAGCAGCTGTGCCTGCCTGAGCTCCAATTCCTCCAGCCGCAGGATCTGCTCGACCCACAGGTCCTCACCGCGACCGGCCAGATTGGGCGGCAGCGCGGGAGCTTCGCAGAAGGCGGCGACGTCAGCTTCAAAGTGGCGGACGAAATCTTCATAAGCGGGGCTGTCGAGCGCTGGAAAAATCGAAGTGAGATCCCATCGCCCAGCCAAGGTTCGCGCCGCATCGTTCATTGATCGTTTCTCCCGCGCGCCGTCGCTGCTCGCTCCGAAACGGCAGCCGATTCTCGCACTGATCGCGGCCAGGCCACACGTCACGACTACATTATATTGTAATGTTTTTCAACCAAAACTCCCTCATGCATCCTTCTGGTACCTATTATTGCTTTTCAGCGCAGGAGTTTAGGGGACGTACCCCAGGCACTTGCCAGTGTGCCACGCCATTATTGGACGATTCCTACACCGGCGAGCCGGGCGGCTTCCAAAGGGATGCTCGCGTCTGCCATCTTTGCTCCACCGACGAATCGACCACACCAAAACCTTGGCCCAATTCCGCGAAGATGAAGAAGCTCACTGAAAAAAAACATGCCGCGGTTCGAAAGAACAGCCGGCCCTCCGAACAAAGTCCGCGAAAGGGTGACGTCACGCGCGAAAGGATTCGCGAAGCGGTCATTCGGCTGGTTTCGCGCCATGGTGTCAGCGCAGTCGTGTTGCACGACATTTGCCGTGAGGCGGGGATTACGCATGGGGGCTTCTATTTTCACTTCCAGAATAAGGAAGAGGCGATGCTGGACGTCGCTCAGGAATGGATGACCCAGTTCAAAAGCCGGGTGCTCGCGACGCCCTATTTGGATGATTTTTACGACGAAATCTACGAGATGATCCTGACCTATATACGGGGCTATATCGAAAAGATTGAGGTCACCCGCCTCGTCTACGAACTTGATCCCAAATACTTGGAACTGCGCCATACCTTTACAATCAATCAGCGCCGCTGGTGGGCACGGCTCGAAGAGCTTTTCACCCGCACACGCCAAAGAATGGGCCTCTCGGTCGGAATGGAAACCTGGATCACGCAGGCAATGACGGCCTCGCTCGAGGGCGTGTGTGTGAACACGTATCTAGTCGGACTTCCCGAGCTCGTGCGCGACACGGTTGTTCCCGAGCAGGTCGCCGAAAGGCAGGCCATCATCTGGCATCGGGCCGTGCTGGGGCGCGATCCGGACGCCGCGAAGCTGCGGTATGTCGGCGCGAAGGCTGTGACTGCGAAGACATAACTCGATCGGATCGTCGTCCAGGGCTCGGTCCGCGGGCGTCGGATCGAGATGTCCGCGTCCAGGGGAAACCGATTTAGTGATTACGCTACAGGGACTTACGTAGACAGGCACCGCCGCAATTGGCACGCGGCGGCCCGAAACCTCGGCCCGGCGGCCATTTGCAAAAACATAATATTACAATATACTTTTTTTCCGCATGGAGGCGGGCGATACGTCGCGCAGCGTCGGGGCAACGAGTCGAGGGGATTACCATGAAGAAAAGTTACTTGCTGGCCACCAGCATGCTCAGCCTCGTCGCGGCTGGGGGAGGCGCATTTGGGCAGACAGTAGCCGCGTCTCAGAGCGCGGATAACAGCACGGTGGAAACCGTCATCGTGACCGCCACCAAGCATGCCGAGAAGGAGTTCGACGTTCCGGACGCTATCAGCGCGGTTTCTGGCCAACAGCTCGAAGCACTGCGAATGCAGGATGCGCGGGACGCCATCCAACTCGTCCCCACCGCCTTCATGGCCGAAATCAACGCCGGCACGGCCCGCGACATCAATATCCGTGGCGTCGGGACCGAGCAACTGTTCGGCGAGCCGGGCGTCGCGCTCTACAATGACGACGTCTTCGTCAACGACTTCATCAGCTATCCGACCCAGTTCTACGATATCTCGCGCATTGAAGTGCTGCGGGGACCTCAGGGCGCGCTCTACGGCCGCGACGCGGTCGGTGGCACCGTGAACGTCCTGTCCAACATGCCTACGGACGAATTCGAGGGGTCCATTCGGGCAGATTACATGAGTTTCAACCGCGAAGAGCTCGTGGGGGTGATCAACACGCCGCTGACCGATACGATGGCTGCGCGCTTCGCCGTTTGGCAGACCAATCAGACGAAAGGCAATTATTACAACGCGTACCTTCACGATTATATGGACAAGAACGATTCATTCGGCGGCCGGGCGACTTTCAAGGCCCAGCTCGCGAGTAACCTGACCCTCACGCTTCTGGCAGAAGGAAGCTGGGGCAACGGCCCGGGAACTGATCTTTTCTTTCCCGGGGATGAAACCCAAAAGACAATCCTTCGCGACACCGAACCGAGAAATCACTTCGATGCGACGCGATTTGTCGGCCACCTCGATTGGCAGACCTCCGCGGGCGAGTTCGTGCTTATCGCAGGACATCGCGGTTACAATCTGACCGGTATCGAGGATACGGATTTGTCAGCCGACTTCGGGCCGACATCCAACAACGGCTTTGCGGGGCAAGAGATCACATACCGCAAGAATGCCGTGCACGGTAACTACGCCGAAGCGCGCTGGTTATCTCCCGAGTACGGCCCGGTCTCCATTCTTGCCGGCATCACCTACCTGGACTCCGGCGCGAACGGCGACGTCTTGACCGACGCGAACTATCTCACTGGGACTTATAGCGGGCTGGGACTCGGACCTGCGCAGCTTTATATAGACAACATCCAGGGCGTGAAATCCTGGGCGCCCTACGCCGAAGTCACCTGGCATATCACCGACACGCTCAGCCTGATTGGCGACGCGCGCTACACCAGCGACAAGAAAACGGAAAACTTCGACTACGCGCCCACGCCCTTGCTGACGACGCTTGAGCCGTTCTACGCGCCGACCGCGAAGCTGTCGACGAGCAAGACCTTCACCGATTTCTCACCAGGCGGGACTTTGGCCTGGTCGCCGGATCCAGATTGGCGCGTCTACGCCAAAGTACAGACCGGATTTCGCGCCGGCGGCTACAACTTCAACGTCGGCAGCGTCGCGGATCTTCCCTACAACGAAGAGAGATCTATCAACTACGAAGTGGGGGTTAAAAACCAGTTCGCCGACGGGCACGGCTATTGGGCACTCGATGGCTATATGTTGGATCAAACCAACATACTCGCGTACCAGTACAATTTTGCGGCACCGCCGCCGATCGCGGGATATCTGGTCAATGGAGGCAAGGCGCGGACATATGGCGTTGAGCCCGAAATCGGCTACACCGATCTCCTTCCCGGACTCGACGTGACGGCGAATCTCGGTTGGCTCGATCCCAGATATACGTCGGGAAGCCAGGCGTTTTATGGCAGCCTCGTCAACAAGAAGATCCAGTATGCATCGCCTCTGACCGGCGCCTTCACCGCGGCCTACCGCCACGCAATCACGGGCGATTACGATTTTCTCTTTAACGGCTCGTACACGCACCGCAATGCGCATTGGGAAGACGCAGCCAACACCGTCAAGTTCAACGACGTTGATATGGTGAACCTGAGAGCCGGAGTAGAGTTCGAGCGAAAGTACGATCTGTCGATCTTTGTGCAAAACGCGCTCGACAACCGGTATGACATCGCCTATGGCGGATACAGGTCGCCTCCGGCCTACCTCTTCTATGCCCCGGGCGGTGGCTCTGGCGTCTCGCTTGCGCCTGGCAGAATGTTCGGCGTCGAACTGGCGGCGAAATTCTGATCGGCCGGTGGATTTCGAATGAGAAAGGGCGTGCGGCGAAAGCCGCACGCCTCCTTTTTTGTGCTCGGCGAATGCAGCCTTGCTATTCCTCCGTCAGCCGCAAAGGATCGGGACCGCCGCACAATGTGAGGTAGCGTTGGCGGCCCAAGGACGGTCCAAACAGGACGATAAGCAGGATCGCTGCGGCGAGCCAGATATAGATCCGTTCGTCGAATTTCAGGATCATATACGTGCCGACGTCCTTGCTGAGAAAGTTGCCCCACCCGTGCAGCAAGATCGCGGGAATAACGCTGCCGCCGGTGCGATGGAAAAAGAACGTCATCACCACCGACATGCTGAGAACCAGCAGCAGGAACATACTCTGTCCGTAGGCGAACAGGCCCCAGTTCATCGGGCCCATGACGATCCCGGGGACTTCCCGGGGGAAGTGCCAGAACCACCAGAGGAAGCCGAGTCCCAGCGCCACAACGAGCGGAGAAGCATTCCGTTCAAGGAGGCTTGGGAGCGCAAAGCCGCGCCAGCCGAGCTCTTCCTGCGTCCCGCCTTCGTCGACAAAGCCACCGATCAGGAACGTCAGGGGAAACAGATACCACGGCAGCCCCCATACGCCGGTGCATCCAAGGACTGCGGCGAGCCCCTGGTATTTCCAGATGATGGCGATGTTGAGCAGCGAGTAGCCGAAGAAAAAGCCGGCTATCACCGCATATGCGATCAGGGCGTCACGTCGGAACGCGCGCGACGGCCAGAGCTTTAGACGCAGAAACAAGCGTTTCAGCCCGCTGAATCCCCAGCCGATCGTGGTGATGACCAGCGCCGATATGGTCGGTGCGCCCCCGAAGACGAAGACGCCAAAATAGATGGGGTTGCGATGGATGGCGACCCAGCCGATCGAGATCAGGTTTGCGTAAACCGTTCCGTGGTGAAACGCGGCGGTCCCCTTCATCAGATCGCCGGTGAAATCGAATGGCGCGCGGTGCGTCGCCAGCCAGGAGGCCGCGTAGGCCGCCTGCCAGACGATCACAAGCGACGCGATCGTGAACGCAAGAACATAGTAGCAGGTGAACGGATGTTTTTGGACGAAGCTGCGCATGCTTGGACTGCCCTCTAAACGAGTAGCCATATAACATTATTCTGAAATGTTTTTCAAAAGCATGCAGGTGTGCGTGGTCGTTGAGTCTCGCTCTTCCAGCTTGGATTTGACGGTCTCGGAAACTCATTGCTTGATCGAAAAACATTATCGAGTATGGTTACGCTGCATCTTGCGAGATAGGGATCATGGAGACACCGACGATCTCCCGCGTCACGGCAACGGCCGTGAACATGCCCGCGCTCTGGCCCTGTGCCTGGTCGGGTGGGACCTACGGCGGCACGACACGCAGCATCGTCGAAGTAGAGGCGTCCGACGGCACGATCGGACTTGGCGAAAGCCCGGGCGCTGATGCGGCGGGCAGGATCGCGCACCGGATCGGCGAGCGCGTGCGCGGCATCAGTGTGTTCGACAGGAATATGGTTCGCCGAGTCTGTCTCGGCACCCACGCGGACTTTGCCGGAATGTTCGACAATGCCTCCAGCTATGCTTTTGCGGCCATCGAAATGGCGCTCTGGGATATCACCGCAAAGCGCTTGGGCGTTCCGCTATTCCGTGCGCTCGGGGGCGAAGTGCGCGAGCGCGCGCCGTTCTGCGCATACGCCTATTCGATTGAAGAGCGGGGAGCAGAGGCCGAAAAGTCTGTTCCCGGTCGACTGGCGGAATTCGCGTGCAATTCGATCAGCCGTACCGGCTCGCGGCTATTTGAATTCAAGGTGGGACGCCATTCCGTCGAATGCGACATCGCAACCGTCCATGCCGTTCGCGCCGCCTTGGGGCCTGACGTGGAAATCGGCGTCGATGCCAATCTCGCTTATACGGTCGATCAGGCGCGCCGCTTCCTCGCCGGTACGAAGGACGCGAATTTGAGCAATATCGAAGAACCGGTTGCCTCGCTGGCAGATATGGACCGCCTCAGACGGGATTTCGGCGTGCCGATCTCGACTCATTGCACGAATTTCGAGCAGTTGGCCGCCTATCCCTCCATCGATTCCACCGTTGGTGATTTGCACGGCGACGGCGGGATTTCCGCCAATCTGGTGATCGCAGAAATCGCGGGGTTCGCAGGCAGGCGCTATTGGCTGCGCTCTCATTCCGAGCTCGGCATTGCCTTTGCGGCGTTTTGCCATGTGGGAATGGTTTCGCCGGCTATGGACCGACCCGCGCAATGTCTTATCGACTGGATCGAGCATCCCCTGACCTTGGGTGATAAGTGGGCCGTCACAGAAGGAGGAGTGCGACCGCCCGATAAGCCGGGCTTGGGCATAGACCTCGATCGAGCGGCGCTGCGCGAATACGCGCGCCGCCATGAGGTCGAAGGGGCGCTTACCTATTACGACAGACCGTAGCCGCGGGCTCGAGTCCTAGGACCTGGCTTGTGGGACGGATTTCGCTTCGGTTTCCTCGACGCCTTCAGGTGTACCCATGAAATCCGCACCAGACCTGATTTTTGCGCAAGCGCGGATATTCGATGGTTTTTCGGATACTCTGACGGAGCCGCGCTGGGTACGAGTCTCGGCCGGCCGCATCGCCGAAATCTCGGACCGGCCGCTGCCCGGCGAAGATATCCAGACTATCGACGCGCGCGGGCGCACATTGATGCCGGGGCTCATCGATGCGCATTTTCACGCCTACGCCGCCGATGCAAATATTCCGCGACTCGAAGCACAGCCTCTCAGTTATCTCGCCCACCATGCGCGTCACCTGCTCGAGGGTGCGCTGCGTCGCGGCTTCACGACCGTGCGGGACGCCGGAGGCGCAGACTACGGCCTTTGGCGCGCCACGGAAGAAGGGCTGATCAACGGTCCGCGCCTATTCTTCAGCGGAAGAGCCCTCAGCCAGACGGGCGGCCATGGCGACAGCCGCGCCCAACATATCGAACCCTGCGATTGTCGCTTCATCGCCAATCTTTCCGAGATCGCGGACGGCGTCGATGCCGTACGTTCGGCCGTACGCGAGACGCTTCGGCGCGGCGCGCATCAAATCAAGATCTTCGTGTCGGGCGGCGTCGCGTCTCCCACGGATCCCATCTGGATGGTCCAGTTCAGTGAAGATGAAATCCAAGCAATCGTGCAGGAGGCGGCAAGCCGCAGAACCTATGTTCTGGCCCATGCGTACACGGGCGAGTCGATCGAGCGGGCAGTTCGGTGCGGCGTGCGCTCGATCGAGCATGGAAATCTTATGACGGAGTCCGCCGCGCGGACGATGGCGGAGCACGGCGCGTTCCTGGTCCCGACCCTCGCCACGTACGATGCGATGTTACGTTGGGGTGCGCAGGAGGGATTTCCTCTGGAGGCTCAAATGAAGCTGAGGGACGTCGCGACGAAAGGGCTCAGCGCCATCGAGATGGCGCGGAACGCGGGCGTGAAGATCGGCTTCGGTACGGATTTGCTCGGGCGCACCCATGCGCATCAACTTCACGAATTTCGGCTGCGCGCAGAGGGTGAGCGGCCCGTCGACATTCTTCGCTCGGCGACGACTGTCAACGCCGAGCTTCTCAATCAGGCAGAGGAATTGGGCTGCGTCCGCGAAGGCGCTTATGCGGATTTGCTCCTTATCGAGGGCAATCCGCTCGAGGATCTCGGCGTATTGTGGCGCGAGCCCAATGGAATACGCCTCGTGATGAAGGAAGGCCGAGTCGTCTTCTGCGCAATATAGTCCTAGCGAAGGCGTGCCAACTCGTCCAGTCCGCCGATAATTTCGCGGGCCAGCATCGGGTCGTTCCAGCGATGGCCGGCCACCGGTACGATCGAGAGCCGGGAGCGCGGCCACGCTTCATGGAGCTCGTAGGCGCCCAGGGGGGGAGTGCACATGTCGAAGCGGCCATTGACGACAACGCCCGGAATGCCGGCCAATGCGCCCGCCCTCTCGAGCAATTCGTTCTCCTGCAGGAAATAGTCGTTCCTGTCGTAATGTGCATAGAGGCGGCTCGACGCCAGGGTCTGTGCGTCGGGCATTGTCGTCGTTATCATCTCTGCGTCGGGCCTCACATCGAGCAGCTGGGTTTCGTATTGCGACAGCATGACGGCGGCAGGTCCATGAACTTCGGGCCGAGGATCGTCGAGACGGCGGCGCAGAGCGCCGGGCGGGTCGCTGCGTTCGGACGGCGAAAGGAATGCCATCAAGCCGGCCCATAGTTCGGGATAAACGAACCGGACGTGTCGCCACGCCCAGTCTCTGTCAGCTTCGCGGGCCAGAAATATTCCGCTTACCACCATTCCCATGACAGCATCAGGATGACGCTCTGCATAGGCAAGTGCGAGCGTCGAGCCCCACGAGCCCCCAAGCACTACCCAGCGCTTGATTCCCAGATGATCGCGAAGACGTTCGATGTCTGCGACCAGATGGTCCGTGGTGTTGGCCTCGAGGCTGCCATGGGGAGTTGATTTCCCGCAGCCGCGCTGGTCGAAGAATATCCCTCGATAGCGCGACTGATCGATCAGGCGCCGGTAGTAGGGCTTGATATAGCCGCCGGGTCCGCCATGAAGCACCAGAAGCGGAATCGCGTCGCCGCGGCCAAGCGCTTCCCAATGCATCTCGTGCCGGTCGGAGAGCGGAAGCTGGCCTTCTTCAACGGGTTTCGCGACGGGCGGGAAAAGAGGATCGTCCAGACGCAGCATGGCGGTCAGTCCCTTCCCATGGCGGCAATGTCGAGATAGTTCGGCTGATACGGGTTGATCAGGACATGGGTCAGCGTTGATCTCCGCGCCATGATCGTCTTGGGAGCGAACAACATCACGATCGGCTGGTCCTTGAGAATCACAGTTTGCGCCTGGCGGTACAGAGCCGCCCGTTTTTGCGGGTCTGCAGTCACCATCGCCGCATTCAGAAGCTGTTGCGCGGCCGGGTTTCGATAGTGCGAAAAATTTCCGACGCCGCCGTCCTGTGGCGTGGAGAAAGCCAGATTGAGAAAAATGAAAGGGTCGGGGAAGTCCATCACCCAGCCGTCATAGAAAACATCGAACGTGCCCGAGACGCGCGCGTCGTCGAGCGCCGACGGCGCCAGCCGTTGCAGAGTAACGTGGATGCCCACGTCCGCAAGATTGCTTTGGATCATCTCGGCGACGGGGCCCGTCTGGCCGACGACCATCGAAAGGCTCAGGCCGTTGGCGTATCCGGCTTCCGCAAGCAACGCCTTTGCTTCCCCGATATTCCTGCGAGGCTCGGGCAACGAAGGATCGTAGCCCGGCACGCCAGGCGGAATGAGGCCATTCAGCAACGTGACATGACCGTCCAGCACCTTTTCGCGCAGCGCCCGATAGTCGATCGAGTCGGCGATTGCGTGCCGCACCCGGCCATCGCTCAGCGCTGGCCGTTGCGTATTGAGCGTGAGGTATGTCAGCACGTTGTGCGACTCGATCGTGTCGAGCACCACACCGGAAATATCGGCGTAACGGTCGGCCGTGGCAGCCCCGATGGTGTCGATGAAGTCGACGTCGCCTTTGGCGATCTGCAGACGGCGCGAGGATTCGTCGGGCACTACCTTGAACGCGACCGTCGCGAAATATGCGCCGGCGCCATTCGGCGTGCGTTGCAGGCTCAGCCTCTGTCCCCGCTGCCAGCTTTTCACCGTATAAGGACCGGAGCCTGCGCAATGCTCGGAAAGCCAGGCTTGGCCCTCATCGCCGCTCCGCTGGTGGGCCGCAACGAGCGCCGGGTTCACGACGGCTGCACTCGTCAGTGTGAGGATCTTTGGCAAGACGGGAAATGGTATGTTGAGCACGAAATGGACAGTGTGAGCGTCCAGCGCGTCGACGGCCTTCATCCAGAAGAGGCCTTGCGCGGGCGCGCGATTGATCTTCAGGACGCGCTTCAGGGAGTAGGCGACTGCTTCAGCCGTGACAGGCGTGCCGTCGTTGAATTTCGCGTCTGGCCGCAAGTGGAATTCCCAGGTCATGCCGTCTGGTGAATTTGTCCAGGATTGCGCCAATCGGCCCACCGCTGTTCCGTCCGCCGATCTGGGGTCGATTGCGGTGAGTGTCTGATAGCAGAGATTGATGATCGTTCCGTCGCCCGAACCCATACTGATCGCGGGGTCGAGCGAGACGGCGTCGGCCGCTCTGGCAATGACAAGCGTGTCGGATTCGTGCTTGGCGACCTGTCCGCATCCCACAAGGACGAGGAAGGAAGCTGCGACAGCCCAGCCTGCTTTCATTACGGGTCTCCGTTCTCAGTCGTTTCGGCATCGGTATTGACACGCGGGGTGGCGGCGACAAGCGCTCGCGCGTACTCGGAACGGGGCGCCGACATAATCTGACTGGCGGGCCCGAGTTCGATGATGCGCCCGCCGCGCATGACGGCGATGCGATGACAAAGGAAGTTCGCTACAGCCATATCGTGGGTGATGAGAAGGAGCGCGATTCCCGACCTGGTCTGCACGTCTAGCAGAAGATTCAGGACTTGTGCCTGAACCGTCATATCGAGCGCGGAGGTCGGTTCGTCCAGCAGAATGAGCTCAGGCTCCAATGCGAGTGCGCGGGCGATCGCCACGCGCTGGCGCTGCCCGCCCGAGAGCGCATGCGGAAACCTGTCGAGAAATTCCGCGCCTAGCCCGACTGTCTCAAGCAACTGCGCCGCCCGTTCGCGGCGTGCTGCCCGCTTCGCCAGCCGGCAGATGAGCAGCCCTTCGCTCACGCTTTCCCAGATGTGCATACGCGGATCGAGCGATCCAGCCGGGTCTTGAAACACGATCTGAATTTTCCGCGCCTCTTCAGGGCTCCGCCGTCCCGAGCGCAATTGCCGGCCCCGATACCGGACGCGACCATTGGTCGGCGCAACCAATCCCGCGACGGTCGCGGCAAGCGTCGATTTTCCCGAGCCCGATTCGCCGACTATGCCGAGGCATTCTCCCCGCACCAACGACAGGCTCACATTTTCGACCGCATCCACGAATGCGCGCGGGCGCCCGAGGACGTCTCGCTTCCGTACAAATCGGACCGAAACATCCTCGATTTCCAGAAGGTTCGCGCCGCTCGTCATCGCGCACCGGCAATGGGATGGCGTGGTACGGCCCGCTCGGGCAAGGAATCGAGAAGTCTTTGTGTGTAATTGTTTCGGGGCCGCCGCAATACGTCGATTGTGCGTCCACTCTCCACGACGACGCCGTTCTGCATCACATGAATGGAGTCGCAGAGCATGTTGGCGGCGCCCATGTTATGGGTGATGAACAGGACTGCCGTACCCCTTTCCCGGGCCCGGCTTTTGAGGATGCCCAGGACTTCCGCCTGCACGGTGACGTCCAGCGCCGTCGTGGGCTCATCCGCGAGGATCAGCTTCGGTCCGCGCAAAAACGCGTTGGCGAGCAGGATGCGTTGACGCAGTCCACCGGAAAGCTCGAACGGATAGGAGTCCAGCACACGCGCGGGATCGGAGACAAGCATCGCTTCAAGAGTTTCTCTGGCGCGCGTCCACGCTTCGGACTTCGTCACGCGGTCAACCACCATCAACGGCATTGCAAGCTGAGCGCCAGTTCGCAGGGTGGGATTGAGGGCCGACATCGGCTCTTGCGGAATGTAGGCGATCTCGCGTCCCCGCAGATGTACAATCGCCGGCTCCTGCAGCCCCAACAAATCCGCCCCGTCGAAGCTCAGAGATCCCTTTATTCGCGCCCCGCGCGGCAGCAGACGCAGAACACTCAGCGCGGTCATCGACTTGCCGGATCCGGATTCGCCGACGAGGCCGGCAATTTCGGGCGGACCGGAGGCAAACGATACATGCAGATCGCGAATTTCCAGAAGTGGGTTCATCGCACGGTCTTCGGATCCAGATAATCGCGGAGGCCGTCGCCGAGAAGCGTAAAGCCGAGAGATGTTATCGCGACCGCAAAACCAGGAAATAGGGCGTACCACCACTCATTCAGCATGTACTCGCGCGACGCGTTGACCAGAGCACCCCATTCGGGCATCGGAGGTTGCGCCCCGAGCCCGATGAAGGAGAGTGCCGAAGCGCCCAGCAAGGCGCCGGACAATCCGAGCGACATGAAGACGACGATGGTCGGGAGGAGATTGGGCAGAATATGACGCAGAAATATGTGAGTGCCGCCTGCACCCATCGTCTCAGCGGCGC
>Ga0335070_10003487_pt1 | contig 18388 bp, 16 predicted proteins | sample Lox_Sample_13_FD_206722 | JGI IMG/M metagenome (GOLD analysis project Ga0335070, IMG submission 206722) | Soil microbial communities from Loxahatchee National Wildlife Refuge, Florida, United States - Lox_Sample_1.3 | ecosystem: Environmental > Terrestrial > Soil > Wetlands | place: USA...
GTCCTCGCGGATCCGAACTACGTCGCCCATGTGCCCGCGGGCCTCGCGGCCGCTGATGCTGCCCCGCTGGTCTGCGCCGGCATCACCACCTATAAGGGGATCAAGGAGACGGAGGCGAAGCCCGGAGAATGGATCGCCATCTCCGGCGTCGGGGGGCTCGGACATCTCGCCGTCCAATACGCCAAGGCCATGGGCCTGCTCGTCTGCGCGGTGGATATCGACGATACCAAGCTGGCCCATGCCGGCAGCCTTGGCGCCGATCTCACGATCAACGCCAGGACCTGCGATCCGGCGGCCACCCTGAAGAAGGAGACGGGTGGCGGCGCTCATGGAGTTCTGATCACGGCGCCCTCGCTGGCCGCCTTCAAGCAGGGCGTCGGCATGACCAGAAAAAGAGGCACCTGCGTTCTGGTCGGGCTGCCGCCGGGCGAATTTCCGGTGTCGCTCTTCGACGTGGTGGCGAACTGCATCACCATCCGCGGTTCGTTCGTCGGCACTCGACGGGATATGGCCGAAACGCTCGCCTTCGCCACACATGGCAAGATCAAGGCCGATTACGAGCTGCAGCCGTTGTCTTCGATCAATCAGGTGTTCGACCGCCTCGAGTATGGCCAAGTGCCGTCACGCGTGGTCCTCGACTTCATAGGGAACTGATTTGGTTTCCAGCGACGCGGGCTGGCATTGAAAATTGAGCAATCGGCTCTCTCCGCCAAGCCCGCGCCGCTGCCATTCTGGTAACACTCACGCTGTTTCCTAAGCAGGCCTCCCCGGCGGCCTTGAAGATCTGCCAGGCATCGTGGAGCAGGCCCGCCCTGATGCTCAAGAGCGTCTGCGGGACGTCCGCTCCGGCCATCCTCGCATCCACAACCGCCGCCAACCGCTCCTCTGCCCGAAGTAAACCCATCCCGTCAAAAACCCGTATCAAGCGTCTCGATCTCCTGCCCTCTTGTCCCCTCAGCGCCTGCTGCAAAATCTGGCACGTGCTGAAGGCGTGAGTGCTGCTTCGGCGATGTGAAACAGAAGGACGCTGAAAATGCGGGACTTCTGGCGCTTGGCGGCATGGAACAGCGGGTGCGTTAGAGAGGGTGAACGCGCAGGACGTTCAGAAACCTAAACACAAGGGAGAAAACAAATGTTTCAGAAGACCTTATTGACGTTGTTGATTGCGGGTGCGGCTTCCATCGCGCTGCCCGCGTATGCGCAGTCGGAGGGCCCCGAACGGCAGAACGTTGCGGTGCAGGCGTTCGGCAGCTTCGTCAAGTCCACCACCCAAAACGGAATCGATAACTCCGCCACCAATAGCGGCGGCGTGCTGGGCACCTACCGGTACTTCTTTAGCACCCATCACGGTGTCGAAGCCAACTACGGATACTCGCGGAACACGCAGAACTACACCGGGGCCGCCGGGGTTAGCACGAATTCACACGAGGTCTCCGGGGCGTATGTCTTCCGCATGCCGTTCCGCAAGTTCACAGCCTTCGCTCTGGCGGGCGCTGGCGCCCTGGTCTTCGACCCGAGGAACTTCGCCGGCGCCAGCAGTCAAACCCGCGCGAGCTTCATTTACGGCGGCGGCGCCGACGTCAACCTTACGAGCCACATCTTTCTGCGCGCGGAGTATCGCGGCTTCGTCTACAACTCGCCAACTTACGATCTGCCCGGCCTCGCTGGTATGGATCGCGTCACGCATCGGGCGGAGCCTTCCGTGGGCTTCGGTTACAGGTTCTAACAACCTTCTATGACCCGCGCTGTCTTATCCGGCCGTCAGACCAAAAGAATGACGGCCGGAATCTCAGCGGAGCATCGAGGGAACAAACCGCATTTGGAGGGTAATGATATGTTCAGAGAACTCAGGTCCAGGCTCGGCGCCATTTGGTGCAAACTGAGGCACGACTCGCTCATGTGGCCGGCACACGGCCGTTACCAGTGCCGTACCTGCGGCCGGCACTATCCCGCGTTCGCGGAGGCGCAGATGGCGAATTGGACGAAGCGCGCCGCGTTGAAAGCGGCGGTGCAGCTCTTGCTCGCCATTGCTCTAGCGACGTTTGCCCGCCAGGCCCATGCCGCGGACGCGTTGAAGGCACATGCGACCGAGGAGGCCGAGGCTGCGATCGAACGGTACGCGGCCAGCAGTGAGTGGGCTCCATGGGCGATCGAGTCCGTGGAGATCCATGCCTCTCTCCCCAGGCTCGAAAAGACCGGCTGGTTGCGGGCCATTCGCCGTCTGGCGCCACTCGGCAAGAGCAGATACGAAGTGATCCAACTCGCGGGCGACCGTACGGTCAAAGAGCAGGTGATCGTGCGGTACCTGAAGGCCGAAGAACGGGCGTCGGAACTGCCGGCAGTATCGGTTGCCATCACTCCCGCCAACTACAAATTCGCCTACCAGCGCCTGGTGGAAGACGGTGAGCGTTTTGCCTGGGCGTTCCAGATTACGCCTCGACGGAAACGGGACGGCCTGATTAGGGGAGAACTCTGGTTGGATCAGCAGACAGGGCTTCCGGTTCTCCAATCCGGGTATCTGGCAAAGAGTCCCTCGGTATTCATCAAGCGCGTTGCAGTCACCCGGGAGAACACGCTCTGCGATGGCATCGTCGAGTCACGACTGACTCACATTACGGTCGAGACCCGGCTGATCGGTCGAGCTGAGCTTGTCATTGAAGAACGTCCACTGAGGTCAGCGGACGCTGTGCAGTTTGCCAGTAGGGACAACGACGGCGGCCAGCAATGAAAATTTCGAAACCGGTAATCGCCACAATCGTCCTTATAGCATGTGCCACGCAGAACGCGCTGGCGGCCGAACTCCGGCCCGGCGCCTAGCGATAGGCGTCTGCTTTCATTTTCCGCATACCCTCACCGCGATCATTCCGAGGCCGGTCAAACCTCAAGAGGTTGCTTCGTGCTTGTCTATGAGCTCACGCGGCCGGCAACAACCGCCTGTCCCAACGATAGTCCGCCATCGTTTGGCGGAACCTTGGAATGCAGGAAGACTTCAAAGCCATGGCGGCGCAGCGCTGTCACGCTCCTGCCAAGAAGAAACATATTCTGAAATGTGCCGCCGCTCAAGCAGACTCGATTGATCTGTTCCGATCTTCTGAGCAGCAAGCAGACCTCCGCGATCACGGCGGCCATTGTGTTGTGAAACCTGGCGGAAACGGCGGCCGCCGGAGCGCCGCGCCCGATGTCATTCACGATCTCCTGGATCGCGGGACGCAGATCGATCTGACAGGGCTCGGTCGTCGCGATGTCAAACGGGTAGCGGCCGGTCGTGCCGGCATCCGCGATGGTCTCCAGTTGAATCGCAGCCTGGCCTTCGAAGCTGACCTTCCTACAGAGCCCCAGAGTCGCCGCGACAGCATCGAACAGACGGCCGGACGAGGAAGTCTCCACCGCGTTCCTGCGCCGCCGGATCATCGCCTCAACGATCTCTCTCTCCTTCTCCGCGATCGTCTGCAGGATTGGTAACTCCGGAACAACTCCGAACGTGTCGATCAGGTAGCTCAACGCCGAACGCCACGGCTCGCGAACGGCCGCGTCTCCTCCCGCCAGCGGCACGTAACGCAAATGAGCCCGCCGTTCGAATCCGGCAAAATCCGCCACTAAGAACTCGCCGCCCCAGATCTTCCCATCGGTTCCGTATCCGGTGCCGTCAAAGGCCACCCCGATCACCTTATCGCGCAACCCGTTCTCGGCCATGCAGGCAGCGATGTGCGCATGATGGTGCTGCACCGCGATCCTCTCCACGTGAGAGAGATCGCGCGCGAACCTCGAGCTGAGGTACTCGGGATGGAGGTCGTGAGCCACCACGCGGGGTTCCACGCGGAACAGTCTTTTCATGTGATCCAGGGTTTCGCGAAAGAACTCGAGCGTCTCGTGATTCTCCAGGTTCCCGATGTGCTGGCTAACCAGCGCGTATCGTCCCTTGGTCAGGCAGAAGGTATTCTTCAACTCGCCGCCGCATGCCAATATCTGGCCGACGTCTCTGCCGAGATCGATCGGCTTCGGCGCGTATCCTCGCGCACGGCGGAGGACGCGCGGCCGGCCTTCGAACGTGCGTGCCACCGAGTCGTCCACCCGCGCGTAGATGTCCCGGTCGTGAAACAGAAACGCGTCGGCAACGGCGGCCAGTCGTTTGCGAGCTTCTTCATTGTTGGTAACGATCGGTTCTTCGCTGATGTTGCCGCTCGTCATGACCAGCACCTGGGGACAGACTCCGTCGAACAGTAACGCGTGCAGCGGCGTGTAGGGCAGCATCACGCCGAGTGTCCGGTTTCCGGGCGCTACCGCCTCCGATAACGCGGCGTCTGGGCGCCGCTCCAGGATCACGATGGGCCTCGCGGGGCTGAGCAGTGCGTCGCGATCCGCCGCCGCAACCAGGCAGAGACGCTCGGCATGTTCGAGGCCGGAAACCATCACCGCGAACGGTTTATCCGGGCGGCGTTTGTGCTGTCGCAGCAGCCGGACGGCATCGTCGTTTTCAGCTTCGCAGGCCAGTTGAAATCCACCGAGCCCCTTGATTGCCAGGATTCGGCCGACAGCCAACATCCGCCGCGCCTCTGCGAGTGCGGCAGAGGTTTCCGTCACAGGAAGTCCGCCGGGCGATTCCAGAGTCAGGCTGGGTCCACATGCGGCGCAGGCGTTTGGCTCTGCGTGGAAGCGCCGGCTGGCCGGGTCCTCGTATTCGGCATGGCAACAAGGGCACATGTGGAAGGCGGCCATCGAGGTTGCCGGCCGGTCATACGGCAGGTCGCGGATGATGCTGTAGCGAGGGCCGCAATTTGTGCAGTTGATAAATGGGTAACCGTATCGGCGGTCGTTCGGATCCGTGAACTCCCGGCGGCAGTCGCTGCACGTAGCCAGATCCGGAGACACCAGCGTGAACTGGGGCTGCTCCTCGCGGGTCGGCTGCACGGCAAACCCGGTATCCCCGGTTGGCTCCAATTCCGTGACTACTGTTTCGGCGATTTGAGCCAGAGGCGGGTGTTCACGGGCCACTCCTGCCAGGAACTCCGCGACCGGCTGCGGCGCCCCCTCCACCTCCATCAGAACGCCAACGCCCGTGTTCCGCACGTGTCCGTGGAGATGAAACCGCTGCGCCAGCCGGTACACGAATGGCCGGAAGCCGACGCCTTGCACGATCCCCCGGACTTGAATCTGCCTGCGGACGACGTCCATGCGTCAGCAGATCCTGGGCAACTGCTCGGCGAAAGGCACATCGAGAATGCGCGAGCCGCCGACCTCGGTCTTCACCAGCACCATGCCCGCGTGTTCCGCGACCACGCGCCCGACGCGGCAGGCATCCTGTCCCTGCGGAACTCTGCGCATTGCGCGGAGCACCCTCTCCGCGCTCGATTCCGCGACCATCGCGACGAGCCGGCCCTCATTGGCAACAAACAACGGATCCATTCCGAGGATCTCGCAGGCCGCCTTCACCTCCTCACGCACGGGCACCGCGTTCGCGTCCAATTCGATTCCAATCGAGGAGGACGCCGCGATCTCGCACAGTGACGTGCCGAGACCGCCGCGCGTGGGATCGCGAAGAACGTGGACGTCGCCCGCCCCGATCATCTTTTCCACCAGAGCATGAAGCGGGGCGGTGTCGGACCACAGGCTGCCCGCGAAGTCGATGCCTTCGCGCGTCGACCAGATTGTGATTCCGTGATCGCCGATCGGGCCGCTGACAATCACCGCATCGCCGGCCCTGGCGTTCGAGGCGGAGATGGATATTCCATCGGGAACCAGGCCGACGCCGGCCGTGGTGATGAACAGCTTGTCGGCGCACCCGCGGTTGACCACCTTCGTGTCGCCGGTCACGATCGCGACACCGGCCTCCCGAGCGGCCTGCGACATCGATTGAGCGACGCGCTGGAGATCCTCGAGTGGCAGACCCTCCTCGATGATGAACGCCGCCGTCAGATATAACGGCTGCGCGCCGCTCATCGCCAGATCGTTGACGGTCCCGTTCACCGCCAGGTGGCCGATATCGCCACCCGGAAAGAACAGCGGCGTCACCACGTAGGAATCCGTCGTCAGCGCGATTCTGCCAGGGGCAACATTTAATACCGCCTGGTCGTCGAGCTTGCGCAAGGCTGGATTGTCGAATGCTGGCAGGAAGAGATCGCGTACCAGTTGAGCGGTGAGCCGCCCGCCACTCCCATGACCCAGAACGATCGTCTTGTGCTGAGTCACAGGCATCGGACAGGAGAGCGTGAATGAAGTGGACATCGAGAGTCTCCCTAATGCGACGGCAGCGTTACCAGGTGCCGTCCGTAGTTGTAGTACGCCGCGCAGGCGCCTTCCGCCGACACCATCGTCGCTCCCAGCGGGCTCTGGGGCGTGCATTCGCGGCCAAACGCGGGGCAGTCGTGGGGCTTTTTCAGGCCCCTTAGCACCTGTCCGCTGATGCAGATCGCCGGCTCCGGTGCGTGGATCGAGCCAAGTTCGAAGATGAGTTCGGCATCGTGGTCGCGGAACTCGTCATTCAGGCGGTAGCCGCTCTTGGGGATGACGCCGATGCCGCGCCAAGCGCGATCGCAGACATCGAACACCCGCCCGATCATCCGCTGAGCGTCCATATTCCCGTCCGGGCTTACGGCGCGGCCGTACTGGTTCTCGACCTCCGCGCGCCCCTGTTCGAGCTGGCGAACCGCCATCAGGGTTCCTTCGAGCAGATCGAGCGGCTCAAAGCCCGTGATGACGATCGGTGTACCGTAGCGTGGAGCGATGGGCTCGTACTCGCGATAGCCCATGACTGCGCACACGTGCCCCGGTCCCAGGAATGCCTGCACGCGATTGTCAGGCGACTCCAGAATTCCGGCGATCGCGGGCGGGACCAAGACGTGCGAGACCAGCACGGAGAAGTTCTTGATACCCTGGGCCCTGGCCTGCCACACCGCCATCGCGTTCGCCGGCGCTGTAGTCTCGAAGCCGATAGCAAAGAAAACGACCTTTTTGGAAGGATTGGCGCTGGCGATTCGCAGGCAGTCAAGCGGCGAGTAGACGATCCGCACATCCGCGCCGCCCGCTTTCACCTGGAACAAATCGCCGTTCGACCCGGGAACGCGCAGCATATCGCCGAATGAGCAAAAGATCACCTCAGGCTGGCGCGCGATGGCGTGTGCACGGTCGATCATGTCCAGCGGAGTCACGCAGACCGGACAACCCGGGCCATGCACCAACTCGACTTCCTTCGGCAAAAGGTAGTCGATTCCGTATTTCACAATGGAGTGCGTCTGCCCGCCACAGACCTCCATGATTGCCCACGGCCGCGTCACCGCGCGCCTGATTTCGGCAGCGAGTTTGTCCGCCATCTTGCGGTCGCGGTATTCGTCAACGTATTTCATGTCGCTGTCTCCAGAGGGGGCTCCGGCGCGGCGAGCTCTTCCAACTGGTCCATCTCGGCCAGGTACTGATAAGTCCGCGCGGCTTCCTCTGCATCCACCTTGCTGATGGCGAAGCCGACGTGCACCATGACGTACTCGCCGATCTGCGGATCAGCAATGTACTCGAGGCAGGCGTCGCGGGTGATGCCGCCGTAATCGATGCGGCCCATCCGCATGCAGCCCTTTTCCTCTAGCTCGACAATTTTTCCGGGAATGGCGAGACACATGATGAATTCACCTCAAAAGCCATACGAGATGCCCATCGCGACCTGGTGGCGCGCTTTCAGGTCGACGCCCGGCATGATGTGGTTTGCGATCTGCGCGATACCGAAATCGACGTTGAACTTTTGGAGAGGGCCTTCGGGAGCAGGCGCCACACGTACCGCGTATGTCAATGTTGTCGGAATCTTCGCAGCCCCCAGGTTTTCCGGATGTGGCGGTTGTTGCGCCACCTCGCTTGCGAAAATGATGCTGCTCTTGCTCGGCCCCTTGAAAACGAAGGCGGCCGCGCCGAAGGCCCGTCCCTGGAACCTCGTGGCATTGCCGGCCATGCCATAGAGTTCTGCGTTCGTACCGCGGATTCCGCCGCTCAACATGATCGGCATCGCCTTGGTTTGGGTGATGGTTTTGGTGGCTACGACGTAAACATCGGTATTGTTTGTGTTCTTCCCATGAATCGTACCGCCCACGTTGTGAACCTGCAGTCGCTCAATAAATCCCCCGGAAATCGCGGGAATCCAGTTGTGATGTCCGGTGTTCTCAGGGAGGAAATTTACCTTCGCATGGATAATGTCGAAGCCCGGATGCCACAACGAACTCAGCGACGGATCGCCGGCTGTTTGGTGGACATCACGGGTGTATCCAAACTCGATACGGCTGAACGCGCCCTCGGTGACAGAAATCTTGCTGAAATAGCCGATAACGCTTCCACCATCGAGGAAGTGGAAACCGAGGGACGGTTTGCCGATGTTATTCGATGGAGAGGCTACAGTATAGGCGAGAGGCGTCACGAACACCCCGGTGGGCCCCTCGAGACCCAGATTCTGTGCTCGCGCCGCGCAAGTCATGAACAGGCCACCCATGATTACGGCCGCCACGGAAGCGGTCCGGGCGGCCGAAGAACGTTGTCTCAACATAATCAGTTTCTCCTCGTGATGAATTCAACTCACGCCGCGCTTATCACGCGATCCCACCAAATGCGTGGCGCCGCAGCGTTCAGCTTCGGTTCGCACCAGACGCTCAGCCGGTCAAGTTCTCTCCGCACGGCATCGATGATGTGGGGAATACACTGTCGCACCGGGCGGGACAGTGTTGAACCCGGCTCGAAGCCGCAGCCTTGCACGCCAATCATCAGCAACTCGCGCGGCAACAGGCCCATCAGCTCTGTCAGAGCAATAGATTCCACCAGTGCCGGAGAATGGGTATCGATGCGCGTGCGCGGTGCGTTCTGCAAGATGTCCCGGTTGCGGAAGAGGCGGATGGCTCCCGCTTCGCCGCCGAATTTCGCGGAATCCACCAGGATGAGGGCCTTCGCCCTGGAAAGGTACAAAGGCAAGTCCAAACTTGGCGTTCCTAGATCCGCGAGTTCCACATCGGCCTGGAATTCGAATTGGGATTCCAGCACCTTGACGACGAAGGGCCCCACGCCGTCGTCGCCCAGCAACACGTTCCCGATTCCCGCAATCAGCACTTTGGTCATAGGATCTTCACCGTCGCAATTTCCCGGCCATCCGGATCGAAGGTGTGGCATGCGCACGCCATGCACGGATCGAACGAATGGACCGTGCGCAGCAACTCGAGCGGCCTCTCTGGATCGGCCACGGGATTGCGCATGAGCGATGCCTCGTACGGCCCGATGTTGCCTTGGCTATCCCGCGGACTCGCATTCCAGGTGGTAGGCACGACCGCCTGGTAGTTCGTGAGTTTGCCGTCCTTGACGACGACCCAATGGGAAAGCGTTCCGCGCGGCGCCTCATGCGTGCCCACGCCTTCGATCTCACCTTTCGGAAACTGCGGAGGGTTGTGAGTGGCTACGTCGCCGCCGAGGATGTTGTCGGTCAGCAACTCGCAATGCTTCACGGCCAGATCCGCCAGCATTGCCGAGCGGATGGCGCGGGCGGCGTAACGGCCCATGGTCGATTGCAGCTTGTCGACGGTGACGTTCCGCTTGGCCACCGCGGAGATCCGGCCGAGCGCCAGGTCGGTCCATTTTCGTGTGAGCGGATGTCCCTGGGCGTAGCCGACCAGAACGTTCGCGAGCGGTCCCACCTCCATCGGCCGCCCGGAGTAGCGCGGAGCCTTGACCCAGGTGTACTTGCCGTTCTCCTGGAAGTCCGTGTACTCGGGCTGGGTTTGGCCCTTCCAGGGATGCAGCGCGCCACCCTTGTACCAGGCGTGCGTTGCGTCTTCTGTTACCGCGGCGCGGAAGTCCGGATCGGCGGCAGTCTGGAACTTCTTAACAACGGCCAGATCTCCCGAGAAGATGACTCCGCCGGGAAGATCGAACTGCGACGCGCTGCTATCAGTTGGAAGGTCAGGCACCGCGAGGTAGTTCTTGGCCCCAGCGCCGATATCGAACCACTCCGGATACATTCCGGCGATCGCGCAAACATCCGGGAAGTAGGCCTCGTGAACGAACGGAATGACCTCGTCGATGAGGGACCGGATCATCGTCAGCCGGTCCATGGTGAGGGTGCCAAGGCTATCCAGGTCGATGGCGTTGCCGACGCCGCCAACGGTCATGTTTTGGACATGCGGCGTCTTCCCGCCCAGAATTGCGACCACCTGGTTCGACTTGCGCTGGAATTCGAGCGCCTGCAGGTAGTGCGTAAAGCCGAGCAGGCTGACCTCGGGGGGCAGATGCATCGCCGGGTGTCCCCAATAGCCATTCGCGAAAATTCCAAGCTGGCCGCTGGCCGCGAGCGCCTTCACCTTGTCCTGGGCCGACTTGAATTCCTGCGGCGAGTTTCGGGTCCACGAGGAAAGGCTCTGCGCTAGTGATGCGGTCTTCACGGGATCGGCCTTGGGGATTTGCATCACGTCGATCCAATCCAGCGCCGACAAATGGTAGAAATGCACGATGTGGTCGTGAAGCGCGTGCTGGATCAGGATGATATTGCGGATGTACTGCGCGTTTGGCGGTATCTGCAACTTCAACGCGTCTTCCACGGCACGTACGCTGGCCAGCGCGTGCACGGTGGTGCACACGCCGCAAAACCGCTGAGCGAAGAGCCACGCTTCACGCGGATCGCGGCCGATGAGGATGTTTTCGATGCCTCGCCACATGGTGCAGGAAGCCCATGCTTTGGAGACGCGTCCGCCGTCCACCTCCGCATCGATGCGCAGGTGGCCTTCAATTCGCGAAATGGGGTCGATTGTGATGCGAGAAGTCATGGGTCTCCAGTTTCCACTCCGGGTGGACCACCCGGGCATATTCTTCCAGGTCATGCCAGGCCGAAACCGGCGCGGGCAGAATTGGCAGATATTTGGCGGCCAGGATGAATGCCGCGATCGCCAGGCAAACGTAGCCCGCGGCGATGACGACCTCAATCGCCGACGGGAAGTACACCGCTCCCGCCCGCGCAGTGAAGGCAAAGGTGGTCGGATCGAACCGGTAGAGCATTCCGCCGACCGCGATGAGGACGTCGGCCAGGAACAGCCGGCTCGGAATGCGGCGATTTTCGCCCCGAAGCAGGTATACCGATGGAGTTGCCAGGAGCAGGGTTTCCAGCCAGAACAGCAGGCTGAAACGGTCGAACGCAAAGGCTGCGCCAATCTGGCCGCGCAGGAGTATGTCGACAAAGCGGAAAGCGTTCCAACTCAGCACCAGCCAGCACATAATCCTCGCCAGGATGCCGAGAATGCGGGCGTCCATCGGACGTTTCCAGGAAAGGCATGCGACCATGAGCACGCCGATCACGCAGGCGTAGCCGAGAAATCCCGCTGCCCAAACGTACAGAAGAGGCAGAAACGGGGTTTGCCAGAGGACGTTTACGCGCGACCCGCCGAGCAACATCAGTGCGCCGAGCGACGATTGGTGCATCATCGGCAGCGCGTAGGCCAAAGCGATCACATACGGATAAGTCTTTCGCGTGGCGGGCACCACGTATTTCATCAGGATGGGCCGGAACGCCGGCCAGGTGTAAAACCAGCGCTCGATCAGGGGCGGAGTGTTCTCGAGAAACAACGGGAAACAAGCGTAGAGTGGCATGCACAAGCACACTTCCATCAAGGGCGAGTGGGCATTCCATTTCCACGGCATCAGCACCAGATAGAAGTTCCAGGGGCGCCCGACGTCCACGCCGAGCGCCACCAGACCGCTGAAGTACGCCACGAAGCTGGTGAGAACCGCGGTGCGCATTACGCTATGAAGCTCCCTGCGGTAGAAGATCCAGGCGGCGATGCCGATCGAGAACCCGCCGGATCCCAGACCGGTCAGGACCATGGTGTTGAACGTTTTCCAGATGCCCCAGGCGTAGATGTCGTTCATGCCCGTGGTTGGGCCAAGACCGACCCACTCACGGTAGGCGCTGAGAACGATCGCCAGACCGCCCATCAGGCAGAGGAAAAAGAAGAACGGGGTAATCTTGGGCAAGGCGTAGACGGGCACTCCACGCTGCCAGCGAACGATAATGTGTTTCACAGTTGTGGCCTCAATCCGGTTCGCTCTTCTTCTTCCCGCATTTCTTTGCGGTGATCGATCCAGTTTTTCTTCATGACGGCGGCCAACATTGCGTACACCAGCAGCGGCAGAGCGAGGAACTTGTAAATGAGCTTCTGCCACTTCAACCTGGCCGGAATCGCGGTTGGCCCGACGTCGGGCAGTCCGATCTCCTCGAAGGGCACGTGCGATAAATACAGAACCTGGGTGCCGCCGGCTTCGTGTTCGCCGTATACGCGGTTCTCGAAGTACTTGTCCGGAGACTGCTCGATCCGACCCTTTGCCTGGGTCAGCAGATCCTCTCTGGGGCCGAAGATCACGGCATGGGTGGGACAGACCGACGTGCAGGCCGGTTCGTACCCTTTGGCAAGCCGGGGCTGGCAAAGCTCGCACTTGACGATCTTCGGGTTGATTCTGTCCCACTCGAACTTCGGCACGTGGTAAGCACATGCGATTTCGCAATAGCGGCAGCCGATGCAGCGCGAAGGCTCCCACGCCACGATGCCGTTCTCGTCGTTCTTCCACAAAGCTTTGAACGGACACGCCGCGACGCACGCCGGATCGATGCAGTGCATGCACTGCTGTTTCACGAACGAATCGGGACTGCTCTCTTCCGGCTTGTAGAGCTTGATGATGTTCTTAGTGAACGCGTTGAGATCTTCGGGTGCCTGATGGAGGCCGTCGAGCGAGACGTCCCTGGGAAGGTCGTTGGCCTCGGCGCACGCGACGACACAGGCCTTGCAGCCGATGCATAGCGTCGCGTCGTACAGCATCCCGACCGGAGCCTTCGGTTGGGTGATCGTCTCCGCGGCCTCGGCCGCCGGAAGGGCCAAAACCGCGGCGCCGACCGGAACGCATTTCGAGACCACGCTGCGCAGCGCTTCCCGCCGGGTCACTTGCATTTACCGGCCCTCCACATCAGGATGGTCCCTGTCCGAGTTCTCAAGGCGGGCTTCGATGATCGCGGCCTCTTCCTCGCTGCTTCTGAACCGTCTGGCCGCAACCCAAGCCGCACCGCCGAGAGCCCCGCCAATCACACCGACCATTCCCACGCCCGCCGCCGAGATCGAGCCTGTGGAGGTGTGGACCGGCGGATAGGTATCGGGTGGCGTGGCGTCGTGGATCGGCACAAGGTCGAAGAGCGGAACGCGGAAGGCGAGATGTTTCTCCGTGCAGCCGATGCACGGCACGCCAATGCCGATCGGCCACACGTCCGGGATCTCATTGAAGTGGCGCGTCGAACATCCGGCATGAGTGTCGGGTCCTTTGCAGCCGAGCTTGTAGAGGCACCAGCCGTGGCGGTGGCCTTCATCGCCATACTGCAGAGTGAACCGCCCGGCGTCGAAGTGGGCTCGCCGCGGGCAGTGATCGTGAATGACACGGTCGAAGGCGAACTTCGGCCGGTGCAGCTCATCGAGTTCCGGTAACGTTCCTTTGCGCGCAAACTGAAAGACGACGCCAAGCAATGTGTATGGATTCGGCGGGCAGCCGGGGATATTGACGATCGGCTTGTCCTTGATGATGTCATCGACTCCCACGGCGCCGGTCGGGTTGGGATCGGCCGATGGGATGCCGCCCCAGGAGGCGCAGGAGCCGATTGCAATGATCGCGCCTGCCTGGGAGGCGACATCCTTCAAAACGTTCAGGGCGGGCTTGCCCGCCAGCTTCATGTAAATACCCTGATCCTTCGTTGGGATCGACCCTTCCACCACCAGCACGAACTTCCCTGCGTTGTCCTTGACCGCTTGATTAAGCGCGGCCTCGGCCTGATGCCCGCAAGCGGCCATGAGGGTTTCGTGATAATCGAGCGAAATCACGTGTAAGATCAGATCCGCCAGATCCGGCTTGGAGGTGCGCAGCAGCGTTTCCGTACATCCGGTGCAGTCCTGGAAGTGGAGCCAGATCACCGATGGGCGCCGCGCCTTGCCGATTTCCCGGGCAACCTCGGCGGCGTTCGCTTTGTCGGTGATCGCAAGGCCAAAGGGCGCCGCAACCATCAGTTGCGTGCAGAACTGGAGAAAGTCGCGCCTGGGAACCCCGCAGCGTTTCAAATGAGCGGCGACTGTTGTCTTCGGCTTCCGCGACCAGGTCATTTAATGTGCTCCTTACAGCGCAATGGCCGTCTGGCGAACGGCTATGGACGCAATCCACTCAAACCAGTCTTCGAGGCCCACGCACGATCGGCACGAGAGAGGAAACGTTCTCAGTCCGTGATTTAAAGCCTCGATACCGCGCGTAAAATATTCGAGATCGAACGAAACGAACGGCAGCAGGTCGGTCTTGTTGATCACCAGGGTATCCACACCGCTGTACATTCTCGGGTACTTATATGGCTTGTCGTCGCCCTCGGGCGTCGACGCGATAAGTACGTTCCAGTGCGAGCCCAGTTGCCAAGACGCGGGACAGACAAGATTGCCAATGTTCTCGATGAAGAGAAGGTCGATGTCGCGCAACGGTAAACTATCCAGTGCGTCGCGGATCATCCCCGCATCCAGATGGCATCTGCCGACGGTATTCAGATGCACCGCAACCGCGCCTGCCCTCTGGGCGCGCTCGGCATCCATCGCCGCCGCGCTCGTATCGCTGTTGATCATGCCGACCCGCAGGCGCCCTTCGAGCGCCGGAATCGTCCTCTCGATCAGTGAGGTCTTGCCCGCGCCCGGAGAGGCCATCAGATTCAACGCTACGACTCCCGCGGCATCCAGCCTCGCCCGGTTCTCTTCCGCGATCTCCCGGTTCGCGCTTAGCACGTTCTGCGAGACTTGAATCGTCTTTACAGTCATTTCGTCCTCCGGCGGTTTCTACCTCGATCGATTCGACATAGCACTCCTGGCCCTCGACGGGTTTCACCCATTCGCTCCCGCACTCGGGACATCGACGATCCTTTCCTCCGCCTATAAAGCTCTTCAGGCACCCCAGACACAGCAACTCTTCAGGCACACGGACAAGGTCGATCCGCGCACCAGCGGCCTCGGTCGCGCCACAGACTTCATTCCAGAACATCGCCAGGGCATCTTCGAGGTAAATCGAAGAGTCGGCGATTACTACCCGGACCGAGAGAATGCGCGATGCCCTCGCAGAGCGCGCGTAGCGCAACACAATCTCCCGGATGCCCTCCACTACGCTGAGTTCGTGCACTTCACTTCTTGAGGGTGTGGACGTAAGCGGCGACGTCATCCAAGGCAGCCCCGGAAACCGAACTGATGGGTCGCATCTTGCCCTTTCCCTCAGTGATGATCTTTTTGATGTCGTCGTTACTCATCCCCTGGACCGCCGCCGACTTCAGGTCTTGCATGTCAACTTTCATCATCTTTGCTATGGCCGGGTTTGGCGTTCCATCGGGCCCGTGGCACGATTTGCATGCTCTGGTGTAGGCGGCCTGGCCCGCATTGGCGTCCGCGGCTAAAGCCGCCGCTCCCGACAAGCAAACGAGAGTAAGTGTTGTGAGTATGGTTCGCATCTTATTGTCACTCTGCCTTCCGCTACTGAATAGGCACGGCACGAACCAATCACAATGACGGCAGGAGCGCAAGCAAACGACACGAAGACAAGAGAGTCTTCGAGTAGCCCCGGGTCGATTCGCGCGGGACGGGTACCCCAAATCGGCCGATGCCGGGGCATGGTTGGCCTAAAGGGGCCAAAGGTGCGCAGGAAGTCTGGAACGTGATTAGACTCTTCGAACGCCACCACTAGGGATCCGAGGCAGGGCACGCGGAGCGCGGCCGTATGGCGGCCACCAACTGCTTGTTTTGGTGTCGGCAAGCCGACCATTTGAGCAATTTCTCGTCACGTCCCTGGTTTAAGTCAACCTGGCAAGCGCCCGCCAACAAAACGATCTGCTTGCGACTCATAATGTTATGCACGAACCCCGACCGGGTCCTCGGGCGGCAGAACTCGTGCACCATCTGGACGAGAGGAACCCACGAGGCCAATGCCCAGGACAATTCTGGTGGTTGACGACCACGCGCCAAATCGGGAACTCATTCGGGAGGCGCTGGACGACTCGGCGTACGAAATCAGCGAAGCGCAAACCGCATCCGAAGCTCTGGAGCACGTCAAGCGTCAGGAGACCGATCTCGTCATCACCGACGTGCGGATGCCGGGGCTTTCCGGTGTGCAGCTCCTTGAGCGGCTACACAGCGACTACCCGAATGTCGTCGTGATTCTGGTAAGCGCATTCGCCACGGTCGCCGCGGCGGTGGAGGCGATGAAACTGGGAGCCCATCATTATCTGACGCAACCTCTCGATATCGACGAACTGCGATTGGTTATTCACCGGGCGCTTGATTGTCGCGCGGTTCCCATCGATGCGGTGCGCCCCGGCGACACACTGACGCGAAGCCCCGGGTTTGAAAACATCCTCGGGCGCTCCCAAGACTTGCTCGGCGTATTGGACCAGGCAACGAGAGCCGCGCGAACCAACTCCACCGTTCTGATCCAGGGCGAGACTGGAACGGGAAAGGAACTGCTTGCCCGCGGACTTCACGCCCTGAGCGCGCGCGCCACAAAGGCATTTGTCACCATTAACTGCGGTGCGATACCAAAGGACCTTCTGGAATCCGAACTCTTCGGACACGTAAAAGGGTCGTTTACCGGTGCCCAGATGGACCGTAAAGGTCAAGTTGAAGCCGCCGACGGAGGAACCCTCTTCCTGGATGAAATCGGCGAGATGTCACCGGAGCTACAGGTCAAGCTCCTACGGCTGCTCCAGAACGCCGAGATTCAAAGGGTCGGCGCCGTACATAGTACCGCAGTCGACGTCAGGGTCGTCGCGGCTACCCACCGCGACCTTGCCGCGATGGTGCATGAGGGTGCGTTCCGCGAAGATCTCTATTACCGTCTCAATGTAATCCCCCTGAGATTGCCGAGTCTGCGCGACCGCCGTCAGGACATTCTGGAACTCGTGCGCTTCTTCTTCGAGCGCAGTTGCTCCAAACACGGGCGCGAGAACCTGACACTGGCCAAGGGAGTTCTCGATCGTTTCCTGGTGTACCGATGGCCGGGTAATATCCGCGAACTCCAAAATGTCATCGAACGTATTGTTGTCCTCACGCGTGAGACGGAGGTCGGCATTGCCGATCTGCCGGACTTTCTGCAGCCCGAACCGAATCCTGTCGAAGCCCTCCAACTCGCTCTTCCCCCGAACGGAATCTGCTTCGGCGGCCTTGAGAAAGAGGTCCTCCTTCGAGCCTTGGAACAATCCAACTGGAATCAATCCACGGCTGCGCGTTACCTCGGCATGAGCCGGAAGACGCTCGTTTACCGGATGCACAAATACAATCTGCTCAGACCTTCGCCTATGCTCGTGGAGCGGGGTCGTTCCAACGTGGTGGAAATGAGCAGCAGATCGAGCCTCTGCAAGTCGCCGCGTACTGGTTGACTATGGCGGCAATCAGTCCTGATTACAGCTCCGTATCGCGTGGGCCGGTTGCGGACAACCGATACCGCAGACTGCTCGAAGCAGCGCCGGATGGAATCGTCGAGGTGGACTCCTCAGGCCGGATCGTGCTCGTGAATTCCCAGGCGGAGAGGATGTTCGGCTACCGGCGGGAAGAACTCCTGGGCAAGTCCGTGGAGATGCTGATGCCGGAGCGTTTTCGGGGGCGTCATCCGGCACACCGCGACCGCTACTCAGCACATTCGGTGACTCGTCCCATGGGATCCGGACTCGACCTGCGGGCGGTCCGCGCGGATGGCACGGAATTCGCCGTCGATATCAACCTGAGTCCCTTCGAAGGCGAGACCGGCGGCTCGGTCGTCTGTGTCATTCGGGATGTTAGCGACCGCAAACTGGCGGAAGAGCAGATAAAAAGTCTCAACCTCAGCCTGGAGCAGCGCACACGGGACCTGGCGTTGATCAACTCGGAGCTCGAGATTCGCAACCGGGAGGTCGAAAAAGCCAATCGCCTGAAGAGTAACTTCCTGGCGACCATGAGCCACGAACTGCGAACTCCCCTGAATGCCATCGTAGGGTTCGCCGACCTCCTGGCGAGGCAGACCGCCGGTCCACTGACCCAAAAGCAGGACCGCTTCGTACGCCACATAAAAGAAAGCTCCAGGCACCTCCTGGCGCTGATCGATGATATCCTCGATCTTTCGAAAATCGAAGCGGGGCGATTGGACCTTAAGTTCGAAAGCTTCGCTCTGAGCGCGGCGACCGACGAGGTGCTGTCGACGATCAGGCCACTGGCCGCCGCCAAGGAGATAGATCTCACCACCCAACTGAGTTCCGATCTGGCTTTGCATGCGGACCACGTTCGGGTGAAGCAGATACTCTATAACCTGCTGAGTAACGCAATTAAGTTCACCCCGGCAACGGGTAGTGTCCGTCTGGCTGCGGAATCGAATG
>Ga0335070_10003488_pt1 | contig 18388 bp, 15 predicted proteins | sample Lox_Sample_13_FD_206722 | JGI IMG/M metagenome (GOLD analysis project Ga0335070, IMG submission 206722) | Soil microbial communities from Loxahatchee National Wildlife Refuge, Florida, United States - Lox_Sample_1.3 | ecosystem: Environmental > Terrestrial > Soil > Wetlands | place: USA...
GAGGTGAACTGGAAGGAGGATCACCGTGGCCACCGCAGTAATAACCCGGGAAGACTTTGTGAACGCGGTGGCCGCTGAAATGGCAGCGGGGGTCGAGGCTGCTGTGGAGTGGTGGATGGCGCAGATCGAGGAAGCCTTCCAGGACACGCGGCTGACGACTCTGGGGAAGATGCATGCGATCCAGGGCATCCTCGACCGGTACAAGCATTTGAGCGGCAAAGAGAAGCTGCAGTACTGCCGCCGGCAAGCGGCATGCCGCTAGGACTTGGCCATGATTGACAAGGTTTTCACGTATCTCATCAACGCCAGTTGGATCTTCCTTGGCGGATGGATCGTTTTGCTCGTGCTGGCTTGTGTGTCTGTCTTCCGGCACGACTGGTCGTGACGGCGCTCCCCGTCGCCCGAGTGGGCGTGGGCAAAAACTGCACCTGGTACTGATAGAATCTCATCTATTGGTCCAGATGCTGCCCACGAGCCTGCGCCCACTCGCCCCTTATTTCAAGCGATACCGCAGCGGATACGTGTGGGGCACGCTTTGCGTCTTCCTGAACAACGGCATCTGGATTCTCTTCCCTCTCGTTATTCGCCGCGCCATTGATGACCTTCATGGCGGCGTCACGCGCCATAAGTTGTTCATCTACGCCATGGTGCTGCTGGCCGTAGCGGGAACCAAGGGCATCTTTCAGTTCCTGACCCGGTGGATCGTCATCGGCATCTCGCGGGAAATTGAATTTGATCTGCGCAACGATCTGTTCCAACATCTGGAAAAACTGTCCTATTCGTACTATCAGCGCACCCGCACGGGTGACATCATGGCCAGGGCCACCAACGACCTGAATGCCGTCCGCATGTTGTTGGGGCCGGCGATCATGTACTCGGCGAACACCATCGTGTTCACCGCGGGGGCGCTGGCCTTCATGTTGTCGATCAGTCCGAAGCTGACGCTTTACGCCTTCCTGCCGTTGCCCGCCGTCAGCATCGTCGTTCACTACTTTGGGAAGCAGATCCACGAACGCTTCGAAAAGATCCAGGCCATGTTTTCCGAGATATCGGCTCGGGCTCAGGAAAACTTTTCCGGGGCGCGGGTAGTGCGCGCCTACGTCCAGGAAGACGCGGAGATTGCTGCCTTCGAGACATCTAACCGGCAGTATATTCACCGCAGTCTGTTCCTGGTGCGGCTTATGGGGATGCTGTGGCCGACACTCGAGACCATGCTGGGGTTAGCCATCGTATTGGTGTTGTGGATGGGCGGACGAGAAGTCCTGCAGGGCCGAATCAGTGTCGGCGACTTCGTTGCCTTCAACACCTACATGGTGCAGTTGACCTGGCCCGTTATCGCACTGGGCTGGGTGATCAATATTTTCCAGCGTGGAACGGCGTCGATGGGACGCATCAACGAGATTCTGATCGAGAAGCCCGAAATCGAGGATGCGCCAGAGGTCTTGACGCACAAGGGAAGACGCGCGGTTCAACTGGCGGGCGAGATTGAGTTCCGCGGATTGAATTTCAGCTACAACGGCAAGCCGGTGTTGTACGATGTTGATCTCCGCATTCCAGCCGGCAGCAGCCTGGCGATTGTCGGCCCGACAGGCTCGGGAAAGACTACTCTAGTCAGCCTGATTCCTCGGATTTACGACGCCGAGCCCGGAGCCGTGCTCATTGACGGGCTGCCCATTCGTGAGTACCCCTTGGAGGTCCTCCGGACAAACATCGGCTTCGTCCCTCAGGAAACGTTCCTCTTCAGCGAGACCGTGCGCGAAAACATTGCTTTCGGCGTGGAAGGGGCATCGGACGAGCAGGTCCGGGACGCGGCGGAAGCTGCCAATATCGCGGCAGACATCGAGGGATTTCCCGAGAAATACGCGACCCTGGTGGGCGAACGCGGCATCACGCTTTCCGGCGGCCAGAAACAGCGGACGGCGATCGCCCGGGCGCTGATTCGAGATCCGCGAGTCCTGATTCTCGATGATGCCCTTTCCAGCGTCGACACCCAGACGGAAGACAAAATCCTCAATCATCTGCGGGAAATCATGCGCGATCGGACGACGATCTTCATCTCGCATCGGGTTTCGACCGTGCGCAATGCCGACCGCATCGCCGTGCTGCACGGCGGACGTATCGTGGAACTGGGCACACACGATGAATTGATTGCGCTCAACGGCTATTACACCGACCTCTACAACAAGCAATTGCTGGAAGAAGAACTGGCGGAAGTGTAGCGCGCAGTTGCAGTGCACCTGGCGTTGACCGTCTCGTGACAACCCTTTGGGTTCCTTCCCTGTAAAATCCTTGCTATGAGTGTGGGTGTGTCCTGAAACGGCTAACTATCCCCGAACTTCTTGACACCGATTCTGGCAGTCCGGCGGAAGTCGCCGCGTCACTGGGTGACCTACGGCGCATCAACCGCTGGTTTGGAGGGGTCGCAACTACTCGGGCCATGGTGGGGCGTGTTGCCGCTCAGGCTGGCGCGGTTTCGCTCTCGCTGTTGGAAGTTGGGGCCGGCTCCGGAGACGTACCATATGCTGCGCGCCTGTCCCTTCAGAAGAACGGCATTCGCCTGGAAACCACGCTGCTCGACCGGGCACGTTCCCATCTAGCCAGGAATGGTTCCCGGTCGGTCGTGGGTGACGCTCTCGCTTTGCCCTTTGCCGATGGAAGTTTCGACCTGGTGAGTTGCGCTCTGTTCGCCCACCACCTGGAACCCGACGACCTGGTGAATTTTGTGAATGGGGCCTTGCGCGTGTGCCGCAGAGCCGTTCTGATCAATGATCTTGTGCGCAGCCGGCTGCATCTGGCGTTGGTATACGCGGGGCTGCCTTTGTATCGCAGCCGGCTGACCCGCCACGATGGTCCTGCCTCAGTACGCCAAGCATATACTCCCGCAGAAATGCGCGCCCTGCTTGAACGAACTGTGGCCGCACGGATCGAGACCGACCGGCATTATCTCTGCCGTATGGGAGTTATCGCCTGGAAGAAGTGAGGATATGTACGACCTGATTGTGATTGGAGGTGGTCCGGCGGGCACATCGGCCGCGATCATCGCGGCTCGCGGCGGCGCTTGCGTGTTGCTCCTGGAACGCGGCAAGTTCCCACGTCACAAAGTTTGTGGCGAGTTCGTTTCCGCCGAGTCTCTGGGCCTGCTGGAGTGCCTGCTCGCAGACGAAAACGTTGCCTTGCTGCAAAGTGCTGTCCGCATTCCGCAAGCACGGATTTTTCTCGACGGCCGCGTGCTTCGAACCGCAATCCACCCGCCCGCCGCCAGCTTGGCGCGATTCAATCTCGATGCGGCGTTATGGAACTCGGCCAGAGCTGCAGGTGTAGAAACCCGCGAGCAAACTGGCGTTCAGAGCATTGCCGGGGATGGGCCGTTTGTGGTGCAAACCTGTGCCGAAGAATTATCCGCCCGGGCCGTGATCAATGCCTCAGGCCGCTGGTCAAATCTGAGTTCTGCGGCGAGCATCAACCGCAAGCCCCATGAGAAATGGCTCGGGCTGAAGGCACACTTCCCCGAGCCATCTCCGTATCCTTCAGTGGACTTGTATTTCTTCGAAGACGGCTATTGCGGGGTACAACCCGTAAGGCTGTGGGACCCCAACAAGGAAGACGCAGTCAACGTCTGTGCCATGGTGCGCGCCGACCGGGCCAGCACATTGCCGGAGGTGTTCCAGCTGCATCTCGCCCTGAAGGAACGCAGCCGAGGATGGCAACCACTCACGGAACCGGTGACGACCTCTCCGCTGATCTTTCATAATCCTCAACCAAATCGGGGTAACGTTCTTCAGGCTGGAGACACGGCCGGGTTTGTTGATCCGTTCGTGGGCGACGGGATTTCTTTGGCTTTGCGTAGCGGAAGGATGGCCGCGGAGTCGCTGCTCTCCTTCTTTCGTCAAGAGACTGCCTTGGCCGCCGCGACCGCGCGCTATTGTGAGCGCTATGCGCAGGAGCTGGCCGGAGTATTTCGGGCCTCGGCCGGCATCCGGCACATGCTCCGGCTGCCGCGGAGAGCAAGGAAACCCTTCGTTTTTCTATTGGAGAAGAATCCAGCGATCACGCGCTACCTGGTCAGAAAAACGCGCTCATCAACGAACGGCTAGCACTTCGCGCACATTGTCCCGGCTGAGAAAGAACTTGATGGAGGCGAAATCGCGGAAAAGGTTTTCGATGTGCCGGTTGTTGAAGACCCGTTGCAGACGGAACCTTTCCCCACTGGCGGTGTGCACGGCTCCAGTCGGGCCGCGGCGAATTTCGCGCCGAGGCTCGATGGGGTGCATTTCCAGTGTGTCATTGCTGACAATGTGGTAACGGAAGCAGGGCGCGTCGGGACCGGCTTCGCGAGTGTGGAAGAAAGCAAGCAATAGCCCCCCGGGTTTGAGCACTGTCCAAAGTCGTCCGACCACAGGCTTTACCAGGCTTTCGTCGAGGTAGTCGGGCAGGTTCCAACAAAACACGATGTCGAAGTGAGCGGCGGGATAGGTGAGGTTCTCGCTTAGGAAGCGTTTGCTGTCGAGGGTGGGCTTCCCTTCTTCGTCCACGATAGCCAACGAACTATCGCTGGAAGCAACCAGGATGTCCTCGCTGTAAATCTTATGTCCGCCCTCGGTGAAGTACCGGATATTCGCAGCTGAAGTAGAACCCAGGTCAAGGATGCAGAGAGGCTGTTCCGAGGGCAGCAGTTTCGACACTTCCACCAGTCCGCTGGAGCGGCGTGTCAACCTCAAATCGTGAGTAGACGGGTTTTGCTCGGAACCCGATGATGAACCGCGAAAGAGTCTCATGAAGTTTTGTGCCGCAGGCGCCATTCACCCCGTCCGGCCTCCGTCCGTACGCTGCCTTGCTGGAGGCATCTTGCAGGTTTTGGGGCCCCTGTCCCCGCTACCCGCGGCCCGGGATCCAACTCCTACTTGGCGGCCTTCGCGTCAAACTTCCCGGCTTCCCTCTGGATATCCACCCTTCCCTTGAAATAGGCGCCATCCTCAATGGCCAGACGCTGGGTAGCGATATCGCCGATGGCCACCGCAGACTTGCGGAGCTCAGCCCGTTCCGAGGCTTTCACGTTTCCTTCCAGCTTGCCCTGGACCACCACGCCCTTGGCATTGACGCTGGCTTTCACCTGCCCGTTGGGCCCCACGGTTAAGTTGTTTCCTTGTAGTTCGATGGAGCCCTCAACCTGGCCATCGATGTAGAGATCCTCACTGCCGGTCAACTCCCCTTTGATGATGACGGAGCGGCCAATCAGCGCATATTCCGTCGTCTTGGGTGTTTCCATAGCTTGGCCTCCTGGAGGCACACTTGCCGGTTTGCGCAAGTGGAAACTGGATTCTAAATCAATTTCCTACGAAGTGGCAGGCCAGATTACGAGCGTCGGACGTTGCGGGATAGCGTTTCGACGGGTGTCCGCCTCTCAGGGCAAAACTATAGAGGAGCAGCTGCATGCTGGCAAGCCGCCTGTCTTGTCTTCAACCTTGCGGATGGAACCCTGGCAGCGCCGCAAGCACTCTTGCCAAACAACCCCACTAGGCGAGCCCCTCATTGTCTCTGAGATACACTTGAGGAGAATGACGAAATGGCGAGTTTTGTCGGCGACCGTAGTGCTGGCGACGTGGTGCGTACGGTGCAGCATGGCGCAGACCCTGTCGATTCCCGCCCAGGAGCTTGTGCGGCAGACGGTGCAGAATGAGGTCAATGCGAACGGCAACGCGAAGTACATGTTCCGCGACCGAAAAGAGACACAACGTGGATCCCAGACTCGCCTGATGGTAGAGACGAAGGACTCCATGGTTGGCCTGGTCATGGCCTATGACGACCACCCGCTTACTCCGGAACAGCGCAAGAACGAGCAGGCGCGAGTAGGCCGTTTCCTGAAGAATCCCGACGAATTGAAGCGCAAACAAAAACAGGAGCGAGACGACGCCGAGCGCATCACGAAGATCGTTCGAGCATTAGCTGATGCCTTTCTTTACGAATATGACGGAACGGAACCAGGCAGGCCTGGGGTGGGCAAGGTAGGCCACGAACTGGTGCGTCTCACGTTCCGGCCCAATCCGGATTACGATCCTCCCTCACGAGTCGAGCAAGTACTGACCGCGATGCACGGACACATGCTCATCGATAACAACGAACACAGGATTGCCCTGATTGACGGCACGCTAATGAAAGAAGTCAGTTTCGGCTGGGGTATTCTCGGGCATCTCGATCGCGGCGGCCGCTTTCTGGTGGAACAGGGGGACGTCGACAATGGGCACTGCGAGATCACCCGCATGAGCCTGGCCTTTACCGGGAAAATCCTGATTTTCAAGAGCCTGAACATCAAGTCGGACGAAGTGTACAGCCATTTTCACCGTGTGCCGCCGGATCTGACCTTCGCGCAGGGGCTGGAACTGCTTCAAAAACAGGAAGCGGCGCTAGCTGAGAACCATCCCCAACGGTGAAGGTCAGGCTCTCAGGGTCTCTTTGCGGACAGTGAGCCGCTCGATGAGGTCTTCGCGAACCTGGTATCCGAGGCCGGGTTCGTCAGAGACAGTAATCATGCCCTGAGGACTAACCTTCACCTCCGGTTCAATGATGTCTTCCTTCCAGTAGCGTTTGGAAGCTGAGACGTCGCCGGGCAAGCTGAAATTCTGCAGCGTGGAAAGCGCGACGTTATGGGCGCGTCCAATGCCCGATTCGAGCATTCCACCGCACCACACGGGAACCCGGTGGGCCTGGCAGACGTCGTGCACCTTGCGGGCTTCCGAGTGCCCGCCGACGCGGCCAACCTTGATGTTGATGATCCGGCAGGCTCCGCTCTCGATGGCTTCTTGCGCGCTGCGGGCGTGGTGGATGGATTCGTCGAGGCAGATGGAGGTCTGGATTTGGCGCTGCAGTTGCGCATGAAAGTAAATGTCGTCGTCCCACAGCGGCTGTTCGATCATGAGCAGGTTGAACTGGTCGAAAAGGCGCAGATGCTGCACCTGATCGAGTGTGTAGGCGGAATTGGCGTCGCAACTGAGCACGATCTTCGGCCAGCGGGCACGAATGCGTTCCAGAACGCCAATATCCCAGCCGGGTTTGACCTTGACCTTGATGCGAAGGTATCCGGCGGCGAGTTCGGTTTCGATCTTCTCCAACAGCTTTTCGACCGAGTCCTGAATGCCGATGGAGACACCACAGGGAATCTCCCACCGCGTGCCCCCGAGCAGTCTCCAGAGCGGCTGTTGCTTGGCGTTTGCCTCAGCGTGCCAGAGAGCATTCTCCAACGCAGCTTTGGCCATGCGGTGTCCGCGAATCGGAGCCATCAGAGGCGCAGCCTGGGCGCCTGCGTCCAAGGTGCGTCCGAGAACCGCCGGACCGAGAAAATGTTTAATGGTGCTCCAGGCAGTCTCGATCCATTCTCCGCTAAAGAAGGGGCCCTCGCCGGCCACGCACTCCGCCCAGCCCGTGACGCCGTCGCAATGAATCGTGAGCAGGAGAATGCGGCGGTGATCGGTGCGGCCGAAGCTCGTCTGGAAGAAGTGAACGAGCGGCATTCCGATCTCACGCAAGGTAAGGGCTTCGATTTTCATGGCGCGCAGACGGGGCCGCCGATTGTATCACCGGCGGGCCTTCTCGCCCCGAAGGTTTTCTTCGCGTCCTTTGCGAATCCTGGCGTCCTCTGCGGTAAGTCTTTATCCTCAACCTTCAGACAGCCGAACCTTAACGGAGCCAAATTCCATCAGTACGACCGGTCTTCGTCCCAACGGCCGAGGAGGAACCTGCCGTTTCCGTGTGCATCGCGCTCATAGCCGAGTACGGACATGCCGTCGGCGAATACTTGCAGAAACTGCTTACGGTTACGATCCTGGACCTCTATGGCCCGGGCTCGCAGAGTGGGGGAGGCTTTCCATCCGTAGATTTCCGCGGGAACAATTATCGTCGCGGCGGTCTGAAACTGCAGTTTCCGGGCGGATTTCAACAAACCCTCGACTCGCTTGGATTTCAGCCACCACTCCGCTACCAGACGATCTGTGGGCAATCCGCCCTGCAGTGGGGATGAGGTGATACCGTACTGATTCACGTTATAGCGGCGAGCGATGGCCCCCAACTTTTCGATATTCAGGTAGGCGTTCTTGATCTCCAGGGGATCGAAGGTCCACTCGATGAGCTCGAATCCACGGCTGAGGGCGTCATCGCACTGAAACAACTTGATGCGTCGCCCCAAACCAGCGTCTCGGTAGGGTGGGAGAACCGCCAGCATGTGAGAGTGGAGATAGGAGTGTCCTGCGCGCGCTCCCGGAAGCGAGAGGGCAAACCCCACCAGTTGCTCTCCGGAAAAGGCGCCAATCACTTGTCCGCCGACCTTTTGGGCCACGACGAACAGGCGCAAGGGCACCAGTTCAGCATCGCTGAAGTTCCACACTTCTTTTTGAAGAGCGACGCAGGCCTGCATCTCAGAAAGCCGGCTGCAGTGGCGAAGAGCAATGGTTGCGGCGCTCACGGTTTGGCTTGTTCCTGCTGCTTGGCGCGCTGCCACAAGGACTCCAGTTCCTCCATGGTTGCCTGTTGCGGGCCGCGGCCGGAGGCGCGCAGTTGCGCTTCCATCCACTCGAAGCGACGCCGGAACTTACGGTTTGTCTTCTTCAGAGCGGACTCGGGGTCCAAGGAAAGATAACGGGCAACGTTGACCAGAACGAAGAACAGGTCCCCGACTTCCTCTTCCAGTCGACGGCGCAGGTCCTCGGGAATTTGCGGCTTCCCCGAACCGGCGACACCGCGACCGTGAGGCTGGGGACCGGGCGCGGGAAATTCCCGCAAGTGCTCCCGGAGTTCTTCTGTTTCCTCGCTAAGCTTTTCGAAAAGTCCGTTGATATTCGGCCAGTCAAAACCCACATGGGCTGCCCGAGAACTTAGCTTGTGGCCTTCCAGCAACGCCGGCATAGCGGAAGAAACGCCCGCCAATACGGATTCTGGCTGGCCTGGTTTCTTAGCAGGCTCCTCGCCGCGCGCCTCCAGCCGCTTTTTCTTCTCTACAGCCTTCAGTGCTTCCCAGTTGCGCAGCACGTCGGAGGAGGTCTCCGCTTTCACATCGCCGAAGACGTGGGGATGGCGGTCCACCAGCTTGTTGGAGAGCCGGTCCAGCACGTCATCAATGGAGAAAGTCCCCTGTTCTTTCGCCATCTGCGAATAGAAGAGAACCTGCAGGAGAAGATCGCCCAACTCGCCGGGAAGTTCTTCCCAATTTCGCTGATCGATGGCTTCGAGCACCTCGTAGGTCTCTTCGAGGGTATAAGGCTTGATGGAATCAAAGGTTTGCTCGCGATCCCAAGGGCAACCCCCGGGCCCGCGCAGCCGCGCCATGATCGCAACCGCGCGTTCAAAACGTTCTCCTGATGTGGTGGGCATCCTTAGAGACAATTTAAACGAGCAACTGCCACGCGGGCAATGAAAGCCCACTGCGATTACTGAAAGTTACTTTTCAGAATCAGCATCCAAGCAGGCAAACGACTTGAGAGCCAAATGTTCGGATGATCCTGTCAGTACGAGCGGGTTCAAGGTGACTTGGATAGGACTTAGGTTATCTTTCCCGGAACCTCCGCGCATAGCAAACTCTTGCGGTATCAGTGTCGCGCCTTTTCTCACGTGGCGCGCATCGAATCTAAACATACATGAACCTCCCCACCTCAGCCCGCCGGCCGCTTGAAGGCGAGCGCTTTCAGGTCATCGTCATTGGTGGCGGGATTAATGGGGTGGCAATTGCGCGTCAATGTGCTCGGGCTGGCCGCCGCACGCTCCTGATCGAGCAACACGACTTTGCCTCAGGCACCACCAGCCGTTCCACCCGGATCGTCCATGGTGGCTTGCGCTACTTGGAAAACGGTGAACTGGGGCTGGTTCGAGAATCCCTGCGGGAACGGCAGCGGCTGCTGCAGGAACGCCCGCACCTGGTGCATCCCATTGAATTTCTTCTCGCTCTCGGCCCCAACAGCCGTCGTGGAGCGCTTTCGGTCCGGGCCGGGCTGTGGCTCTATCAGCGGATGGGCGGAAAGCGGTTGCAGTCGGAGACAGTGCAGTCGGAATGGAACAAGCTGCAACGCCTGCTGGATGCCGGCCGCCGCTGGTCCATCTTCAGCTACGAAGACGCACAGTGTGAATTCCCGGAGAGATTAGTGGCCGAATGGCTGGGGGAAGCGCTCGAGGCCGGCGCCGTCGCTCGCAACCACACTCAGGTGCTGGCCATCGATGTGCGTCACGGCCGGGCTCAGGGCGTGCTGTTGCGCGACAAGCTCAGTGGGCGGGAAGAGCGAGTGGAAGGCACGTGGGTGGTCAATGCCACCGGTCCCTGGGTCGATCGGCTGTGCCAGCGCTCACGCATCGATACCAAAGGCGCCATGGTGGGCGGGGTGCGGGGCTCACACATTGTGCTGCCAAAGTTCGCAGGCGCTCCCGATGCCGCTGTCTATTCCGAGTGTCCCGATGGGCACATGTTTTTCGTTGTCCCATGGAATGATCAGATTCTGGTGGGCGCCACAGAGGTGCCTGACCACGGCGATCCGGCGAAGACAGAGCCATCCCAGGACGAAGTCGAGTATCTGTTGCGTTCCCTGGCGCGCCTGTTTCCCAAGACACGGATTTTACGCGACGCGGTGCGGTTCGCATTCTGCGGCATTCGTCCGTTGCCCGCGTCTGCTCAACAAAATCCGTCAAAGATCACGCGCCGTCATATTTTTCACCACCATGCCGAGGACGGAGCAGCCAACGCAATTTCCGTGATCGGCGGAAAGCTGACCACGGCGGCCCAGCTCGCGCGGGGTTGCGTGATAGAAATGGGCCTCCGGCCTAAAGAAGCGTCGACCGTGGCGGTCGTGCCCGAAGACGGTCTCGATCCCTTGCTCGATCAGTTGGTCGTCCAGATCGCGAACACGGCCGGAACCGGTGAGCGATCAGCAAGAGGAATCGTAGAGTGGCACGGGCGGCGTTCGTCCGCCATCGCACGGCTGGCAAGAGAAGACACGAAAATGCGAGCTCCTCTCTGTTCCCATACCGAACACATAGTGGCAGAAGCTGTGGATGCATTTACTGATGAGTGCGCTATAACGCTGGCCGACGTTTTGCTGCGCCGGGTGCCCGTGGCGCTTGGGCCCTGCTGGTCGCAAGCATGTGGCCGCGAGGCAGTGGCGCGCATCCGCGCCGCGGTGGGATGGTCTGAGAAGCAGGCAGCCGCAGAACTGGAAAACTTCGAAGTCGAACGCGCAGCGTTTCTGCGCAAGCCCGTGCAGGCTGCAACACCCCTTCTGGCCGCTGCAGACTAACCAGGGGCTTGCATTACGAGAGTTCTCTTCCCTCTGTGCCCTCCGTGGTTCTCACCCCGGCAGGTCAGACGCCCTTCTCATTGTAGAATCTAAGGTTTACCTGTCCCAAACTATCTCTTATGGCCGAGCACGAAAAACGATACGACGCCCAGCGCATTGAGGCTAAGTGGTCGGAGCGTTGGCAGAATGACCGCGAACTCTACGCCGCCGAGGCTGACTCCACCAAACCGAAGTATTACGTGCTGGAAATGTTGCCCTATCCCTCGGGTGCGCTTCACATGGGCCACGTGCGCAATTATTCGATCGGGGATGCGCTGGCGCGCCACATGTGGATGAACGGATACAACGTGCTGCATCCCATGGGCTGGGACTCGTTCGGCCTGCCAGCCGAGAACGCCGCGATCGCCAACAACACACCTCCACGCGAGTGGACGCTGCGCAACATCGCGAACATGAAGACCCAGATGAAGCGTCTGGGGTTTGGCTACGACTGGTCGCGCGAGGTCACTACCTGTCTGCCCGAATACTACAAATGGAACCAATGGTTCTTCCTCAAGCTGTATGAGAAAGGGCTGGCGTACCGCAAGAACAGCAAGGTCAATTGGTGTCCGAAGTGCGCGACGGTTCTGGCCAATGAGCAGGTGGTCGGAGGCTGCTGCTGGCGCCATGAAGACACGCTGGTGGAGCAACGCGAGCTGGAACAGTGGTTCTTGCGCATTACGAATTATGCAGACGAGTTGCTGCAGGACCTGGAAAAGCTGGGCGGCTGGCCGGAAAAAGTCCGCATCATGCAGCGGAACTGGATCGGCCGCAGTGAAGGCGCGCTGGTGGATTTCAAGCTGGAAGGGGCAGCCGGACCTGCGGGTTCGCTCATCACCGTATTCACCACGCGGGTGGACACGATCTTCGGCGCGACTTCGGTACAACTGGCGCCGGAACATCCACTGGTTGCGGATTTGGCGGCGGGCAATGCCAGGCTTCGCGCTGACATTGACCGGTTGATCGCCGAGCAGCGCAAGGCAAAGGAAGTCGGGGACATTGGCGAGATCGAAAAGCACGGCATCAATACCGGACGCTTTGCTCTTAACCCTTACAACGGCGAAAAAGTGCCCATCTGGGTGGCGAACTACATCCTCATGGAATACGGCACCGGCGCCATTATGAGCGTGCCGGCGCACGATGAGCGCGACTACGATTTCGCCAAAAAGTATGGGATTGAGATTCGGCAAGTCATCGTGCCCGTTGGGCCGAACGCGGGCGGGGACACTGGCGCTGCACCGGAACTGCCTTTCACGACTCTCAATGGCAAGCTGATCAACTCGGGACCATTCACGGGACTGGGGTGCGAAGAAGCAATCAAGAAGATGGCGGCGCATGCCGAGCAGAAAGGCTTCGGGAAGGCAACGGTCACCTATCGTCTGAAAGACTGGGGCATTTCGCGACAGCGCTACTGGGGCACGCCGATCCCCGTGCTGTATTGCGAGAAAGACGGCATCGTTCCGGTGCCGGAGAAAGACTTGCCGGTGATTCTGCCGGCTAACGTCGAAATCACGCTGGCAGGCGGTTCTCCGCTGGGCAAGGTGCCGGAATTTGTAAACACGACATGCCCCAAGTGTGGCGGGCCAGCGCGGCGCGAAACCGACACGATGGATACGTTTGTCGATTCGTCCTGGTATTTCTACCGCTATGCCGATGCGCACAATGATCGGGCGCCGTTCGATTCGAAGATCATTACTTACTGGTTTCCCATCGACCAGTACATCGGCGGGGTGGAACATGCCATTTTGCACCTCATCTATTCGCGCTTCTGGACCAAGTTCATGCGGGATATGGGGCTGGTCGGGAATGACGAACCCGTGGACCGCTTGTTCACCCAGGGCATGGTGATCAAGGACGGCGCCAAAATGTCGAAGAGCCTGGGGAACGTGGTCTCGCCAGATGAGATGGTGGCGCGTTACGGGGCCGACGCGGCGCGCTTGTACAGCTTGTTTGCGGCGCCTCCTGACCGCGACTTGGACTGGCAGGACACCGGAATTGAGGGCATCCGCCGCTTTCTCGGGCGTGTGCACACGTTCATGACGCAGGCTCCGGTAATAGCCGGATCCTTTAAGCCTGTGTATTCCGCAAACGATCTGTCGTCACCTGCGAAGCGGGTGCAGCGGAAACTTCATCAGACGATCCGCCGCATTACGGAAGATTTCAAAGGCCGGTGGCACTTCAATACTTCGGTTGCAGCGCTGATGGAGCTACTAAACGAACTTACTGAGGCTCAGGAAATCTTCGCAGCACATGGAGACTCACCAGCACCGGCAGGGTTTAGGGCTGATGTGCAGCGGACCTTCACGTTGTTGCTGGCGCCGTTTGCTCCCTACCTGGCGCATGAATTGTGGGAAATGCTGGGCGAGAAAAGCAGCCTCTTGCGCGCGCGATGGCCGAAGTACGATCCGGCGCTGGCCAAGGAAGAAGAGATTGAGATTCCGGTACAGATCAATGGCAAGCTGCGAAGCCTGATCGTCGTACCCGCCGATGCTTCGGAAGACGAGATTTGGGAGGCAGCGCTGGCTAACGAAAAAGCCAGGAATCTGATCGCAGGAAAGCAGATGATGAAGAAGATTTATGTGCCGGGAAAGCTGGTCAATATCGTGGTGCGGTGAGAGAAAGACAACCCACATAGGACAAGGAGACGCAGAGGGTGTAATGAAAAAGCGGGCTTGCGCCCGCTTTTTCACCCAACATGCTGCTCTTTGCGTTAGTTGGCATTAGTTGAAAAAACCAGCGCTTCCTTCTTTCCCCCGAAGTCAATCTCTTCGATCGCTTTAGAGTTGTTCGCCATCGTCTTGATGTCGACAGCGTCACTCGGGGCGGCAGCAGCGTGTTCCACCAATTCTCCTTCCGCGGTGGCGACACTCTTATGCCCTCGTAGAAATTCCACTTGAACTTTACCGCTGGTGCCGCTCCACCTAACCTGATAGTGCCCGGGCTGTAATTCGGCGGAACCGACCATGGCTGGTTGGTCGAGAGCAAGACTGCCCCGATCTTTTTCCTTGGCGAAGGCGAAAGGCAACAGCGAAAGGACCATTGCACAGACAGCAACTGACTTCCAATACTTCATACACTTCTCCTCCAAACACACCACTCCCACGTGACAACGGCAAGAGTTTTCCGTCGCGCCACTGGAGAGAATCGATCTTTCTATGAGAGATGCCAGCGACGCGCTCCCGGTTGCAATACGTCGGACGCGATAAACGGCACTGACGAGGGGAAATACGGAAAGAAATTACGCTTTGGCTCCGCAGCACTTCTTGTATTTCTTGCCGGAACCGCAAGGGCAGGGATCATTGCGGCCGATTTTTTCGCCGCGAACCACCTGCTGCACCACCTGGCGGTCTCCAGAACCAGCCATGCGCGCTTGTTCCAGTTCACGCCGTTTCTTGCGCTGGAAGGCCTCTTCGAGTTCATCGACGGAGGTGGAGAGACCGCGAGGACGCCGTCCGTTGCCCGACGGCAGCGGCGTCGCTTCGAACTGCGGGGGACGCTCACCCGGCATTTCCGCCGGCCGCTCCAGAACCTGCATCAGGTACAGGTAGCGGACAGTTTCTTCCTGGAAGCGCTGCATCATGGCTTCGAACATGTCGAAGGACTCGCGCTTGTATTCCACCAGCGGATCATGTTGGCCGTAGCCGCGCAGACCGATGCCTTCCTTCAGGTGGTCCATGTCCCGCAAATGATCTTTCCACTGCTGGTCGATCACGCTGAGCATGATCATGCGCTCGTGGTAGCGCATGGCATCGGGACCGATAAGTCTTTCTTTTGCGTCGTATCTCTCTTTCAGTTTGTCGAAGACCGCATCACCCAGTTCTTGACGGTTCAAGCTCTCGGGTTTGATCCCTTCGGCAAGAATATCCACTCCGAAGCGGGTGAAGATGGCGTCCTTCAGGCCCTTGAGATCCCAGTCTTCTGGATGGGTCTTGACGGCGCAGAACTGATCGAGGAGATCGCTCAGGATGCCGGCAACGTAGTCTTCGAGGATGAGATCCTTTTGGTCGACGCCCTCGAGCAACTGGTGGCGGAGACCATACACGGCCTCGCGCTGCTTGTTCATCACGTCGTCGTATTCGAGCAGGTGCTTGCGAGCTTCGAAGTTCTGCGCTTCGACCGCCTGTTGAGCCTTCTCGATACGCCGGGTGATGAGCCGCGACTCGATGGGAATGCCTTCTTCCATACCCAGCCGCTGGAGCAGGTTGGAAACCCACTCCTTAGCGAAGATGCGCATGAGATCGTCTTCCAGCGAAAGATAAAAGCGGGAAGCGCCAGGATCGCCCTGGCGGCCGGCGCGGCCACGAAGCTGGTTGTCGATGCGACGTGCCTCGTGCCGTTCCGTGCCTAGGATGAACAGCCCGCCGGTGGCGGTAACTTCGTCGTGCTCCGTGTCGGTGACGGACTTGTGCCGGTGGAAGATTTCATTCCACTGGTCGGTCGGCACCACGTACTCATTGCCGCCGTAGTACCAGACGGTGCTCTTGGTCTCGTCGACATCGACGCGAATCTTGCCTTGGGCCGCCCGCAAGGGCTGAGCAATTCCCTTCTTCACACACTCCTGCTTGGCCATGAACTCGGGATTGCCGCCGAGCAGAATGTCAGTGCCGCGGCCCGCCATGTTGGTGGCGATGGTCACCATGCCTTTGCGGCCTGCTTGAGCGACGATCTCGGCTTCCTTTTCGTGCTGCTTCGCATTCAGCACCCAGTGTTTGACGCCCTTCTTCTTCAGCAATTCGGAAAGGCGTTCGGATTTCTCGATCGACGTCGTGCCCACGAGCACCGGCTGTCCATCGGCGTTAAGCTTCTGGATCTCATCGGCGGCGGCAAAGTATTTTTCTTTTTCGGTGCGATAGACGACGTCCGCATTCTCTTTGCGCAGCAACAGCCGATTCGTGGGAATGACGGTGACTTCCAGCTTGTAGATCTTGTCAAACTCGGGGGCCTCGGTCTCCGCCGTGCCGGTCATGCCCGCCAGCTTTTTGTACATGCGGAAATAGTTCTGGAAGGTGATGGTGGCGAGCGTCTGGTTCTCACGTTCTATTTTGACGTTCTCTTTGGCTTCCACCGCCTGGTGCAGCCCATCCGACCAGCGGCGGCCGGGCATCAGGCGGCCGGTAAATTCGTCGACGATTACCACCTCGCCGTCTTTCACCACATACTCGACGTCGCGATGGTAGAGCGCGTGGGCTTTGATTGCCGTCTCAACGTGGTGCTTCAGGTCCCAGTTCTCGGGATCGGCGATGTTCCCGATGCCGAGCAGCTTTTCGACTTTTTCCCAGCCTTCGTCGGAGACGGTGATGTTGCGATGCTTCTCATCGACGACATAGTCCCCGGTAAGTTGCTTGGGTTCGCCGGGCGCGACATCGATCTCCTCGCCCTTTTCCAGCCGAGGGATGATGCGGTTCACCTTGGCATATTTGTCCGTGGACTCCTCGCTCGCGCCGGAAATGATGAGCGGCGTGCGGGCTTCGTCAATCAGGATGGAATCGACCTCGTCGACAATGGCGAAGTTGTGGCCTCGTTGGACACAATCTTTCAGGTCGAACTTCATATTGTCGCGCAGATAGTCGAAGCCGAACTCGTTGTTGGTGCCGTAGGTCACGTCGGCAGCATAGGCGTCGCGGCGCTCCTGATCATCCAGTTCGTGTACGATGACGCCCACGGTGAGACCCAGGAAGCGATACAGCTGGCCCATCCACTCCGAGTCGCGTTTGGCCAGGTAGTCATTGACCGTAACTACGTGCGCACCGCGCCCGCTCAACGCATTGAGATAGACAGGAAGGGTAGCGACCAGCGTTTTGCCTTCGCCGGTCTTCATCTCGGCGATTTTGCCTTGATGGAGGACCATGCCTCCGATTAGCTGCACGTCAAAGTGCCGCATGTTGAGCACGCGGCGGCCGGCTTCGCGCACCACGGCAAAGGCCTCGACCAGAATTTCTTCCAGCACTTCGTTCGTGGCCTGCAGGCGCTCTTTTTCGAGTTCTTTCAGCCGGTCGCGATCGGCCTCCGGCTCATCGGGAATCTGGGCCAGCCGCTCCTGAATGCGTTGGCGAAAAACTTCGGTCTTGCCGCGCAGCTCGGTATCGGAGAGCTTCTGCATCTCAGGTTCAAGGGAACCGATAGCCTGCACGCGAGGCATCATGCGCTTGATGTCGCGCTCGTTTTTGGTGCCGAAAATTTTGGCTGCGAGTGCCTGGATCAAATCAGGATTCCCTCGGAGGGCAACACGCCCAATCGTATCTCTTAGAAGCCTAGCATATTAGATGCAGGGCGAGGAGTGAGGGACTTCACCTGGGAACTGCCCCCAAAACGCCGAAGATCGGGTCCCGTTGGCCGCCCCCTGGCCTATCGGCGGTTTTAAGATTTCGGCGGTCTCTCGTGTAAGATTCCCGACTGACTCATGGGAACCTTTTATGACCGCTTCGTCGAGTGCGTCGAGCGATGGCCGCAGAATCCGTGTCTCCAGATCCAACGGCACGACCACACCGAGAGCTACACGTATTCCGAGACCCGCAAGATGGCGGAGTCTGTTGGCCGCTGGCTGCGTGACAGCCGTCTGGAAGCTGGCACTCGCTGCGCCATTGTGGCCGACAACCATCCGCGTTGGGTAGCGACCTACCTTGGCATCATCGCCGCCGGCTGCACCGCGGTGCCGCTGGACACCGCGCTGCATGCCGATCAGATCGCCAAGCTGCTGAAGGATAGCGGCACTGCCCTGGTGTTTTGCGATGCTAAGCACCTGCCCCCGGTTCAGAAAGCGGTAAGCGAACTGCGCGTCCAGTTGGTTCTCACCAGCCCGGAGAACGGGGGCGCTCGTTCCTCAAGGCAAGACCCAGGACAGACGAGGGCGGCTGTCCCCACGCAGCTGGAAGAGGCTGCGCCCACGCAACTGGTTGCGGATTTGGATTCCATCTTTGCCGCAGGCCCGGGAGATTTTGTGCCGGTGGCTTCTCCGGAAGATGCGGTCGCTTCGCTGATCTATACATCGGGCACTACCGCCGACCCCAAAGGCGTGATGCTGGCCCATTCCAACGTGATGGGAGAGGTCGAAGCGGTCTTTTCCTGGGCCCGGATTGGCCCAGAAG
>Ga0335070_10003489_pt1 | contig 18387 bp, 19 predicted proteins | sample Lox_Sample_13_FD_206722 | JGI IMG/M metagenome (GOLD analysis project Ga0335070, IMG submission 206722) | Soil microbial communities from Loxahatchee National Wildlife Refuge, Florida, United States - Lox_Sample_1.3 | ecosystem: Environmental > Terrestrial > Soil > Wetlands | place: USA...
GCACCGGTTCTCGCACCTCCACGTGTCCTCACGTTGAGCACGCTGCCGCCACGATCTCAAAGTGGAAAGGAAGTCGAAGTTATGCCTCAACAAAGGAGGCCTTTGCGGCCCCTGAGCAACGGCGGCAGATCGCGGGTAATTCCTGCCGCAATCAGCCCCGACCGCACAGAGATCGCCCGGCTAGCGTACCTGTATTGGCTGGATAGGGGTTGTCCAATTGGATCGCCCGAAGAGGATTGGTCACGGGCCGAAGAAAACCTGAAAAACGAGCCTATCCCAACAGCGTAGCTGCTGCCTATTTTCCCACGTTCTTTTCGGGCCATAGCGCCGATCGTGGGTTCGAGGATTCGTGATGAACAGTTCCCCCGAGATCATAACGAACGGAATCGTCTCAGTTCTTTCGATAAGCCCCGTGGAAGACGATCACTTTGCTTTGCAGGACATTCTCAATCGCCTGCAAGTCTCCCTAGACCCCAGCCTGATATTCACCGTGAACTCCCGCCTCACCCTTGCCGCCGCGCTTGCCGCTTTGCGGGAGCGCCAATTCGAGGTTGTCGTCTGCGAGCGGGATTTGCAGCCGGGTTCGTGGAAGGACGTGCTCGATCAAGTGACCATCCTGCCCGATCCGCCGCCTCTCATCGTCACATCCCGGCTTGCGGACGAACGTCTGTGGGCCGAGGCCCTGAACCTGGGCGCCTACGATGTTCTGGCAAAGCCATTCGACCGCACGGAAGCGACTCGGGTTGTGGGTGCAGCGTGGCGAACTTGGGGCAGGCCCACACGGCTCCCGGCGCGCCGGGAACGCTACAAATGGAAAGTTGCCGCTGCTGCTCAAGCGTCTTGAAAACGCTGAGAAAGCCGGCAGGAGGCCAAACCGGACGCGCGCCGCTAGCGCAGCAGTGCCGAGATGGCCTTGAAGTGTTCATGGCGAGCGTCGCGCAACCACTCGAAGACAACAGACTCCGTATTGGTCACCCAGACGCCCGCCGCACGGAGCCGATGCATCGCGTTCGCATGGTGTTCCTGGTTTCGGGAACAGCAGGCGTCCTCGACTACGAACACCCCTTGACGGACTGCCAGCAACTCCAGCGCAGACTGCAGGACGCATACATGCGCTTCCATGCCCGCGAGGATCACCTGCGTCCGGCCGCTCTCCTTCAGCGCCGTGGAGAAAGACGCTGCGCCGGCGCATGAGAAACACGTCTTCTCAAAACGCGGTGTGTTTCCAGGGAGCATCTCGGCCACTTGAGCTGCCGTCGGCCCGAGTCCTTTCGGATACTGCTCGGTTACGAACGTCGGTATGCCCAGAAACTTGGCGGCCCCCAGCAGGATTCGCACGTTCCGGATCACGCTCGTTCTGACCGCCGGGTTCATGGCTGCCGACAGTCGCTCTTGAAGGTCGATAATGACCAGCACGGAATCGGCAGCGCACGCAAGCATTGGCGATAGTCCCAAGGTAGGTCAATTGTCAGCAATTCGATGCTCGCGGGATTTAATGGCGGAGAGGGGGGGATTCGAACCCCCGGTAGAGCTTTTGGCCCTACGACGGTTTAGCAAACCGCTGCTTTCGACCACTCAGCCACCTCTCCGTCGAGGTCGGAAGGCCCGATCTCTGCATGTTAGCACAGTCCCCCCGAGGCCACGATTTGCGTGCCAACACTGGTAAATTGCAATTATGGAACCCAACCAGAGTCTCTCGCCGCGGAGCGCAGTACTGATCGCGGCCTGCGTGGCGGCGACCAGCCTTTACGGGCAAGCCAAAAGCGAGCCGAAGGCTGAACCCGACGTGCTCATCTTCACCGATGGGGAGAAGCTCATTGGCCACCTGGTTCGGTCCACGGGCGACAAAGTTACGTTCAAAAGCGACATGGCGGGAGAAGTCACCGTCGAGTGGAAGCAGATCCAGGAGCTGCACTCGTCGCAGAAGTACGCTGTCATCCGGAAAGGCGTGCAGCTCCGCAAGCACGAGACCGACGGGAAGATCCTGCAGGGAACTCTTGCGGTTGCGGATCAGAAGATCGAGATCAGGCCCGCCGGGGATCAGCCGCCGCAGACAGTGGCCGTCGGCGACGCCGGCTACATCGTGGATGAAGCGGCTTTCGAGAAGGTGATGCACCGTCCCGGCATTTTCGAGGCGTGGAAAGGCGCCGTGACCGGAGGCGTCTCCCTGGTGGAGGCCACGCAGAAGAGCAACACGTTTTCGGGCAGAATCGGCCTGGTGCGCGCGGTACCCACGGAGGACTGGCTCGATCCGCGGAATCGCACTATTGTCGATTTCAGCACATCGTATGGAAAATTGACGCAGCCTAACACTCCGACGGTGAAAACATCCATCTATCACGCCGACGGAGAACGCGATGAATACTTCTCGGGACGGGTGTTCGGGTTCGGGCAACTGGCCTACGACCACAACTTCTCACAAGGCCTGGATCTGCAACAGACCTATGGAGGCGGCATCGGATGGACGGTCATCAAGACGCCGTACCAAACGCTCGATCTGAAAGGCAGCATGAGTTACGTGAAACAACAATTCACGGCATCGGCCAAAAATCAAAACCTGGTCGGTTCCATTTTCGCCGAAGCCTATAACCGAACGCTGCCACACGGCATTCTCCTCAGCCAGCAGTTATCCGCTACTCCAGCCTGGAATAACACGAGCGCGTATTCGGCGGTGGCCGGAGCGGGACTGACGATGCCCGTGTTCAAGCGTCTCAGCCTGGCGCTGAACGCGCTGGATACATTCCTGAACGATCCGCCCGCGGGGTTCAAGAAGAATTCATTCCAGTTCACGACGGGTGTTACATACACAGTGCATTGATACTCACATCAAGGTCAGCGGGTCGACGTCAATCACCAGCGCGGTGGCGGGCCATTTTTGGGCTAGGGCGTGATCGCGGGCGCGCACCAGCAGCTCATTTAGCGCCTTGCGGCTTGTCGTCTTGATGAGCAACTGGTAGCGAAACTCGTTCTTCAGGCGCGGCACGGGCGCTTCAGCGGGCCCCATGACCTTAATGCGTTCGGGCGCTGGCGTGAGCAGGCGGCCCAGTTCCGCGCTCAGCCGCAGGGCTTCCTCCTGCTTCTCGCTGCGCACCAGGACGTTGGCCATAGCGGTGAAGGGAGGGTAATGCATCATACGCCGGAAGGTCAGCTCCTTCTGGTAAAACGCCTGGTAGTCCTGGGCGGCAGCCAGGCGGATGGCGTAGTGATCGGGATTGATGGTCTGCACCAGCACAATCCCCGGCAGGTTGCCGCGTCCCGCGCGTCCCGCCACCTGCGTCAGGAGCTGGAAGGTGCGCTCCGCGGCGCGGAAATCCGGCATGCCCAGTCCCACGTCCGCGGAGACGACGCCCACCAGCGTGACGTTCGGGATATCGTGGCCCTTGGCGATCATCTGCGTGCCTACCAGAATGTCGAAATCGCGATCGCGGAATCCGGCGAGAATCACTTCGTATTGGCGCTTGCCGGTAACGGTGTCGCGGTCGAGCCGTGCGATGCGCGCGCGCGGAAACGCTTGGTGCAGCTCGTCCTCTACTTTTTCCGAGCCCACGCCCAGGAAGTAGATGTGCTCGCTCTGACACTTAGGGCAAACGGATGGGACGCGCTCGGCATAGCCGCAGTAATGGCAGAGCAGGCGGCGGTCGCGGCGGTGATAGGTGAGCGTGACAGAGCAGTTCTGGCACTGAACGCGCTCGCCGCACGAGCGGCAGGCGACGAAACTTGAGAAGCCGCGACGGTTCAGCAGCAGCATGGTCTGCTCGCCGTTTTCGAGGCGCTCGCTGATACCTTCGAGCAACCGGCGCGAGAACGTGGCCTGCTTGCGCGTTTCCAGAAACTCCTCGCGCATGTCGATCAACTCGACGCTCGGCAGCGGCCGCTTTTCGATGCGCTCCGGCAGTTCGAGCAGCGTGTATTTGGCGCGTTCCACGTTGTACCGGCTCTCGAGGCTCGGGGTCGCAGAGCCCAACACCACGCAGGCGCCGGCGGCCTGCGCGCGCACCACGGCGACATCACGGCCGTTATAGCGCGGCGTCTCTTCCTGCTTGTAGCTTTGGTCGTGCTCTTCGTCGACTACGATTAGCCCGAGGTTGCGGACGGGGGCGAACACGCCCGATCGCGTTCCTACGACCACGCTCGCTTGGCCCGCGCGGATGCGTCGCCACTGTTCGCTTCGTTCGGTATCGGTGAAGGCGCTGTGCAGGATGGCCACGCGATCGCCGAAGCGCGCGAAAAACTGTCCCGCCATTGCAGGCGTAAGCGCAATTTCCGGCACCAGCAGCAATGCGCTGCGGCCCGCAGATAGAGTGGCTTCGATCGCGCTGAGGTAAACCTCCGTCTTACCGGAGCCGGTGATGCCGTGCAGCAGGAAGGCGTGGAAATGCCCGGACTTGATCGCCTCGCGAATCGAGTTGAATGCCTGATGTTGCTCGGCGTTGAGCGTGTGCCGGGCCCGAACCGGCCCCGAAGTTGCACCGCCCAGCGGTTCCCGGGTGACTTTCAGAATTCCCTTGCGCGCCAGCGTTCGCGCCGCAGCGCCGGCGTGGCGTACTTGCAACTCGAGGTCCTTAAGATTGTGAGAGCCCGGATGTAGAGTGAGAAACGCGATCAGTTCCCGCTCGGCTTTCGGCCGCCTGATGTCCTCCGGCTCATGTTCCAGCTCAACGCGCAGTCTGTCGGCGGGTGCGCGGAGAGGATCACGCTCCATATGAAAATGTTCGGAGACGATGAAACCCCTGCGCTCGAGCGAGCGGATGATCTTATCAGCCAGCGGGAGTTTTTTCGACAGGTACGCCGCCGTTAGCGGCCGGCCTTCGAGCATCCGCAGCACTTCCGCCACGGGATCTTCCGGGCCAGCATCCAGGAGCAACTGCCGAGCTGCATCCAGTCCGGCATCCGTCAGCGAGTAGACTTTGCCCGATCGAATTTCGCTCGCGAGCGGCAACATCGACCGCAGCACTTCGCCGAGCGGAGCGCAATAGTAGCCCGCGATCCATCGGCCGAGCGACAGCAGTTCGGCGTCGAGCACCGGCTCGGCATCGACCAGGCGCAGGGCATCGCGCGCCGCAACCTGAGGCGGGGAGTCATGGCATCTTAGCGCGACGCCCGTCAGCTTGCGCACGCCGAACGGAACGATGATGCGGCAACCCGGCTTCACGCGGTGCTGCAAGGTCGCCGGCAATGAGTAAGTGAACGGGCGATCGAGGGGAACCGGCAGGCTGACATCGCAGAAACGAAATGTGCCGTCGGGCATGCGGACTATTTGGGTTTCCCGGGAAGGCCGGCAGGATTTTCGTGCGCGCGCTCGCGGAACCGCCCGCGCATGCCGGAGCCGAGCGACACGGCCGATTCGCCGTACTTGTCGCGCAAACGGTCGGCCGCCGCCAGCGCCTGCCCCCAGCGCTCGTGTTTGTCCTCGGCCAGCAGATCGAGTTGCGGTGCGGCAGCATCGAACGACGAGACGTGCACGCCGAGCAGGCGCACCTTGGCGCCGCGCTTCCAGTTTTTTCGAAAAAGCGCGCGGGCTTCCTCGAAAATTTCCGTGTCGATCTGCGTGGCCCGCTCCAGCGAATGAGCGCGTGTGTAGGTTGAAAAATCGCTGTAGCGTAGCTTGAGTTGCACGGTTCGCGCGTGCAGGTTGTTTTCCCTGAGGCGGCGCCCTACCATTTCGGAAAGCCGCGCGAGCGTCGCTTCCAGCGTTTCGACGTCCGCCGTATCTTCTCCGTAAGTGTGCTCGTGGCTGATGGACTTCGGGTCGACCGAGGCCGCCACTTCGTTGTCAAACCAGCCGCCGGCATCCAGGCCGCGCGCTTTGCCCGCCAGCGCCTGGCCCCACTTGCCGAACCGGCTCTCGAGAAACGAATCATCGAAGCGCGCCAGGTCGCCCACCTTGCGGATACCCAGCGCGTGCAGATTCTTCTCCGTCACCTTGCCCACGCCCGGGATTTTGCGCACGTCGAGCGGCGCGAGAAAGCGTGCCTCCTGCCCGGGGATTACCCAGAGGATGCCGTTGGGCTTGGCCTGGTCGGATGAGACTTTGGCCACCAGGCGCGAGGTAGCGACGCCGATTGAGCAGTTGAGCTGAGTCGCGGCTCGTACGGCCTGATGCAGGAGATGCGCGGCGCGAAACGGAGGGCCGTGCAAGCGCTCGGTGCCGGTCATATCAATGTAGGCTTCATCGATGGACGCCATCTCGACCTGCGGCGAAAAACGGCCCAGTACTTCGAACACTCGGTGCGAATAGTCGCGATACCGGTCCGGGTGGCCATCAACGAAGAGTGCCTGCGGACACATTTTATAGGCCGTGCGCAGCGGCATGGCGGAGTGCACGCCGAACTTCCGAGCCTCATAGGAAGCGGCCGAAACCACGCCGCGCTCGTTCGGTCGCCCGCCCACGACGACAGCCTTTCCCTTGAGCGAGGGATCGAACAGCTCTTCGACGGAAACGAAGAAGGCGTCCATGTCGACGTGGAAGATGGTTTTCATGGCTCAGGCGTGTTCCATGCGGCCAGGTAAGATGGCAGCAATCCGAACTTCTTGCGACGACGTTGAGTAGTAGAAATGATAGCCGAGCGCATTGAAGTAGCGATAGCCGCGCATTAAACCGACCAATCGCACCGGATACATCTCGGGATACGTAGCGATAAGGCTGATCATCCTGGCTGCTTTCACCTGCACAGGATGAGGCAGCCCCTGAAAGGCTTCAGGGATCCCTTCCCCGAGCAAGACCCTCACAGTTTACAGCGCCGTTTCACCTCGTCCCAGGGCACTGCGGTGCCATCCCGAAAGCTCTTTTCTGACCTGTTCTTCTGCCTTCGCAATTCGGCAGCATGTGTCCGTTCAAGCTCATCCAACATGCCCTCCATGGTTTTGTGCATCTTCAGGGCCTCGCGGATAGCTCGGCTACGGTCTCCGGAATGGAACTGAGCCAGCTTCTCTAATATTCGATCGCTTTCATCGTCCAAGAGAATCTGCCGGCGCTTCATGAAGTCATTATCCCTCGCCCTTCAGCCGCGCTGCCAGAACCCGCGGTATTCCGGCCAGGTCTGGCACAACGCGCACATCCCGCCAGCGCGGGCCGAGCATGGCAAGCACGCGGTCTCTGCTATTGTAGCCGAGCTCCATGATCAGCCAGCCGCCGGGACGGAGCACGCGCTCCGCGTCACTCACCAGGCGCTCGTAAATCTCGAAGCCTGTGGGGCCGGCAAAAAGCGCCGCTTCCGGCTCATGATCGCGAACCTCGCGCTGCAAGCTCGCGCGATCGCCCATCGGCACGTATGGAGGATTCGAAACAATCACGTCCATCGACCCGCTGGCGATCGCCGAAATCAGATCGCACCGCACGAACGACACTTCGGCACGAAGCCGCCGCGCGTTCTCCGCCGCCACCGCGAGCGCCGCCGCCGAAATGTCCGTCCCGAGAACCGCAGCTTGCGTTTCGATCTGGAGCGTAACCGCGATGGCGCCTGATCCCGTCCCCACATCCAGAATGCGCCGAGCGCCGCCGGCCACTTCGAGAGCCGTCTGGACCACGAGCTCCGTCTCCGGTCTCGGAATCAGCACGTCGGGCGTCACGCGGAACTCACGGCCATAAAATTCCTGCCGGCCGGTGATGTACTGCGTGGGTTTGCCTTGCAGCCGCTCGTGAAGGTAACGGCCGTAGTGGATCCACTCCACCTCGCGCAGTTCGCGCTCAGGATGCGCGTAAAGAAACGGGCGCTCGCAATGCAGCGCGTGGCACAACAACACTTCAGTGGTGAGCCGCGGGACCGCGATGCTGGCGCCTTCCAGGAGTTGGGTTCCCTGGACCAGCGCCTCGTGGAGCGTCATCGCGCCCCTCTACGCCGCTTCGCTTTCCTGCTTGAGCTTTTCTGTCTGGTAATGCGTGGTCAGCGCTTCGATGATGGGATCGAGCCGGCCGTCCATCACCATGTCGAGCTGGTGCAGCGTCAACCCGATACGGTGATCCGTGACGCGGTTCTGCGGGAAGTTGTAGGTGCGGATTTTCTCGCTGCGGTCGCCGGTGCCCACCATGCTGCGCCGCTCGGCGCCAAGCTGTTCGCGCTGCTTTTCGAGCTCCATCTCATAGAGGCGCGACCGCAGAACACGCATGGCTTTTGCCCGGTTCTTGATCTGCGACTTTTCGTCCTGGCAGGACACGATCAGGCCCGTCGGCAGGTGCGTGATACGGACCGCGGAATAAGTCGTATTTACCGACTGGCCGCCGGGACCCGAGGAGCAGAACGTGTCGATGCGGATGTCCTTGGCCTCGATCTCCACTTCGACTTCGTCCGCTTCGGGCAGCACCGCAACCGTAATGGCGGAGGTGTGGACGCGCCCCTGCTGCTCGGTCACCGGAACGCGCTGCACCCGATGCACGCCGCTTTCATATTTCAGCTTGCTGTATACGCGCTCGCCGCTGACCAGCGCGATGACCTCTTTGAGGCCGCCTACCGCGGACTCGCTCGTGGAGGTGATTTCCACGCGCCAGCGCTGCGATTCGGCGTAGCGCGAATACATGCGGAAAATTTCGCCTGCGAACAGCGTAGCTTCATCGCCCCCGGTGCCGGCCCGGATTTCGAGCACCACGTTCTTTTCGTCGTTGGGATCTTTCGGCAGCAGCAGGACCTTCAGTTCCTCCTGGATCTCAGCCAATCGCGGCTCCAGGCTCGTCACTTCGGCGCTTGCCATCTCCCGCATCTCAGGATCCGCGTCGGACAGCATGGCGCGCCCCTGATCGAGCTGGCTCGACACATGCTTCCACTCGCGATACTTCGAGACTACCTCGGAAAGCTCGCTGTGCGCCTTGGCCGCCTTGCGATACTGCTCGGCGTCGGCGATGACCGCGGGGTCGGCGAGCTGGCGCGTCAGCTCCTCAAAACGCACCTCGATCTGATCCAGTTTGCCGGCGAATTGCATGTTCTGTTAGGCGATGACCAGTTGGCCGCCCTGCGACGCTTCGAGCGCCATGGCGTGGTCGAGCGCGCAGATCGCGACTTCGGTCTGCTGGTCAGAGGGCGGCTGCGTGGTGATGCGTTGCAGCCAGAGTCCGGGCGCGGTCAGCAGCGCGAGGAACGATCCGCGGCGCCTGGCCGCAAAACGAATCAGCTCGTAGCTCAATCCCGTAATCACCGGCAGCAGCACGATGCGCGACAGCAGCTTCAAGCCGAAACCCTGAAACGGAATCACCGTGTAGACGATCATCGAGATCACCATCACCACCAGCAGAAAACTGGTTCCGCACCGCGGATGAAACGTGGTGAAAGTCTGCGCGTGTTCCACCGTCACCGGCTTGCCCGATTCGAAGTTAAACACTACCTTGTGCTCCGCGCCATGATATTGAAAGACGCGCCGGATATCTTTGGACCGCGAAACCAGGTAAAGGAAAATCAGGAAAATGGCGAGCCGGATCACGCCATCCACAGCGTTGAAGGCGATGCGGCCGTTCACCGCAGGGTACCATTTGCCGAGCGAGGTAGCCAAGTAGAGCGGAACGAACTTATACAGGAAGATGAAAAATGCGAAAGAGAACAAGAGGTTCAGTCCCAGCGCACCGGAGGAAATCTCTTTTGGCTTTTGCTCGGCAGACTCACCATCGAGCGCGGTATTGGCAGAGAAGCGCAGAGCTTTGATGCCCAGCGACATGGCCTGTCCAAGCACGCCCAGTCCACGCACGCCGGGGTACCTGAAGATCTTGTACTTCTCGGACATACGGGGAACCGGCATTTCATGGGTGACAATCTCGCCGGTCTGTTTGCGCACGGCCACGCAATAGCTGTGCGGCGCGCGCATCATTACGCCTTCAATGACTGCCTGCCCGCCGACGAGCGTCTCCTCGCCGCTCTCGAGCACGGGCATCATCTGGATATGGGTGAACAAACGGAAAAAGCTGCGTAGGGACACAAAACTCCTCAGAACTTTATTATACGGCGGCTCGGGCCATTGCGATATATAGTCATAAGTGGTCATAATTGGACATATGAGGACCGAGGTTAAGATTGCGGAGCTCAAAAGCAAGCTGAGCGAGTATCTGCGATCCGTCCGCCGGGGCAACGAAATCGTGATCAAAGACCGGGAAATGCCGATTGCGCGTATTGTGCCTTACGAGGAACGACCCCAAGGTGAACGTCTGGCCATCCGGCCGGCCCAAGGTTCTCTTGAGGAAGTCGACCGGATCATGGCGAACTTGCCGCGGCCCAAGGGGCTCAAGCCGGGTGACGTGGACCGTGCGTTGAAGTGGGTGCGCCGGGATCGTTTTGAGAACGGCCCACTGTGAAGGCGTACCTCGACTCGTCGGTGGCCGTGCGCAGCTTGCTCCATGAGCCCGGCGCTATAGAGGACTGGTCACAATGGGACCTCGCCATCGCGAGTGCCCTGCTGCGGGTGGAAACGCTTCGCGCGATTGATCGCCTTCACGTTATGGGCGCTCTGGAGGGTGCAGAACTCGCCGGCATCGTTGAAGCACTCCGTGGGTTACTGATTGGTATCGAGGAGATCGGGATCAGTCCAGCCGTCCTCGACCGGGCCGCTGCCTCTTTTCCCACAGTCGTCTCAACCCTCGACGCCATCCATATCGCGACCGCACTGCTCTGGATCGAAGAACGGGGCGAGCCGCTTCTGTTCGTCACGCATGATGTCCAACAGGCGATTGCCGCGCGGACGTGTGGTCTTGAAGTCAAGACTGCGCCCTAGAGCTTCTTCGCCGAAATCAGTGCGGTATTCAGCCCCAGCGTATTCAAGCCGCCGAAAAAGCGAGCGTGCTCGATTTTCATGCAACGGTCCATCACTACTTCAAGCCCCGCGGCGCGGGCTCGCTCGGCGGCGGCCTCGTGGATCACGCCCAGTTGCATCCAGACGACCTTGGCGCCGATGGCGATGGCGTCTTCCACCAGCTCCGGCACAGCCGCCGGCTCGCGGAAAATGTCCACCACTTCCACGGGACCGGACACCTCGCGCAGCGAGGCATACGACTTGCGGCCCAGGACCTCTTTTTCGCGCGGATTTACGGGCGTGACGTCGTATCCTTCCGCAATCAGATACAGCGCCGCGTAATGGCTAGGGCGAAACGGATTCGCCGAGAGCCCGACCATAGCGATGCGCTTATACGTCTGGAGGATTCGCAGCCGTTCGGCCGCCGTCATGGCGAACCGGCTGCGATTTACCGGCGAGTTGCCGCTCACGCCATCGGAAAAACCCAGCTGGCAGCGGTCCCCGCTCATGCGCGGTGTGCTGCGGCGAGCGCCTGATCGAGATCCCAGATTATGTCTTCGATCTCTTCGATGCCGACCGACAGCCGCACCAGGTCGTCGGTGACGCCGGCGGTCAGTTTTTCTTCAGTGCTCAATTGATTGTGCGTGGTCGAAGCGGGATGAATGACCAGGCTTTTGGCGTCGCCGACGTTCGCCAGGTGCGAAAACAGTTTCAGGGAATCGATGAACCGCCGTCCGCCCTCCAGGCCGCCGCGAATGCCGAACGTCAGGATCGCCCCCGCGCCCAGCGGCAGATACTTCTGCGTGAGCTTGTAATAGGGGCTGGACGGCAAACCCGGATAGCTCACCCATGTCACGTGTGGATGCCCGCTCAAATGCTCCGCGACAGCGAGCGCGTTGCGCGAGTGGCGATCCATGCGCAGGTTGAGCGTCTCGAGTCCCTGCAAAAACAGAAACGAGTTGAACGGGCTCAGCGCCGGACCTAAATCCCGCAGGCCTTCTACGCGAGCTTTGATGATGTACGCGATATCGCCGAACGTCTCCCGGAAGCGGATGCCGTGGTATCCCTTGCTGGGCTCGAGCAGTTGGGGAAAGTCACCGCGTTCCCAGGGAAACCTGCCGCTGTCCACAATGACGCCGCCGATGGACGTGCCGTGCCCGCCGATGAATTTCGTCGCGGAATGCACCACGATATCTGCGCCATGCTCGATCGGCCGGCACAGATACGGCGACGCGAAAGTGTTGTCGATCACCAGCGGGATATTCGCCTCGTGCGCGATCTTAGCCACTGCTTCGATGTCGAGCACATTGACGCGCGGGTTGCCGATGGTTTCCCCGTAGAGCAATTTGGTGCGAGGCGTGATGGCGCGCCGGAAATTCTCCGGGTCTTCCGGGTCGACGAACGTTGTGTTGATGCCGATCTTGCGGAAGCTGATATCGAACTGGGTGTAAGTGCCGCCATACAGAGTGCTGGCTGAGACGATTTCGTCGCCGGTCTGGCACAAACTCGTGATCGCGATCAGTTGCGCCGCTTGTCCGCTGGCCAATGCCAGAGCCCCCACGCCCCGTTCCAGCGCCGCCATGCGCTCCTCGAATACGGCGGTGGTTGGGTTCATGATGCGCGTGTAGATGTTGCCGAAGCGCTGCAGGTTGAATAGAGCCGCGGCGTGCTCGGTATCTTCGAACACGTAAGACGTGGTCTGGTAGATCGGTACGGCCCGCGAGCCAGTAGCCGGATCCGGCTTTTGGCCTGCGTGCAGCGCGCGCGTGGCGAACCCGAACACGCGTTCTTCGGCGGACCCGTCGGGGGAAGTCGTTGGCGTTGAAAGGACGTCGGACATGATAGATAGCTCCCGTTGAATTCGGTAGTTCTGAATGCTCTAGAAAATTTTACGACAATCCAAGGTATGGACCTTCGCGGTTGGGACGAGCGTTACCGTTCGCGCGCGCGGCGGGCGGAAGATCTGGACGCGGCGCCTGCTCCGCTTGTGGTCCAAACAGCAAAGCGATTGGCTCCCGGCAAGGCGCTGGACCTGGCGTGCGGGGCCGGCCGGAACGCGCTTTGGCTGGCCGAACAGGGCTGGAAGGTCACCGCCGTGGATGGCGCGCCGGCCGCGACCGAAATCCTCCAGCGCCGCGCCGCCGAGCGGGGCGTCACGGTAGATACTCGAGTTTCCGATCTCGAGAAAAGGGAGTACTCCATCGAGCCTTCGGCCTGGGATCTCATCGTCATGTCGTACTACTTGCAGCGGGATTTGTTTGAACCGTCGAAGCGCGGCGTCGTGCCGGGCGGCATTGTGATCGCGATCGTCCACATGACCGGGCCCGGCGAGGAGCCGACATACAAAAACGCGAGCCCGGGCGAACTGCGAAGCTATTTCGAGGGCTGGAAGATCCTCCATTATCGTGAGGGCAAGCCGCATGATCCGGCGCACCAGCGCGCCGTCGCCGAAATTGTCGCGCGCAAGCGGTCTCGTGGGCCGCTGTAGGTCCGGGCACTTACCGCTCTTCCGCCCGCCGACCGATCAACGTTGCACAGTAAATCGCAGTTCCCGTCGCGCCTAGCGCCGCCGCGCCCCAGAAGTTGACCGCCGGCCCGAAACGCCACAGCCACGCGCCTAAAAGAGACCCGGCGCTCACGAATGTGTCGCGAATCAAATAATAGGCGCCGACGGTGCGGCCGCGCATCTCAGGACGCGCATAGCCCACAATCAGCGCCTTGCGCGGCGAGTCGCCGAATTCCTTGAGACCGCGAATCGCAAACGCGACCACCAGCAGCGCGAAGCTGTGCGCAAATACCAGCGACAGCGGAAACAAAGTAAAGAAGAAAAAAGTGGCGATGACGAACGGCTCCCTGCCATACCGCTCGGCGAGATAAGCCACTGGAACGTAACACGCCGAGGCCACGATCATCTCGATCGCCGTCAGCACGCCGACCTTGGTCGCACTGACGCCCACGTCATCCATGGCGTAGATCACCACCCAGGCATACGGAATCCGCTCGCAAAAGCGAACCAGAATGTCGCTGAACAGCAGCCGGCGCAGCGGCGGATCGAAGCTCCTGACAACTGTGAGAAAGCTGGTGGACGAATGCTCGAAGTGGAACGGGTCATCTTGAATCTGCCGTTGCACCATCAAAGCCACTAGCCCCAGGACGATCGAGATCACGAGACCCGCGCGCACGCCTCCCAGCACGCCGTACTGGTCGATCAGCAGGCCACCGACTACCGGACCGATCAGGATGGGCAGCCGCTTGATCAGGGATTGTATGCCGATCCCCATGGTGTGTTTCGCCGCCGAAAGGCTGGCTGCCACCAGGGAAAACATGGCGGGCAGCGAGAGCGCGCTCCACGCGAGGAAGAGAAACGTCGCACCGATCACCGCCGGCCAACGCGGAATCAGGAGCACTAGCAGGTAGCCGGCGATCGAAATCACAGTGAACGCGACGAGCCCCGTGCGGTGCCCCCAGCGGTCCACCACGGCTCCGCCGGGATAAGCATAGACCGCTCCCAACAGCGTTTTCAAACCGTCGTACAGCCCGATCACCAGGGCCGCCGCGCCCAGCGATTCGAGATACTTCGGAACGAAGCGCATCCACGTCTCTTCACCCGCGCCGATCGTCACGATCGCGATCAGCAACAGCACCAGGTTGCGCCTCAGTCCGAGGAACTCGCGAAGACCGTGTGCGCTGGCTTGCATTTGTTCTATTGTCTGCCCGTAAAATCTGTTGCAGTGCGGTTGCCCTGCCAAAATCGGACTACCCGCTGTTCCCGGCTTTCGGTCACGGAAATGGGAAAAGTCACAAAATTAATGAACAAGATGAAAACCTCGCCCCTCTCAGATGCGTCCTTGCTTTAGCTATAGGAGCCACACTTCCCAATGAGAAACTTGATCGCCCGCCTGATCTTGCTGTCAGCGAGTCTGTTGGCAACATCCGTAACGAGCAACGCCCAGGCCGTGAGCCATGTCTGCAAAAGCGCCACCCTGACCGGTGCCTACGGATATTTGATGACCGGGCAGGTCTTCCTGTCGCAGGTTGGCTTCGTTCCGTACGCGGATTCCGGCAGCCTGACCTGGAATGGCAGCGGCAAGTTCACCGGTTCCAGCAGCCTGAACGTGGAGGGGCAGATCTCGTCGAGAACCCTTACCGGGACTTATACGGTCAACTCCGACTGCACCGGCTCTGTCGCGTTTACAGACAATCTGGGCGATACGGGCGGCATCAACATGGTGATCATCGGCAGCGGAGCAGAGATTCAATTCCTGGATACCGATTCCGGGGGCGCTATTTCCGGCAACGCGAAGCCCCAGCAAACCAACTGCACGACCCGGGATGTAAGCGGCCCTTATAGCTTTAGCATCAGCGGCGGGTATTTTGACTCGACCGGCTCGTTCGACCCGTTTGCCGACGCCGGCACGTTGACCTCGGACGGGAACGGCGCGTTCTCACTCAGCGACACGGCCAGCGTAGGCGGCAACGTGGGCAACCGGAGCATGACCGGCAAGTACACAATGAAATCGAATTGCACCGGCACAACCACTCTGGCCGACAGCTCGGGGAATTCCATCGCGCTGAACTTCACTGTAGTCTCCGGGGGCGGAGAGATTCTGTTCGCGGAGACGGACTCCGGGGTTATCATTTCAGGCGCCGGCAAACGGCAGTTTGCAAACGCCGGCATACTTTCACAAGTGGCGTCGGGAAGCATCTGGAAGACGACTATAACTCTGGAAAATATTTCCACAGTTCCGACCGAGGTAAGAGTGGAGTTTTGGGCCGATAGCGGCAGCGCGTTGACCTTGCCCTTCACAGCGACCGTGCAGGGCAACTCGATTACTGGAACCGGATCTTCGGTGGACGAAACGATCAACCCGGGGGCTACTCTGCTCATCGCCACGGAGGCGCCGTCATCACCTACGACTGTGGGGTGGGCCCAGGTGTTTAGCTCCGGGCCCGTGGCTGGATTCGCTATTTTCCGCGAGCAACTCAGCAACGGCACATTCGCCGAGGGCACGGTTCCGCTGGAGAACAGAAACATCTCGGATCTAGTTGTGCCCTTCGACAACACGGGAGGATACGTGACGGGAGTGGCGCTGGTGAACTCCACCAGCGTGCACGCGACCATCGACGTCACCATACGAGATGATTTTGGGAATAAACTGGGCAGCGCAACGTCCATCGTGCTACCCGCCAATGGGCACCTCGCGTTTGTGGTGCCAACCCAATTTCCGGTGACGAAAAGCCGGCTCGGCACGATCGAGTTCCAGCCCACCTCCGGCGGGGGGATCGCAGGGCTGGGACTCCGATTCAGCCCGTTCAGCAGTTTTACATCCGTGCCGGTCACAGTGCTGCGATAGCTGCTCAACCCGCCGATGCAGTCGCCAGGCGCCTGTTGATCAGAATCCCCATAGCAATCAAACCCAGAACTATCGCAGCCAGTAGCAAGAACCAGCCCCAATACTGCGTTGGATGCCGGACGACGCGGATGAAGTGACGCCCGTAGAGATCTGCGACCATGGCGATGGCTGCATATCGAACAGCCCGGCACAAAGCGACAATTGAGACATACTTGCGCACGCGATAGTTGGAAGCGCCTGCGGCCGCAAAAAACACGGTCGTCGGCAATGGGAAAGGGATGGCGGTGGAGGCAACCAGAGTGCCGGTGCCCCATTTCCTAAACAGTTTCAGGAGCGCGGACACTTTCCCTTTTCCGAATCTACTGTTCAGATAAGCCGATCCGGCTTTGCGTGCGATTCGGAAAGTGAGATAAGCGCCGATCGTAGAGCCAGTGGTTGCCACGGCTGCATACTCGTACCACGGATTGCGATGACTGGCAGCCAGAATCGCGATCAGAATGTCCGGGCCGCCGAACATTGGCAGCGGAGAGCTATCAAGGATTGCGAAAAAGAACAGCCCCAACGCTCCCAAATGGCGGAATACCGAGACGAGGCTGCGCCCACGACCCGGCCTCGCAGTTTGGAGGAAAACGTTCCACATGGGCGGCATCTTTGTTTATGTTCTCGACATCAGGTACACTCTATCGCGAACCCGAATGGCTGATGATCCTCACGGGCTGGCTTTTCATCATCGCCTCCATAGCAGCGTGGTACACAGGCAGCGCACTCATGCTTGAAGAAGCTTTTGGGCGCGAGATATGGAGCCTTGGAAAAAGCAAATAAATGAAGCAAATGTCGCCGGTGTCCACGGGGATAGGCGAGCCTGGCGTGATCCGGGGGCAATTGTAAGCGGCCTCGTCTGCCGGGCAAAAGCGTTCTAGCGTGATCCAATGTTCGACAGGCGCGTTAGGAGATCTCGCATTGCCAAAGACCCTTCGAAAGGCACCTGACCTGGCGAAGGGTCTCTGGCAATCAGCTACCGGCACTCCAATCGCGTTCGACAGCGGCGGTGGCATGATAGTCGGATGCGAATTGGCAGGGTGTTTGCGTGCGGCGTAGTGGTGTTCGCGTGGGCGCTGGCCGCGCAGGAGTATTACAGCGTGCCGGGCGTGGATGCGCCGGAGCTGGCGCGGCGCGGGCGGTGCTCGGTGGGCGTGCGCACGCTGGACATCGTCAATCCGGGGCAAGTGGACATCCTGCATTTCGATAAAGCGACGGGGAAGGCGCCGCTGTATGACCGTCCGCTGAAGCTCGAGGTTTGGTATCCCGCAACCATCCCGCCCGGTAACGATGAGCGGACGGTCTATGAAAGCGCAATGCCGGGGAGTCCGGACCGGCTGCCGCCCGGGGTGCCGAAAACATTTCGGATCGCGGGAAAGGCGCTGCGGGACGCGCCGCCGGTGAAGGGCGAGCGGTTTCCGCTGGTAGTGGTGTCGCATGGCTATCCGGGGTCGCGGACCTTTCTGAGTTATCTGACGGAGAACCTGGCGTCGAAGGGATACGTTGTTGCGGCGATCGACCACACAGATTCGGTGGATGGTGCGGTGCGGGGATTCCAAAGTACTCTGTTGAATCGGGCGACCGACCAGTTGTTCACCATGCAGGCGCTCGAGCAGGCGTCGCGGAAGCCGGATGATTTTCTGCACGGGCTGCTGGATGCGTCGAAAGTGGCGATTGTGGGGTACTCCATGGGCGGCTACGGAGCGCTGGCCATTGCGGGCGCGGGTTACAGCAAGAAGAGCCCGGCGATGACGTATGTGCCCGGCGGTTACCTGGAGGAGTGGACGGCAGGGAATGCCAAATTCGCGGCGCGGCGGCCGGAGAATCTGAAGGCCCTGGTCGCGATTGCGCCGTGGGGCGCGCAGCCGCCATATAACGTGTGGGACAACGACGGGCTTGCGGCCATCCATATTCCGTCGTTATTTATCGCGGGCGATCAGGACGATGTGTCGGAGTTCGAGCAGGGGACCAAGCGCGTGTTCGAGCACGCGACTCACTCCGAGCGATGCCTGCTGGTGTACGAGAACGCGAACCACAATGTCGGCGGCAACCCGCCTCCGCCCGAAGTGATGGGAGACTTCACCGCGCGCGAACATTTCGACGAACCGGTGTGGCGGAAGGACCGGATTACCGCGATCAACCAGCACTTCATCACGGCTTTTCTGGATTTGTACTTGAAAGGCGACGAGAGCCGGCGAGCCTATCTGCATCCGGTGGTGGAGAGGTCGAACGACGGGAAATGGCCGCTGCAGCAGGGCGAGTCGGTGGGCGCAGCCTACAGCGACGGCAA
>Ga0335070_10003490_pt1 | contig 18385 bp, 15 predicted proteins | sample Lox_Sample_13_FD_206722 | JGI IMG/M metagenome (GOLD analysis project Ga0335070, IMG submission 206722) | Soil microbial communities from Loxahatchee National Wildlife Refuge, Florida, United States - Lox_Sample_1.3 | ecosystem: Environmental > Terrestrial > Soil > Wetlands | place: USA...
GCTGAACGGAGCCGTTTTTCCCCCTCGAGCCACGCCGGCCAGCTGGAGCTACCCGTCCCCCCAATGCCGTCCAAGTTCCGCCCTCGGGGTTCGCCCGATTCGCCTCGCGCGGCATAACCCCACGTCCATCGCCACGCTGCGGCAACGGATTGCCCGCCTTCTCCTGCGTCAGCTCGCCAGCTGCCCTTTTTGTGGAGCTCCCTTTTTATAACACAGTAGTACTAGGCGCTGATGATCGCCGAAGACGGCGAAACTGGGGGCGCGGCCTCCTGCTCGGCCACGCCATCGCGGAAGGTGACGGTTTTTCCCGAGATGGCAGGAACCCGTTCGCCGGGAACCAGGATCCCAACCAGGTTCAAGGGATCTGCCGCGGAGAGCGTGATGGTCTCGCCCGACGCGGGCAGCTTGCGGGTTGCGCGCAACGACTCAACCGCCACCGGCAGGCCGAACTGCTCGCCCAGGAAGCCATCTACAAAGCGCCCGCCACGGATTTCGCCGCGGTCTTCCAGGCGGCGGAATGCCATCTGCATTTCGCGCCACTTGGGGAGGTTGGTCTCGCGCGCCAGCAGATCGCGGAAGACCACCCCGTAGCGCTTGAGCAGCATCCAGCAGGTGGCCTCGACGGCACGGTTTCGCTCAACCACCTGGTCGCTGTAAAGAAGGGCCCAACGTCCGGTGCTGTGCCGCGGACGGGCGCTGCGTCCGCTGCCTTGCCCAGCCCGCCGTTTGGGATCGATGAGCGCGCGCAGATTGTCGAAGCCGTCGGCAGTGACTACTCCCGCCGCCACCAGTTCCCACAGTGCGGTCTCAACCTCAGCCTTCAGCTTGTCCGTCCCGCGCACGATGTCGGCGAAGAACGAGGCTCCGCGCAGGCGCAGAAAATCCAGCACCTGGCGCGCTCCCTGGCTCAACCCGCGCGCTTCGGGCCGGTCGGCGGCGGGGTTATGCGGCGTCATCCAGTCGGCTTCTTCGCGGACGAAGAAAGTAATGGGAGCCACACTGGTCGGAATGACTCGTCGTTTGCCGGCAACGGAGTCTTCCAGGGTCGCGGGATGTGGTGATAATCTCCCCCAGCCGACGGCGCCGGTGAGGCAGAGCTGGTCGAGCCACTTGGGATCGTAGTTGGCAATGCGCCGGGCGAGCACCTGACGCTCCCAGGCGTTGGCAGGGATCTCGAAGCCTTGCAGTTGGCGCAGTACCTCAAGCGTGGCGCGTTCACCCAGCACCTGGGTACTCGGAGCGACGTGTTGCCAACGCAGCAGCCAGCGCATGAACTGGGCTGACGTCACCGGCTCAATCTGCTTGCGCAGGGTCGCAACCGTGAGGCGATGAATGCGGGCGAGCAAACGGCGCTCGCACCATTCCTGCGAGGGGGGAGCGGACACTCCTCTCCGCTCGGCCGCACCCGTAAAACTCCCTCGCAGAATCGTTCCGCTGGCTTCCATCCGCAGCAGGGCGCCTTCGATCTCGGGCGCGGGAATTCCGAGGAGTTGTCCGAGTTGTTCCGCCGTGGTTGGCCCAAGGTGGGACATCCACCCGGCCACGGATGCCAGCAACGCATCGCCGGCCGAGATCATGCCATTGGCGATTGCGGGTAGTGTGGGCTCGAAAGTCGCTCCCGGAAAGACCGTGCAGAAGGCTTGCACCCGTTCGGCTGCAACCCAATAACGCCGCCGCTCGAAAGTCGCTACTGCTGCGCGGCGCTGCTCGATGAGGCGCTCAAGGTGCTGCGCCCAAGAGTTGGCGGACGAGAGTGTCCGCCCCACACTCGACAGATCTTCCGGCAGCGCGATCAGCGTGTGCAGCACGTCATGCAGTTCGTCAGGATCGCGGACGTCAGGCCAGGCTTCCTCGCGGACCTGGGCAATCGCTGCGAGATCAAGTTTGCCCACTTCCTCCAGCACCGACTCTGGCAGAACCCGCCGCATCTCCACCGCGCGGGCGCGCCGTTCCTCCAAAGGTGCGTCGTCGAGATAGGCGTAAGGGTTGGCATTCAGAATCTCGTGCGAGAACTGCGAAGGCACCGGCGTGTCTACGGCAATGCAGCGGATGCGGCCTTCGTCCATGCCGCGCAGCAGCTCTTTCAGTCCCAATATGTCCATCGCCTCGGTGAGCACGTCTTTCATGACCTCGTGCACCAGGGGATGGTCGGGAATCTGGATGTCGCCCACAATGTTTTCCTGGCAGGCGGCCACGTCAGGAAATACCGAAGCCAGCAGATCGTCGGAGCGCATGCGCTGAATCTGGGGCGGAACCTTCTTGCCGCTCTGAAAGCGCAGCAGGGCTAGGGCGCGGTTGGCGTCCCAGCGCCAGCGCGTGCCGAAGATCGGCGAAGCCAGCGCCGCCTGCTCCAACAGATTCTGCACCGTCTCCACGGTCAGGAAGTGAAACACGTCAGCCAGCGGAAAGCTGTGCTGCTCAGCCAGGGCGATGTTGAGGCCGTTGTCAGTGGCGGCCGCTTGCAACTCGAAGTTGAACCCGCGGCAGAAGCGCTTGCGCAGCGCCAATCCCCAGGCCTTGTTGATGCGTCCGCCGAAGGGCGCATGGATGACCAGCTGCATGCCGCCGCCCTCGTCAAAGAAGCGCTCGGCGATGATGGTGTCCTGGGTGGGCACAGCGCCCAACACCGCGCGGCCTTGCAGGATGTATTCGACCGTCTGCTCGGCGCCGGAGTCGTCGAGGCCGCATTCTTCCTTGAGCCACTCCACCGCAGCGGCAACTTCGGCGTTACTCTGCGAGATGCCAACAGGAAACGTATTGGCGAGAAGGTCGCTGAGCTTCTGACGCAACTCGCCAACGAAGGCGGAGAGCTCGTGTGTGCGTGCCGGGGCTTCGCCCAGCCAGAAAGGAATGTTGGGCGCGGCGCCGTGGGCGTCTTCGACCAGCATGCGTCCGGACTTGCCTTCAATGCGGCGGATGCGCCACGAAGTGTTGCCCAGCAGCATTACGTCGCCGGCGAGGCTCTCGACTGCGAAGTCTTCATCCACGGTGCCGACCATCGTGCCTTCGGGTTCGGCCACTACGTTGAAGAGCGCCGTCTCTGGGATGGCGCCGCCGCTGGTGATGGCGGCCAGGCGGCTGCCGCGGCGGGCGCGGAGCTTGCGATTCACGCGATCGTGGTGCAGGTAGGCGCCGTAGCGCCCACGGCGGGCCGCAATCCCCTCAGAGAGCATTTTGAGGACAGCATCGTAGGTGGAGCGGGAGAGATTGCGGTAGGGATAAGCACGGGTGATGAGCGCGAACAGGGCATCTTCATCCCAGCCATCGGCGTCGGGGTCTGGGTTGGCCGGCGGGACGCCGGCGCTACGGCTGGCACACGTGGCTACGATCTGCTGGGCCAGGATGTCGAGTGGCGCTTCAGGGATCATCAGGCGATCCAGCTCGCCGTGGCGAATCGCGCGCACCAGAGCAGCGCACTCAACCAGCTCATCGCGTGTGGTGGCGAACAGGCGTCCTTTGGGAACCGCACCGCGCCAGTGGCCGGAGCGGCCTACGCGTTGCAGAGCGACCGCGATGGCGCGCGGAGAACTGATCTGTACCACCAGGTCTACCGTGCCGATATCAATGCCCAGTTCCAGCGAGGCCGTTGCCACCAGCACCTTGACCTGACCTTCTTTGAGCTTTTTCTCTGCGGCCAGGCGGAGCTTGCGCGAGAGGCTGCCGTGATGCGCCGCGACGTTGTCTTCGCCTAGGCGCTCGCCCAGGTGATGCGCTACGCGCTCGGCCAGACGTCGGGTGTTGACGAAGACCAGCGTGGAGCGGTGCTGCTCGACAAGTTCGACCAGGCGGTTGTAAATCTCGTCCCACATCTCGTTGGTGGTGATGGGGCCGAGCTGGCTGGCCGGGACTTCGACGCCGAGATCCAGCTGGCGCTTGTGGCCGATGTTGACGATGACCGGGTTGGGCCGGCCATTACCGGTGAGAAAATGGGCGACCTCTTCGATCGGTTTCTGCGTGGCGGAGAGGCCGATGCGCACCGGCGGACGATAAGTCAGCGCCTCCAGACGTTCGAGCGAGAGGCTGAGATGGGCGCCACGCTTGTCATCCGCGACAGCGTGAATCTCGTCCACGATGACCGTCTCAACATCCCGCAGAATGGCGCGGCTGCGCTCGGCGGTCAGCAGGATGTAAAGCGACTCGGGTGTGGTAACCAGAATATGTGGTGGCCGCTTGAGCATGGCGCGGCGCTCGTGCATGAGGGTGTCGCCGGTGCGGACCGCAGTGCGAATCTCCGGCATCAGCAGTCCGCGCTCACCCGCCATTTGCAGGATCTCTCCCAGCGGCACTTCGAGGTTCTTCTGGATGTCGTTGCCGAGGGCTTTCAGCGGGGAGACATAGAGGACTTCGGTGCGGTCCTGCAGATCGCCTGCGAGGGCCTTGCGGACCAGGTGGTCAATACAGGCCAGAAATGCCGAGAGGGTCTTGCCGGAGCCGGTGGGCGCGGAAATCAGCGTCGTTCGTCCAGCCAGAATGTGCGGCCAGCCCTGCTCCTGCGGCTCGGTGGGCGTGCCAAAGCGGCGGACAAACCAGTCCTGCACCAGCGGGTGGGCCCAAGCGAGAGCGGAGGGAAGGGACGACATTCCCGGTATTCTAGCACGGGGCTTTCGTAAAATCTTCGCCTGTTGCCTGATCTTGGTCTTGTCCTCAGTCCGGTCACCGAATCCTGTCCATTCTTCCGCATAACCTACAAACCGCGCGATATGCCGAATGTTAGAATCCCGGCAATGCCCAGGACCTCCTCCGCTGCCGCGCGCGCCCGCAAGATCAAACTGCTCCTCTTCGACGTGGATGGCGTCCTTACCGACGGCAAGATTTTCGTCTTTCCCGCGCCCGTGGGAGTGCAACCCACCACTCAGCAGCAGGCTGCGCAGCACGGCGGGCAAGGCGGCTTCGGCCTGGCGAGTCAGACCATGATCGAAGCCAAGGGCTTTCACGCCCATGACGGCACCTCTATCTCACTGGCGCGCTTGGCAGGCATCAAGACAGGATTGATCACCAAGCGCATCTCCGAGACGGTGACGCTTCGCGCCCGCGACCTGAAACTTGAGCATGTGCACCAGGGCATTCAGGACAAGTTGACGTGCTTCGAGGGGATTCTGCGGCAGGAAGGACTTCAGCCGAGCCAAGCCGCGTTCGTGGGAGATGACGTAATTGACCTGCCGGTCATGCGGAACTGTGGATTCGCCATCGCGGTAGCCAACGCCCGCCAGGAAGTGAAGAAGGAAGCCCATTACGTGACCCCGCACGCCGGGGGCGACGGTGCTCTGCGCGATGCAGTCGAGTACATCCTGAAGGCGCAGGGGACGTGGAAGCAGGTGGTCAGCGAGTACATCTGTGAGCGGAGCCCGAAGAGCAGCAGTTAACACTCAGCCGTCAGCATTCAGACCTCAAACCTCGGACCTCAGGCTGTTCTTAGGAAATTCCTTGCCCCCGCAAAACATCCTGGCTGGCGGTCTTGCTCTTGGACTGAGTGTTGAGTGCCTGAATGCCGAGGTTCTGTCCGAAGAAAAAACCCACTGGTTGCCTGCTTGGGGCGTGCTCGGGTCGACAACCAGTGGGCTACCGTTTCTCCTTACTCACCCTGTTGTTTTCAGGAGTATTTGCAGATCACTAACCCGAGCCTGCCAGGAAAGTTTCGGGGCCCGGGCAAATTTCTTCGAATACCCTATAACCCTATCGCAACATTGAGTTTATTGCGGAATTGCCGCGGGGCGATCGGCCATCAGCTGGGTAAAGCGCGGGTCCTTGCGCAGCTCAGTAAATTCCGTGTCCTTGTAGACGTCATTGATCTCTTTGTACCCGTCCTCCAAGGCCTTGCGCAGGTATTCGAGTGAGCGGTCCAGGTTGCCGATTCTGGCGTACAGCTTGGCGAGGACATAGTCGAAGCGGGCCCGATCCTCGGGCGAGGAGAGTTGGGCGGAAACCCCGGCGCGGGAGACCCGCTCAAAGATGTCGGGATCCAACTGCAGGGCCTGAAGGTAGGCAGCGTTGGCTTTCTCGAACTGCTTCTGGGCAAAGTACGCTGCGCCCAGATTGCTGTAGTAGGATGCGGCATCATTCCGCAACTTGATGGCCTTTTCATACTGTTTGATGGCCTTGCCGTATTTTCTTTCCTCGTAATGGACGACGCCCAGGTTGTTATAGGCTTCGGCGTAGCTCCGATCTGCCTTAATGGAGCGCTCAAAATCCTTGCGTGCCTCTTTGTACCGTTGCAGCATGAGCTCGCTGATACCGGCCTTGTTGAGTACGACGGCATCGCCGGGTTTCTTCTTGAGGGCAGCGCGGTAGTAGTCCAGCGCATCCAGGTAGGCCTTCTCTGCGCGCAAGTCGTCTCCGCGTTTCTCCAAGTCTTCGGCAGAGGCGGTAGCGGCTGGAGGCTCGGCACGCCGCAGCGGGGGTGGCCCGACCTGAACTTGCTCGGAAGGCGCGGCCTGCGCCAGCACAGAGGGACATGCCAGAGCAACCAGCGCCAGAGCACGAAGCACGGGCTGAGCACGCATAACTCGCCTCCGGAAGACGGTCAAAGGCGGAACCTCCCCGGTTTCCCGCTTCCCGTTAGTGGGGACTGTTTCCGTCATTGTCCGGTGGTTTGGACGGGGGGTTAGACGGTTTGTCGTCTTTAAAGATACCCGCTAACTTCCCAAAGAAGCCTTTTTTCTTCGCAGCATCCTGAGTCTTGGAGCCTTGCGAGGCGGCATCCGGCTGGCCAGCGGCCGGCGTCTGAGCCCCCGGAGGCGGTGGCGGCAGAACTTTCTCATTCCCCAAGCCAAGGATCCTGGTGAAGAACCCCTTTATGCCGGTGGGCTGGTCGCAAGTCTGGCTGGGCTCGGTACCGGCGATAAAAGCCGCGGTGTAGGTGTCAGGGCAAGCCGGCGTAGCCAGCAGATTCGTCACCTTATCGAGTTGGACATCAACCACGCCCGAGGGCTGGCTGAAGGATTGTACCGCCGAATATTCCGGCAGGGTGACGGCCTTCTTCATGAACTCCGCCCAGATGGGGGCAGCGGTCTGGGCTCCGCTCAGGCGAATATCGCTATAGTCGTCGTAGCCAACCCACACGATGCACAGCAGGTTGCTGGTGTAGCCGGCAAACCACCCGTCGTGCGAAGTGCCGGTTTTGCCCGCCGCGGGAGCGGTGAAACCACGGGCCCGCACCGCATATGCGGTGCCGAAGTTCATGACTCCTTCCATCATGTCGGTCATGACGTAGGCCACGCGGGGATCCAGCACCGGCTTCTTGTCCGCCTTGAAGTCCATGACCACATCACCATTGGCGTTGCGCACGGAATTGACCAGGATGGGAGAAATGCGCGTCCCCCCATTGGCGAAGACGGTGTAAGCCGCGGTCATGTCCAGGGGAGTGGCATCGTAGGCGCCTAATGCCATGGCTGGAGTGGCCTTCACCGAGGCAATGCCGGCCGCCTTCGCCAGGTCTGCGACCTTGTCGTAACCAACTACTTCGGCCACTTTGACGGTAGCGTTGTTCAAAGACAGCGCCAGCGCATAGCGAGTGGTGACCTCGCCGTGGTACTCCTCTTTGTAGTTGCGGGGCTCGTAGATCTGGTCGCCATAGGTGAACGTGGTGGGCTCATCCGGCACCATCGAGATCGGCGTGACCACCGGGTTGCCGCCGTCCAAGGCGGTGTTCACGGCGGCAGCATAGACGAACGGCTTAAAGATTGATCCGGTTGGACGTTTGGCTACGGCGTGGTCCAATTGGCTGAAGCCGTAGTTACGTCCTCCCACCAGGGCCAGTACTTCGCCGGTATGGGGGTCCATGGCCACCAGCGCCACCTGGGCCTGCGGGCCGGGCAAAACCTGGGTTTCGAACTTGTTCTTGCCAACCTTGACCCGCCGGGTGCGCAGTTTCGTCACCTGCTCGTCCACCAGCTTCATGCCGGTTTCCACGGCTTGGGCGGCGGCTCTCTGTAGGTCGGGATCGAGCGTGGTGTAGATGCGGTAGGACTGGTCGTTGATTTCGCGCTCATTCAACTTGGAGATCAGTTGGTCGCGAACCAGGTCCACAAAGTAAGGCGCATCACTGGCCTCGACGTTAGGAGGCGCGAGCTTCAGAGGCGTAGCCTTGGCTTTCTGCGCTTCGGCCTTGGTGATGGCGTGAGTATCCACCATGCTGTCGAGCACGAGATTGCGGCGTTCGAGCGCCCGTTCCGGATGGCGATAAGGCGAGAGATAGCTGGGCGCCTGGATCAGGCCGGCAATCAGGGCGGCCTCGGGAAGGGAAATATCCTTCAAATCCTTGTTGAAGTAGGCGCGCTCGGCTTCCCCCACCCCGTTGATGGTGAACGAACCCCGTTGTCCCAGGTCAATGCGATTGGCATACAACTCGAAGATCTGCTGCTTGCTGAACTTCTGCTCCAACTCCACCGCAATCATGATTTCCGCCAGCTTGCGTTTGACCGTCTTCTCCGGGGTCAGGAAAAACGCGCGGGAGAGCTGCATGGTGATGGTCGAACCGCCCTGCTCGTGGCGCTGGTGGGTCAAGTCCACCCACGCGGCCTCGGCCAGGCGGATGAAGTTGACTCCGCCATGCTGGAAGAAGCGCCGGTCTTCGATAGCGAGAACGGCGTCCACCATCACCTTGGGGATCTCGTCGTACTTGACCAGTTGGCGCTTGGAGCGCTGCTCCGCGTCGAACAGAGCGGTCACCAACTGCGGCTCCAGTTCGTAGCCGTCCAGATCACCCGTGCTGCCGGCGATTCTGTCCACCACGCCGTCCTGCATGTGGATCTTGGCGGGTTCGGGACTGTGGTAGGAGTCGGGGCCGGGCTTGACTTCGATCCCGTGTTCCAGCAGGCGATAGCTGCCCATGGCGGACTGGCCGTCCTTCTCGGAATAACCGGCCCGCCGCAGTTGTGCTGCGATGTCTTTCGCGTCGATCTCCTCGCCCACCCGCACCGTCTGCGGGATGGCGTAAATCTTGGCAGAGTTGCCGAAGACTTGGCCCCTGAACCTCTGGTCAATGATGCGGTCGTACTTGACGTAGTAATAGGAAAACCAGCCGATCAGGACCACGGTCAGGACCAGGAAGGCGGTCAGCGCGGCCCGGATCAAGGGATCGTGAGAAAGCAGGCCTGGGCCCCGCTTCCCAGCAGGCTTGCCTTGCGGAATCTTGAGTTTGATAGCCACGTTAGTTGGAGGGCAGCCTCTACCGCATTAGATAACGGCGTGCATGACCCGGTTATCCCAAACCGAGAAAATTGCCTTCCCTGGTCGACGGATGCCGGTAGCCCACAGACGGACTTGGGAAGGGATGGCTTATTTTAACCCGGCAGCCCAGGTTTCGCCGTCCGCGGGTTGTGCAGGCAGGTACGCCGGCTTCGGGGTTTCCCGAGAAAGCCGGCGTGACCTGATTCCATTGCATTAGTCGGTGACGGTAAAGGGGAAGCTCAGAGGAACCGACAGGTCGGGCACGGTGTTCGTCACGGCGCCCGTGGAGGGGTTGGTCGTCAGCACCGAGAAATTGTTCCATGACTCGCTGGTGCAAACCATCTCACCTCCACCCTGCTCAAACTTGCACTGAACCAAGTCAGTCGGAAGGGTAGTAAACGGAGAACCCGGCAGCGCGGTCAGCGCGCCGGTCGTAGTGTCGAGCTGGTAGCCTTCCACCGCAGCGATACTGCCACTGGTGTCGTTGCCGACGACGTAGACAAACTCGCCGTTCGGCGATATGGCGAAATCAAACGGCGCGGAAGTGGTCGCGAACGGGGAGCCGGCAACTGGAGAGGGTGCTCCGGTCAGGGAATCAATTGCGAAAACGTAGATGTGCTGGTCGGTGGCGCTAGGGAAAGCGTCCTGGATCTCTGCGACCCCCAGGAGGAACTTACCGCTCGGATCGGCATGCAACTGTGCGACCCCGAGGTCAAAGGCCCCAATCTCCGAAAGCGCGCCGTTGTTCTGATCGATGGAGAACGCATCCAGAGGAATGGTGGGGTCGAGTTGCCCCACGTACAGGAAGTTTCCAGTTCCATCCACGGTCACGCTGTCCGCGAAGAAGAGGTTGAAGCTGGTGAAGGGCGATGCCAGATTCAGGGTCAGCGCCCCAGTCGTGGCATCGATCTGGAACACCGAAATCAACCCTGAGCCTTCGCTGCCGACAAAAAGGAACCGGCCCTGCGGGTCGGCCACTGCGGTGTCGGCGGTCCCGGCAGGGAGTGCGAAGGGACTGCCGGCAATCGGAGTCAGGGCTCCGGTGGTATGGTCGATCGAGAAGGCTTCCACGGTGTTGGTGTTGGTATCGCTGAAGGGAACGTACAGGAACTTCCCGCCCACGATGGTCATGTCATCCGTGTGCTGCCCGGTGGTGGTTACCGGCGTGGCCGTCAGCTGAGTGAACTGGCCAGAGGTCGTCAGCACGGCGCCATCAATGACCGAGGCCCCGGTGTTGTCGAAGTTCTGGAAATAAACCAGAGCCGCCTCGCTGCCGCTGATTCCGCCGCCCGAGCCGCAGAGACTGCCCCCTGCGTTGATTCCGCCCTTTCCGCTTCCACTGCCGCTGGAGCCCAAATGGGTGGTTGGGCAACTGAACTTGCTGCAACCCGACAAGAAAAGCGCGGCCACGAATACTGGAACCAGGCAGAGGGCTCTGAATTTCGGTGTCATCACTTCATCTCCGCAATCGCGATTCTGGTGGTGAATGGCGCGGTATCCCTGCTGGTATTTGTGTTCCCGCTTGGAGGTGCGCCTGAGGGGATGTTAGGGGGTTACCGAAAGGCAGCACAAGGTTACGAACGTAAGTGGCCCGTAGCCGGGAGGGTTCTCATGCCTGGCGGGAAGGGAACCAGCGCCTAGAAGGCGCCTTGGTTTTTGGTCGTGGGGTCGAAGTGCAGGTCCACGGGATAGCCGGGGAAGTCGATATGCACGAGGTAGTGAGCTTCGATGGTGATCGAGCCGGTTCCCTGGGCACCTACTCGATGCACTTTGATGTCGTCTTTGCTCACCGGGATCTGCAGATCCTGCGCCTTCTTGAAGACGGCGTCACGGATGGCATCTTCGGACTTGGTGCTGTAGGTGGCCATGGTGGCCTCATTCTTGATGGCGTCTTCGAATTGGTAGTTGGAGAAGTAGGGGGGGGCCAACTCCGCGCAAACGTATACCGCGCCCACGATGAGGAAGATGCCAAGACCCAGCTTGATGGTTCCCATAATGCGCTCCGCCTTTGGCCGCGCCGCAACACGCCCCCCTAGCGCGCCGGCCGCAACAGCTTTTCAAAATACTCGGTTATTGCCGCGATGCTAACATCCTGCATTTCCCGAGTCGAGCGCCGAACCACCTCCACAGTACCTTCGGTAACCTTTTTGCCGACGGTGACACGAAAGGGTATGCCCACCAGGTCAGCATCTTTGAACTTCACCCCTGGCCGTTCGTCTCTGTCGTCCAGTAACACCTCGAAGCCGGAGGCTTCGAGCGCGCGCGCCATCTCCTCCGCCGTGTGCTTCAGCTTGTCGTCCCCGACGTTGGTGGGCGTGATGACAATCTCGAAGGGAGCGATCTGCGGCGGCAGCCAGAAGCCGTTTTCGTCATTGTTCTGCTCGATGGCCGCCGTCAGGATGCGCTCGATCCCGATGCCGTAGCTGCCCATGATGGGAGTCACTTCCTTGCCGTTGCGGTCGAGTACCCGCGCGCCCATGGATTCGGAGTATTTGTAGCCCAGCTTGAAAATGTGCCCGATCTCGACCGCGGTATCAATGCGCAGTGGCTTGCCGCAGTTGGAACACGCCTCGCCGGCCGTGACGCTGCGCAGATCGGCATAGGCAGTCGGCTTGAAGTCGCGGCCCGGGATGACATTCTTCAGGTGGTAGTCTTCCTTGTTTGCGCCTGCGATCAGGTTCTTGCGACCTTCGAGGGCGGAATCCACCAGCAGAATAGTGCCCTCGCCGAAGACGCCGTTCTTAGCCACGGCGACATTGCTGAGGCCGACCGGCCCGAGGAAACCTGCGGGCGAGCGGAAGACCTTGCGGATTTCTTCCTCCTGCATGGGACGGGCTTCCTTGCCGCCCAGCGCTGAGGAGAGCTTTGCCTCGTTGAGTTGATGGTCGCCACGCAATAAGACCACAACGGAGCGTGGATGGGGCTTGCCGGTCTTGGCGTCGGTCTCGTTCGCGATCATCGCCAGAGTTTTGATCTTGTTTTTCGGCGAGACGCCCAGAAAACGCGCTACTTCTTCGATCGTTTTCTGGCCGGGGGTGTGGACTTCGAGGGGATTGCCGTCGCCGGTGGCGGCCAGATCCTCGACCGGCGCCAGCCTTGAAGTGGCCTTTTCCAGGTTCGCGGCGTAGTCGCAGCTCTCGCAGCTGACGATCTGGTCTTCCCCTGCCGGCGTGCGCACCATGAACTCGTGTGACTGCGAGCCGCCCATGGCGCCGGAGTGCGCTTCCACCACCATGTACTTCAGCCCGCAGCGGTCGAAGATGCGGCAGTAGGCGTCGTAGTGCTTGAGGTAGGAGACGTCGAGGCCGGCGGGATCCATGTCGAAGGAGTAGGAATCCTTCATCAGGAACTGGCGGACGCGCAGCAGGCCGGACTTGGGCCGGGCTTCGTCGCGAAACTTGGACTGGATCTGGTACCAGATCTGCGGCAGCTGCTTGTAGCTGCGCAGTTCCTTGCGGGCGATCGAGGTCATCACCTCTTCGTGGGTCATGCCCAGGCCAAGGTCAGCTCCTTTGCGGTCTTTCAGGCGGAACATGTGGTCGCCCATCACCGCCCAACGCCCGCTCTCCTCCCAAAGTTCGCGGGGGTGCAGCGCCGGCAGGTAGAACTCCTGCCCGATCTTGTCCATCTCCTGGCGCACGATGGCAATGATCTTGTTGAAGGAGCGATTGCCCAGAAAGAGATACGAATAGATTCCGGCCGCCAGCTGCCGGATGTACCCCGCCCGCACCAGGAACTTGTGGCTGGCCACCTCGGCGTCGGCCGGGGCTTCGCGCAGGGTGGGAATGAAGAGTTCGGACCAGCGATGCATAGTGAGATCTTCCGCCGACAGGGTAAGCTGTTCATTCTACGTGACAACCAACTGGTAATGCAATATACAGTTATTGTTGTTTGTAAACAATAAACATGTTATCATATTTCCATTGGAGGCAGAGAATTATGACAATTCCGGAACAAATTAAGGGTTTCCTCGAGGGACACAGGTCTGACTGCTTCTGTGACGATTGCATTCAAGAGCAACTGAAATTGGCGCGGAGGCAGGAGGTCGCACCGGTCACGAAAACCCTGGGACTCACGCTGGGATTCCAACGCGATCATGGCGTCTGCGTGCTTTGTTCCCATCCACGGACGAAGTTAGTAATCCGAGCGATTTGAATTTGTCGTCGCCTTGGAGGGACATTGAAAACCACTTCAACGGTAGATCTCAAAGTGGCGGACGAGGTCTGGATCATGACGGCCTTGCTGCATCGGGAGCACCCAGGTCGAGCGGATTTCACAATTGACGAAATTATGGACCGCGCCAAGCGCGAGGATCTGACCGGAAAGCTGAGACCCGGATTGTACGCCCATATAGTTCAGCACTGCGTTGCGAATCGCGCTCCAAACTCCGGCCGTTATCGCATGCTGTTCGAAACTGCTCCAGGACGCCGTCGCCTGTTCCGTAGCGGAGACAATTACCACCCCGCTCGGGAGGGTGCCAAGGTTGCTCCAGCCAAAGAAGACATTCCATCTGAATATTCAGAGTTGTTGGATTGGTATCGCACTTGGAGTCAAGACAGCGTTGAGGAACGGATCAAGAATGACCCTCTACTGGCGTTGTATGGCGACGGTAAAGACCTTTGGGCCGACGAGCATGCCGACGCCTACGTGCGCCGGATTCGCGAGGGGTGGGAATGAGCCGAGTTTTCTGGGACACGAATCTGTTTATTTATCTCTTGGAGCCGAATCGAGAGTTTTCGGCGATGACCAAGAACCTGCGGATCAGAATGCTGACACGAGGAGACCAACTGCTGACCTCGACGATCACCTTGGGGGAGGTATTGGTCAAGCCAACGCAAGCCGGCGACGTCGAGCGCTGTCGAAAGTATGAGCGCGCAATCTCGTCGGCGGCTACGCTCGTGCCATTCGACATCAAAGCGGCGTGGCACTACGCTTCTATAAAGACTAGCCGCTCGGTGCAGGCGCCTGATGCGGTACAACTTGCGTGCGCGGCGAGTGCAGGCGTAGACCTCTTCATTACTAACGACGATCGTTTGCAAAACAAGCAGGTGCCCGGAATCCAATTCATTGTCCCATTGGTTCGCGTGCCCCTCTGACCAAGGAATTATCCCGCCAGCCGCTTCAGGATCTCTTTCCCCAGCTTCTGCGTTTCGCCGAAGAATTTCTGATACTCGACAAACAGCCGGTTCAGCTCCAGCGACTTGTCCGGACCTAGCCGCTTGCGCAGGATCATGTCGCGCACGTGAACTGGATTGGGGAGCGTGGCCTCTTCCGTCAGCTCTTCCAGCGCCGTGTTGGGATCGTAGTGGTACATAACCGTTATTGTAGCGCCGGCGTCTCGCCGGCTGTCGCGGGGGTGTCCCCCCGCTACATCATTTCCGTTCCCCACAAATCATGCAAATGCACGATGCCTTCCAGCTTGCCATTGCCATCCACCACCACCAGTGAGGTGATCTTCTTCTCTTCCATGATGGCAATCGCCGTCGCCGCAAACTCCCCGGGAGCGATGGTCTTCGGATTCCGGGTCATGCACTCGCCGGCGGTGAGGTCGAGCACGTCCTTGCCGCGCTTCTCCAGCAGGCGGCGCAGGTCACCGTCGCTGATGATGCCCACGAGTTTTCCGCCCTCGACCACCGTGGTCACGCCCAGCTTCTTGCGCGACATTTCATAGATAACGTCGGGCATTTTGGTCCTTGGGGTGACGCGGGGCACGGCGTCGCCGCTGTGCATCAGGGTTTCCACGCGGGCCAGCTTCTTCCCCAGCTTGCCGCCGGGATGGAGGTTGGCAAAGTCCTCTTCTTGAAAGCCCCGCTTCTCGGAGAGAGCCATGGCCAGCGCGTCGCCCAAAGCCAGCATGGTCGTGGTGGAAGCGGTGGGCGCCAAGCCCAGTGAGCAGGCTTCTTTGGCGACAGAACAATCCAGCGCGACATCAGCCGCAGCCGCCAGGGTAGATTGTCTGTTCTTCACGCTGTCATCCTGAGCGAAGCCCGAGCCGCTCCGCGGTGAGGGCGAGTCGAAGGACCTTGCGTTTCCGGCGCTGCAAAGCTCATCTCCAGTCATGCTGATCAGCGGCACCTGCAGGCGTTTGATGGTGGCCAACAAGCGCAGAATTTCCTCGGTCTCGCCGCTCGACGAGAGGGCCAGTACCACGTCTCCGCGCACCACCATGCCGAGATCGCCGTGCACCGCTTCGACTGGATGCATGAAAAGCGCAGGAGTTCCCGTAGAGCTCAACGTGGCCGCGATTTTGCGCGCGATGATGCCGCTCTTGCCCATGCCCGTGACCACCACGCGGCCCGAGCAGCCGTACATCAGCTCTACAGCCCGGTTAAAGGCCTCCGCCATGGGGCCGGCAATGCGGTCGGCGAGCGCGCGCAGCGCTTCCGCCTCAATGCGCACCACGTTTTCGCCGATGTGTTTCATTGGAACCACGAGATGTTAGCACGCGGAGGCGAGCCGCCAGCAGTCGGCACTCAGCCTTCAGCACTCAGCACTCAGCCACTTGGGGCCCCACCGTAATTAGCAGAGACCTCGCATGGCTGAATGCTGAGCGCTGAAGGCTGATTGCTAGAAGTGTTCGTCCCTCACCCGCCTAAGCGTGCGCGTTTCGCCCAGGCCTTTGGCCTGGATGATCTTGTCCCAGGGTCCTCCCTGCCAGTTGTCCCGCTTCTTTTCGGACGGCATAAACGGCGGCAGGGTGATCAGCAGGTTGCGGGCGATGGCTTGCACGTAGGGCTCATACATGGAGCGCAGTTTGGCCAGTTTCTGATCTGCAGCGGGGTCGTTGTGCAGGCGCAGCCCGCTTGTTGCCAGGGTTTTGCGCAATCCGTCGAGTTCTTCTTGGGACAGGCGATTATGGGCGTGAGAGTCATAGCGCGCGTTTACGACCTGCGCCAGATCGACCGCGGCGTGGCGAGCCATGGCAAAGGTGAGTTGCGCCTGGTCGGTGCGGATGCCGTCAATCCCGGCCAGCACCAGCGCCGTCACATCCAGCATTGCCGTGAGTGCTCCCAGCCACGACTGGTTGCTGTGCTGCGAGCGGAAGAAACTGAGCACTGGATAAGAGAGATGGTTGGCCAGCAGATCGGCAGACCAGTGTTCCCAGTCGCGGAAGACCTGGTCCAGCACCCTCTGGTCCGGACAACAGCCGAGACGTGCCAGCAGTTCGCTCGCACTGGGAGGCGAGCCGGCGCGGGCGTCGAGCTTGGAAATCTCCAGTTCCCGCACGGAGAACGCCTGATAGACCACCGGCAGGTAGCCGATCACCACGCCCAGGAAGGCGAATCCCATGCCGGCTTCTATCACCGCGAGGGCGCGTGCCAGCCCGTTGCTGGGGACGATGTCGCCATATCCCAGGGTGAAGAACGTCTCCCCGCTATGGTAGACCAGAGTCCCAAACGTGACGGATTCGTCGCTGAGTCTGACGTGCTCGCCGGCTCCGTACTGCAGCAGGGCAAATCCGAAGATGAGGCCCGCTGCCCAAAAGACCAGCAGAAGAATCAGCGACAGAGGTCCAAAGTAACCGAGGAACGACTCCCGCCGGTTGGGGGAAGAGATCCGCCGCGCCAGTCTTACCCAGGGCCGCCAGGTATTGCGATAAAACCACGCTGTCAACCGGAAATGGCGCGTGATGCGGCGGGGGAGAACGACGGTTTCAAAAGCGTCCAGCAGGACGGAGAGAATAATGACGATGCCGGCAATGACGGCCAAGGTCAACATGGCGTACGCAGGTGATGAGACTGGGATGGTAGCAGATTCGGAGATAGGGGGCTGCTACGGCGTCAAGTGCACCCCTGCCAGCGCCCCATGCACGGCCAGCAATTCTTTCAACACCCCGCGCAGCTTGGTGGACTCCAGCGCGTTGGCGCCGTCGGATTTGGCTTCCTGGGGGTTGTTGTGCACTTCCATGAAGATGCCATCCACGCCGGCGGCCACCGCGGCCCGCGCCAGCACCGGGATGAACTCGGGCTGACCGCCGCTCGCTGGAGGCTGGTCTTCGTCTCCGTGCGAGGCCGACGGTAGCTGCACCGAATGCGTCGCGTCGAACACCACCGGAGCAAACTTGCGCATGATGACCGGCGAGCGCATGTCCACCACCAGGTTGTTGTAGCCGAAGCTCGATCCGCGCTCGGTAACGAAGATCCGCTGGTTGCCCGCGGTATGACACTTTTCGACCGCATGCTTCATGTCCCACGGAGAAACGAACTGGCCTTTCTTGATGTTCACCACGCGGTCGGTCATGGCCGCGGCCACAACCAGATCGGTCTGCCGGCAGAGAAAAGCCGGAATCTGCAGCACGTCCGCCACTTCCGCAACCCTGGCGACGTCCTGCACCTCGTGCACGTCGGTGAGCACCGGGACGTGGACTTCGTCTTTGACCTTTTTCAAAATGCGCAGACCTTCGGCGAGGCCGGGTCCGCGAAAGCTGCGGATGGAGGTGCGGTTGGCCTTGTCGTACGAAGCCTTGAAGATAAAAGGGAAGTTAAGCGAGCGGGTCACGCCCTTGATGACCTCGGCCATGAACAGGGCATGCTCTTCGCTCTCGATGACGCAGGGACCGGCAATCAGGAACAGGCCGCCATCGCCAATGTGGATGCCTTCGAGTTGGAAGGAGATACCCATGCTGGTCGCGAGGGCCGAAAGCCCATGCATCATCCTACCGCGAAGCGCAGGGCCGTGCTGTGATTTCCGCCAGCCGGACCGCAGTGCCCAGGCGCAGAGAATTAGGGATTTCCGCGACGCGATCGGTATGCCGCACCAGTTCCAGGATCTCCTGTTCCGTGGCCTCCGCCTCCACGCTCACAGAAAAGGACAGATTCTGGGCGCGCACCGGTTCGCCGCCCCAGTCCGCGCTCACTCGCACCTGCACGCCACGCACCGGGATGCCGCGTTTGGCGGCTTCGCGGTAGAGGTCGTTGCTGTAGCATCCGCCCACGGCCAGCAGCAGCAACTCGCCACCGTTGAAGCCCAGCCCCAGACCTCCGGCTTCCTTCACGCGGTCAATGGTGACCGTGCGCGGGCCGGAAGATCCGACTGCCAGCGAACTGTCGGCCAGAGAGCGAATTTCGACTGTGGTCTGCGGCATGGAGCCTTAGGTTCCGCGTTTCAGGTTTCGCGAACTGAATCCCGAAGGGGACCGCTCGCAACGCGCAACTGGCAACTATCTTCTTCCCACCTTCTCTGGCCGGTGGAACATCTCCACTTCGGCAGCCGCCTT